>Ga0315915_1008261_pt1 | contig 12208 bp, 9 predicted proteins | sample MpolbnodulesMG_FD_207738 | JGI IMG/M metagenome (GOLD analysis project Ga0315915, IMG submission 207738) | Medicago polymorpha root nodule microbial communities from Los Angeles, California, United States - branched nodules | ecosystem: Host-associated > Plants > Roots > Nodule | place: USA... | reverse complement strand
GGGTAACTACACGTGTAATAGTACTAAATAAACTAAAACTAGCATGTGATTTCATTTGAAATGTTTGAGAACGGACAAGCTAGCATTGCATTGTTGCTTTATATCATATGGATGTCATTGTTTTTTTGTGTCTTTAGTGTATTTTAGATACGAGAGAATGATGAATGAATAATTAAAATAAATTAATAAGATGAGAAAGAACAATTGGTTAAAAAGAGATACGAACAAAGGCAAATGACACCCAAATGAAATCACATGTAACAGCTTGTATTCAAACTGACGCATCCCATTGATTTTAGTTTAGCATAAATTAGAAAATATATTACTCCCTCCGTCCCGGATTAACTGAGTCTTTTGCTCATTTCACGCATATTAAGACAATTTTATAAATGAAGAGAGAAAAATGGTTTTAAGTGTTCTTGTTAAGTATTGGTGCATTCTCCACTATCATAAATGCAAAGTGAAATATATTAAATTGGGAGTGATGAAAGTAATATTAATTAGAGTTATAAAGGGAAAAAAATAATTAATATTGTATTGAAAAGTGAAATGACTCAATCATTTTAGGACACTTTTTTTTTGTAAATGGCTCAGTTATTATGAGACGGAGGGAGTATAAGCTAAAAAAATTAGAAAATATTTAATTTTGAGAGGTGGAAACTATTTAATTTAAATGTACTATAAATATAAGTGCAACATCATTAAAAAAGATTAAATGTCATAACCACCTAGAGTTATAACACAAAAGATGATATGAAGAGGATATAAAGCATTATGAAGAGTCTTTCCCTTCGTAAATAACTTCGGCTTGTACAGATGCTCTTCTGAACCGAACAAGTTTGGTCAGCAAATCAGATCTGGCGTATTCAACAGGCTTCACAATCATTTTTTCTAGCATAGGAGAATACATGAGAAGAAATTTGATAAAATCTAATTCAGATTTGATGCCAGCGATGCCACCTATGCCCACATGTCGAACTCGGATGGGCATGTCTGGCCCTGAAAAGGTATCTTCCCAACAATAGGAGCCGAGTGTTAAAAGGACATCCGCCTCCTTATAATCTGCCTGCATGAAATTTTTACAAATTCATGGATCAAAGCGGGAAAGATTGTATGCATAAGAGAGACATAGAACATACTAAAACTTCAAAGCTAACATTGTGTATAGACTGATAAAAGACGAAAGATGGGGGTACAAGAGTCTCTTATTTGCATGACTCATGCACTAATCATGTAATAAACTTCTTAATTCCAAGACTAAACACTAGACAAATGCTTAAGGAAAATAAGGTTCCACAAAAACAAATGTGCAAGTGCAACCACAAATCAGAAAGAAAAGAAAAATGAAGCCAAAAAAATGAGCACTCACAATTATTTCTAATCTTTGTAGATTAGGTGAGCTTCTAAGCAAGCAAAGAGCAGCCAAAACTTCATTCATGTCATTGAACCTTATGCATATGAAAAGAAAACTTAAATTGACAAAAGTAGTAGGAAGCTTTACTGGCACTGGCACATCACCTGCAGCCAAATACTGAAGCACAACGAAAGAATGGCTCCAAATCAGATTGTGATTCATTTTAAATTTTTAGGGGGTGGGGGGGAACTGACGGTCAAATTCAACATTCATATGCTCGAGCATTTTACCTTTAAAAAATGGTGACTGATGTCAAGATGTTGTAAGTGAGGTAGATGAGCAAAATAACTGAGCAAATTGCTTGAGCATCCCCTCAATCTACTTTGATTGCTTTGAGTGTCGAATAACAAACTTAGCTCAGTTAATTGGAAACTGTTGTAAAAGCTAAAATCCACAAAGTCACCAAGGAGGCTAAAAAACTTCAGATTTGGTGCATGAATATTAACTTGGGTTAAACCATCAGGTTCTATCAAACTCAAATATTCAAGTAGAGGGCAGCCAGATATCATTTTTTCAAAAGCAGCATCAGCCATTGAAATGTTATGTAGTTCAAGTCTTTTCAAGTTCCTGAAGCCTTCAAATGTTGTTGGAGGTTTAAGCCAACAAGAAGCCAACTTTAAACGTTGCAAACTTTGACAGGAGAATAAGCACCAAGGTATCTTATAGATTTCATCCTCTGCCAAAACATGCAGCACAAGCTCTTTAGTAGACCTTCCGATTAGATAAACAATCCACCGATCAAATTCATTCCCAGGAATCCCTTCAACGAAATCCTGACCAGAGTCAGAGAACTCGAACTTGTTGATAGGTCCAGAGTGAAGTAAAAGTACATGATCAACAATTTTCAAAAGCTTGTTCTCAATATCTAAAAGGTCTTGGGAACCTCTAGCAGAGACACAACGTCTATCAAACACAAGATTTGGTAGTGTGTACCATTTGTACCTCCATTGGCTGGACAAAACACTTGTTCTCACTGCTTCCCTAATTGGCAAGCAAGACAGAATCTGATCTATTACATGACCCGGTAAGCAACTAATTCTATCCAGCTCTGCATCAATTACTTTTCGGGTAGTAGACTTTCTTCGCTTTCTTCCCTTTAGATAGATATATTCAAACAGGAATCAAAAAACAAACTAGGTAGTGTATATATGTATCTAAGTATGCATACAAGAATCATAGCCAGGTCAACCGAGAGACAATCTTGAAACTCATACTATTTTTTTTTTTTCTTTTTCGAATAAGCCAAACTAGCCCACCGAAATCTGCACCGGGCAGAATTAAAACTGAGACCTTGGGAGAAATACACTCCAAGATCTCAAGCCAACACCACTAGGCCAACCCAAAAACTCAAACTAATATAACTTCATTAAATGAAAAATAGTACGGGGTATTAGCCATTTTGGTATCTGAATGTGTGACGAGTAGCCACAATAGTCCTTGAATGTATTGAAATTTCAAAATGGTCCCTGGTTCCGCACTTCATTAATCCAAATAGTCATTGACATTGATATAGTCGTCAATGTTGACAATAACTTTTTTATTATAGGGATTGATATGACAGTAAATAAGTAATAAGTACTTATACGGACTGATATGACAGTAATTGTGACAATATTAAAAGAACATTTTTACATGAAAGACTATTTTGACTAAGGAAGTGAACTATCGGGCGACTATTTTAGAATTTCGATACATTCAGGACTATTATCGCTACTATTAGTTGAAAATAGTACGGTTATTTACTCTTCTTCAATCGAACAAAAATAAAAATAAAAATCATGAAATGCATATTATACATACGACAAAGAAGAATAATTCTAGAAATTACCATGTGAAGCTATCGATTGAGTAGTTCCGGCAAAAGAATGCAATAATGTTGTGAATGTGATGGCTACAAGAAACAAGAGATTAATTAATATGAGAAAAAATAGTAAACAAGTGAAAAATGAAGAAGAAATTATGCATTGCATATTGATGAGGAAAACAATTGAACGAGAAGAAGTCGAAGTAATGAATCTTTTTACCGAAAAAGTAGTCGAGAGAATAGTTGGTTCCAATTCGAAACAAAAGTTGAGATCTACCAGAATGGAAGTGGAACAACTCTACGAGTCTATGGCTTAAATATTTTTTTTTTTATCTTTTACTAAATATTTGTTTTGGTCATTTATCTTTTTTCTAAATCGTTTTTTTTGAAAAAAAATATATGTTTCAGTCATTTTTACATACCAAAGTGAATGGAAATAAATGATTTACAAAAAAGAAAAAAGATCAAAACCGATTTTTAGTACAATTTTTTTTAATGATTTTGGTTTTCGGCGGTTTCAAATAAGATCTACGTGGAATTTTTTATGTTGTACTTGATTAATTAGCGGAGGTTTACCGACCTTCTAATTTACGATGGTTTCAAACATCTTTTATAATGTCTTGTCAACTGGAGAAAAAAATATCTAACTAACCGTTTTACTATAAAAAAAACAATTTTATAATTTATAGCAATAGTAAAATATGTAATTCATTTTTTAAAAGTAATCACCCGACAAACTCTGTCATTTCAACTTCATATTTAATACTTATTACAACTTCACTTTTGTGTTTATATATTATAATTTATTTAGAAAATGTTGATAATTGCTCCTGAGACACTTGTTAAAGAATTATAAAAGAAAATATTACTTTAAAAATTGTGTATTCTATTTTTTGAACCGAACTTCTTTTTTCGGTTTCGCCACCAGTCATGAGGACTAAATTTATGTATAAGGATAGTTTAGTTTTTTTTTATTAGTTTAGAGATTAAATTGACGAGAGTGATAGTTTACGAACTAAATTGAGTGTTTATTCATTTATTTATCATGTTTATAACCATTTTTGGCACTTAAGTAACAATTCACTCGTTTTGTTTTGATTTTATTATTTGAAAAATGATTTTTTTAGAGTCTATAATACAAAGAATTTTTAATTTTAAATTGTTATTTCAAATTTTTGTCAATAATTTAACGAAATTTTATGCTTCTTGAATTTTGGTTATATAGTTTGAATCTTAGGTTAAACAAACAACACTCACATTGTTGAAGAGAAAAAGTTAGATTCCTCATCTATTTATGGTGATTATGGAAATAGTCTTCCCTTTTTGCGAGCCTCGTTTCATAAATTCTATTAAAATTTATGAATTTCGTTTTTTTTACAGAATAAATGAGATTTGTTAGAAATGTAATAATTAGTTACTTGTGTGTTCCACTTAGTGAAAAATTTTAGGTACTCCCTTGAAGAGATCGAATGATTATTAAGTAGTAATATTAAAAAAATTATAAAATGTGTGATTTGTATATACAAGACTCACTTAGGGTATTTTTCAAAAAAAAAAAATCCACTTAGGATCCGTTTGGTTCGAGAATTAGGAGGGGGGAAGGGGAGGAATTTTAACGAATGGGAGGGGAGATGAGATATTTTAATTAAAAATGTGTTTGGTTCACAAGGGGAGGGAGGGATTTTAAAATTATTTTACTGTTTTACCCTTAAACTTAATTAAACAATGATAATAAAGTAATGAAACAATAACGATGTAATCGATAACAACATGATGTAAACGATGGAATAATCGATTAGTAATAGGGTTGTCACAAGTAGTGATAAGAGTTTTTACAAGGAAATTTTTTAATAATATGAAATAAAAGTTGTTACAAGGATAATATAACCTAATAATAATAAAAGTTGTTAAAAAATAATATAGCCTAATAATCTATACTATATATAAAGAAAACAATCTCTTTCAGCTTTTGGGTTGGATTTTTCTCTTTCCAAAAATACCCTCAATTTTCAATACAAATAACACATGTAACAAGTAGATAAAAATGAATTTAAATATTAAAACAAATGTAACAAATACGATATGAATATATATATATATATATATATATGCCTGTCTTTTTCCTTTATCTTTTACAAAGTGTAACAAACTAGATGAGTATATTTATATATACTTTTTTTATTATCCCAATTATATCCTTAAATAACTTTTTCTATAATAAAGATTGTTGTTGGTGTCATTAAAAAAATTATATTATATTTTTTTGTTATATTGTTGATGTCATTGAAATAGATAATCATGGTTAGTTTGGTTTGTTATAACTTGAAAGCAACAGACATTTATATTTTTAGTTTTAATCAAAATCAAAATTTCATTTAAAAAACACTATTCATAATTTTCAAACCTTAGCGCAATAAAACGAGTGGAAAGACGGGCACGTGAGTGCCCGTCTTTTCGCTAGTAATAATAATAAAAGTTGTTTCAAGGATAATATAACCTAATAATAATAATAAATGTTGTTGCAAGGATAATATTGAGATTTTAAATTAATCTAAGGATAATTTTGACATGATAATAAAATTTGCTCCCCTCCTCTCCCCTCCCCTTCTAAAAATTGAACCTAACACTTCAAATTAAAAATCTCCCCTTCCCTCCAAAACTCTCGAACCAAGGACCCTTAAACACTCAAAATGTAGAGTTGTATTATGGATGCTCTAACTCACTTAAGCTTTTTTTAATTTTTTTTTTTCTTGTTGAATAATTTTTAAAGATTCTATTCGTCAATAATGTTTTGTTTAGATTTATAATATGCCTCATCATGTATTTATATTATTACCAGCCTTGCAAGTTTTACTGTACAATTATGTAAGTATAGTTTCAAATCAACATTGGGGTCATTAGAAATTAGGGTGTAAAGTGCATATGATTTGAAGGCATGTGGTTATGTGAGTCATACAAGACACTCTTATAAAAACAAGCTGAGCTATGATCATTGACTTTAATCTCCTTGGATATGTTCATCTAAGTATCTGTTAATTTAGAGCATCTCAAATGGAAATTCTCAAGGGGTTCCTAAATAACAGAATATGATTTTGGTTTGCCACATGTGAGTTTGAGTTTAAAAAATTTAGTGCCATATCAAAGGAACTTTGAGAGAATTCCATGGGTTTTAAAATAATATCTTTTTGTGCATTTGATAGTGTAAAAGCATAAGAGAATACGCAATACTAAAGAGAGATGTGATGTTTGTGAGTTAAGTAACCCAGTGATATGAACTCTCATTTGAATGAAAATTTAGGGCATCATAAAATTGAATTACCCAGGATGCGAAGGGCATCATAAAATTGAGTTGGCATGTAATAATTGACACAATTAAAGACTTAAAATGAGTTTCTTAAAATTTTCATTCGAGATACTCTTAGACATTCAAATAATTATGTATTTACATCAATGTCTATACTGACGGCGTAAACAAGCAACAGCTGGTATAATTTGTATGAACGCAAAGTAAATACTAATTGTGTCACTTCCTTTTGGCCTCGCTTCTCATCAATTGTGGACGCGTGGGACAAATGAATTTTGGAATTTGAATCAGCACTTGGAGTCAAAGTTGACAATGTTGTGAATGAAATAATTGCATCACTAAACTCATCACTCTACTTTTGGCATAGGCTTGTCGGCGATTTGGGAGACATGTCCCAATATCAGCCAATATCTTCAGTTGAAAAAAAAAGAAAATATCGTGCCTAGATCATTCAGGGGGCCTTGTCTAGCTTGAATTCTCCCTTTCCATGGCAATGATGGTAGCAACCCTCTCATAAACCTGAAACACCACATCCATATGCATCAATGTAAAACCAAAAAGATAGAACAGTTTGGAATTGAAATAACAAATCACAGGCCGAGACGGAGGCAGAGTTTTTAGGAGGGGTTTAGTAAGCAATTTATAGAGTTTAAGGCGACAAGTCAATTATGGTGATGATCATAACGTCGTTGCAAGTGTTGTAGTTAATGATGATGTTTGTCAAAGAAACGAGAATGCTTTTGTTTGAGACAATATTTGTGACTGTTCAGTTTAAACAAATTTTCTACGGATGAAAATCCGACCTAGCTCTGTTCCTGATTACAGGAATAGCCAAGATGATTGTCACTTACTTCAGAGAGCTTTTCTTTATTATCATCTTTGTTTTTCTTGTCCTGATTGCTAGTTGATGGTGAATCGTACCTAGACAAGAGAAACGAGACAATTAAAAAGTGTAAGATCAAAATGAAAGCAATGGGATGGAAATTTCAATTATGTCGTATGACATGAACCAACAACTACTATACAGAGTTTCTTACCAATCACGGGGAATGCCTGCTTCTTCTCGAGCCACATAATTGAAGGGACCCTTTAGTTCTACATTGTATTCCTCTAGCAAATCTGCAGGGATATAGAAAATTTTCATGTTGAGCTTGATAACCTTCAGTATGATGGTATGTAAGCAGATAAGCTTGGTTGTTAAACAGGCTTCCCAACCTTTAAAAGTGGAGTCAGGGGCACGCCCCATTTTTTGACAGACAGAAAGAAACCAGTAGAGCCCAACTGCTACATGTGCAACTTCCTCTTCAGCAATTTTAGCCACAATTTTAGATGTCCTGTTATCTCCAAATCCAACTAATTTTTGCACCAAGCGTGGCCCAGCATCAAGTCCTCTAGCCTCCTAAAAAGAAAAATAAATAAATAAATATGTACGATTAGAAGATCAAGATCACATAATTCAAAGCTTATGTCTTTGGCAAGTAACATCTATACTGCGACAAAGCAGTTTAAATCATTTTAGTATTTTACTAAAAAACTGCTCCCAACCAACATAGTGTTGCACAAGTGGTATATATTTGGGTCCCTTAAACATTTGGTCAGGGGTTTCATCCCTCTGACCAGTGCGCATGGAAAAACATTTGTTGGAAGAAGTCAACCCCTAAAATGGATCTCAGTTACCTCGAGGGATTAGTTGCATGCGGAAGATACCTTGGTTTACCAAAAAAGAAAAAAAATAAATACCCAATCCTAGAAAGGTAATAGTAATACCTTGTGAAAACTGAAAAGTAAGATACAAAGTCAACAAAATGTTGATGCGCGTGTGGACTCAAGTCAATCATCATAACTTCAAACAAGAATCAATGAACCTTAATAAGATCATGTTGCATATAAAAATGTCCTCTAGAAACCTTCACCAAAATACACACTGCCCAGACAAATTTTTCATTCTAGTACATCACTTTCAACCGACACATGAAATAAAATATTATTCTAAAAGACAATGATGTCTAAATGTATCAACAGCATACAAAACATAAATTACACTCACCAGTAAGAGTATTTCCACTCACCAGTCGCCACATGCTTTATAACTGGCACACTCGAACAAAATAAATTACAGCCTCGTGAAAATAGCTGCATCAACATATTTACTACACATTTTTTTCTCCAAATGATACCCCGACCAAATGTACTGGAAAACTTCTACTCGGGATCTAATAAGGAAAAAGATTAGAGGCATGCTTGAGAGGGAGTTACCTGGACTAGTGGAATCACTGCCAAACGTGCAGCAATATTGCCTGATGATTTCTCACATTCCTTCCATAGCAAATTGTGAGCTGGCATATCTCCATATCTAGTTGGAAAAGACAACCAAAAATAAAAATTTCAGCACAATCAAACTAGTTTTGGCCTAAAAGTGAAGTAAAAACTAAATTTTGCTTACTTGAAACCCAGTTCAGCAAGCCTCTGTGAACACCAAGAGAAATGGCGACTCTCATCATCAGCAACATGAGCAAAATCAGCAAAGAACCCCTCCCCAAGAACATCACTATAGGGAGAAAATCGAACAACAGTATCCCAAGCCAAATCAATTGCATTGAGCTCCACATGTGCTAGATTATGAAGCAAATAAGCATTTAAAGGCAAACCCGAGTTTTTAGGCGCAGGAATTTCCTTAGTGGAAACCTAAAATCAAAGAAAACAACTTCATTATGCATCTTACCATAGTTATCCATATCTTATGACACAAGCAAGTCATGCCTCAACCTCGATTCAAAACAAAACTGAATTCAATTGATATAAATCACAACATTTATTCATTTTGAATATAAACCTCAAGTGCCAACATTGATTTCAATTCATCATGATGAACCTCAATTAACTTTGATGAACCAGAATGCATTGCACACACAATTAAGATAAAGAAAAGCCATGAAGAAGCATAGAAGCAAACAAGCATCAAAGAGAACAAAAAATACAAAATTTCCATAATGGGGTTTGAGATAACAATCCAAAATTAAAACAAACACATGGTGTGCAAAAGAGTGAACAAACCAGTTCAGGCTTTTCGGGTCGAGCGGGTCGAGAAGGAGGGTCTGACTGACCAAGAGGAAGATGACCGCGGCGCCAGAGGGAGAAAGCAAGATGGGAGAGACGAGACTTTTCAAGAGGGTCAGTGGTGGAAAGAACAATAGAACCAAACTCGGTCAAAGAAGAAGCTTCTCCGAAAGGAGAATCATGGAGGTTAGGTTCGGGTTGAGGAGAAAGTGGACCCCACTTGCGATTTTGGTTGAGAGGACTGTGTCGCCATGAATGGAGACCAGACCAGGGAGAAATGGTTGAAGAAGAGAATAAGCATCTTATAGGTTTGAAGGAAGTGTGGGATGAGAATGAGGGTGATAGTAGCAACGTTGTGAGTTTCAGACGCTGCATTTGCAATACAATTACTCTACTAGAGCCTAAGTTCACCAAGTTTTATCATAGGTTTGGGTTGGAATTATTCCATGTTAAATATTTTAGGTAGAGTTTTACCAAATAATCAAACAATTTTACATCTGATTCATCATAATATTCATTCATAGTAGTATAGAAAGTTCTTTGATGTATTATTACATTTGTTTATTGGGTGGGTTATAGTTGATGACTCCAATTTTGAGCAGCGAACCACATAAATGAAGCTTGATAGTTGTTGTCTTAAAAAAATGCATTCTTATCATCATAAGCACTTATAGGTAATCTTGATGAATCCCTAAAAAAAAGGTAATCTTGACGAACTTTTTTATCCAATAAACCTTATCACATTAAACATGCAAAACAGACACAATACTTCATGGCATCAAATTCAAGAGTTCATCTTTGCTCCATTTATCTTTCCTCAATTTACCCCATTTCAAGTTATGGATGTGTGACATGTGGAAAAAATAAAATCAATGGTTGTGATTAAATGGCTTGGAAAAATCAATTCTTTAATGAGGAAAAGGAAATACGCGCGCTCTGCTATCAAACTCTTCTTCTTCCTTTCTCAGACAACTTTCTACCTTCCTCCCCCATAATCATTGAAGCCACCTCTCCTTCCCACCGGCTCCGCCGTCACCTCTCCCTCTCTCTCGCCACTGCACCTCTCTCTTGGTCTCCGTCAGTATCATGAGCGAACCCCACCATCCCGCTACCAACACTAACCAACCCGTCGCCGCCGTCTCCGACCATCCCAGCGCCTCTGCCATTGTTGTTGATCAAGGTAATATAGTTTGCCTTCTCTATTTTATTATTTGTCGTCTCTTTATTACATGATGTTGTTTTACTGTGTTGATGAAAAAATAGTTTCCTGGTTCACTTACGTGCGGCTTCACTTACATGATATACATATACATAGCTTTATGGTCACTATGTGTATAACTTTATCTAATCACCATCCTTTCCCCCAATGTTTTTTTAATAGTAATAGATAGCTTTATGGTCAACAAATTATTATGCAGTCTAAGTTTTTCAAGTATATTGATCCTGTCAGCTATTTTGTAGTGGCTTTTTGCTGTTATGTTGTTTCTGTTCAGTTGTTGTCAAAAAATATCAATGCCGCGACTTCAGAATCCTGTACCAAACACATGAAGTATTCCAATAACGGTGACATTACTAATGTTATCATAAAAATAAAAAAAAACAATGTCGCGACTTCAGAATGTTGTTTGTTTTCTAACACTGTTATCAATATATTCATGTAAGTTTATGTCTGAAATCATCACTTATGGTGGCCTTAATCGTAAATTTTGGTGTTTTTCAGATTGTGTCAATAAATTGGTGAACAACATTCATGAAAAAAATGTGCAACACGAACAAGGAAGTATTGCCAACAATGTACCTCACTTGGAAATGAAGTTTGATTCTGAGGTGGCGGCTTATGAATTTTATAATGAGTACAGTAAAAGAATTGGATTTGGTGTTCGTCGAGAATATGGAAATAAAAGCAGAGTACATGGAGTTTTGACTTCAAAAAGATTCACATGCTTCAAAGAGGGTGTACGAGGTGTTGACAAAAGACATATACATTCAAAATTTTTGGAGTTTTGACTTATGATATTACGTGCTGCTAGTATTTTCAATTGTGGTGTTATCATTAGTTGAAGTATTCCAATTACGACGACGTTATTAATAAAAAAACATAAATTACAATCTTAATCACTTTCGAGTACCGAAGGGGAACCACCTATGATTAATTATGTATGTTCATATAATTTTAATCACTTTGAAGACAGGAAAGAGAGTTAGAGCACATTGAAACAATCTTTAACTCTAGCTCCAGCTACAAACCAAGACCAACATAAAATTTTAATAACATTTAGAACAAGCCTCGTCAACCATAAACACCATAAAGGGGCTAACTGAATCAAGCATTTCATTTTATTATGAATTCTTTTGTATGGGTTCATAAATTAAGAAAGTAAAATACGGACAATTGCACTTCCTTGAGCTGGTATTGTTGTATCAGTATAATTTTGATTCAGGCTCGTATCAGACAGTTTGCAACTGCAGTAATTCACATCTTATCCCATCCATTGGTTAACACAAATAATAGGAGATGGAGATTTTATCATTTAGCTCAGTGTTAAAAAATTCATATGTATTCCATATTAGGGACAAACTACATAGTTGCCAAAATTGGGAATTGAGATTCATTATTAGATCAAGCCAG
>Ga0315915_1008259_pt1 | contig 12210 bp, 15 predicted proteins | sample MpolbnodulesMG_FD_207738 | JGI IMG/M metagenome (GOLD analysis project Ga0315915, IMG submission 207738) | Medicago polymorpha root nodule microbial communities from Los Angeles, California, United States - branched nodules | ecosystem: Host-associated > Plants > Roots > Nodule | place: USA... | reverse complement strand
TGCAATCAAATTTGCTCCCCTCCCCTCCCCTCCCCTCCCCTTCTAAAAATTGAACCAAACACTTTAAATTAAAAATCTCCCCTCCCCTCCAAAATTCTCGAACCAAACGAACCCTAATAAGTAGTTTACACGTGAATATGGGAACTTTTTCGATTGTGTATACTGCTCTAAATTGCAATTATAAATTTTGTATGCTGCGGTAAATTGCAATTGTGTTTATAGCAGCATACACAGTTTAATTACTTAGGTTTAGGGATTGCTAGACTGAAAACAACAAGCATCCAATGTATAATATTCTCATTAACTAACAATAGATAATTTGCTCATTAAGTTAAGTCTTACTATAGTTAATTAGAATAGTGTATAAGTCAAAATAGAATGAATATAGAACCAATGAACAAGTAACTTAACTAAAATAGTGTTTTAAATTGTATTTTCATCCAATTGGAAAAAAGGTCAAACTTTTGATAACCAATAGATTAACTAACAATAGATAACTTGCTCATTAAGTTAAGTCTTACTATAGTTAATTAGAATAGTGTATAAGTAAAAATAGGATGAATATAGAACCAATGAACAAGTATAATATTTTCATCCAATTAGAAAAAAGGTCAAACCTCAGTTTAATTCCTTGGGTTTAGGGATTGCTAGACTGAAAACAACAAGCATTCAATGTATTTCTCTCTTTTTTTTTCCCAGAGTAATTGCAATTTACTGCAGCATACAAACTTTATAATTGCAATTTAGAGCAGTAAACACAATCGAAAAAGTTCCCATATTCACGTGTAAACTACCTATTAATCTCCATATTTGTAAGGTTATTGAGAATATTATAATGTTAATCAAACATCTTTTTTTTTCTTCTAGTAGGAGCAGGTTGATTCCAACAATGGGGTGCTCGATGGACTAGAAGGAATGCACCAAGCTTAGCTATATAATTTGCACACGCATTTCCCTCCCTTAGAGTATGCTTGTCCGTTATGATTGGTATATAATCGTGGTTGAGGAGTCAGATTAGATTTTGGAAAACACTGAGCTAATAAATTTGCAAAGTTCACAGTTATTAATAACCTCATTCGCAAGGCATAAAATGTTCCGCATGCGCCACAACCACCAACACACAACCAAGAAAGTATATATACGAGCACCATGAATACTGCTTCGCAGCCACTCATACAACACATTTTCATGATAAAAGGCATGGTCTACGAATCCCAACGATTTCCAAAACAAAACAGCAAACTCACAATCACGCAAACAATGTAAAATTGTCTCTGTATATCTATTACACAGGGGGCAACGATCCATGTGAATAATACCACAGCGACACAATAAAGATCTTGTAAGCAAGGACTCATGAATGGTTGTGTCCCAATGAAGAATTTCAGCTTCTCTAGAGCAGGGATATGCCACATCCAGCTCCAAGAAATGTTATCCTTAGCATCCCGAACAAAATCATTCATACTTAACTAGTAGTATCCATCCTTGGAAGTGTATATGAAATCCAAGTTGTCTTTCCAAGTGATACGATCATGCACTAAGGCATTCAAGCAAAGAGGAAGGGATTGCAAATGATCACACACTTCTGGAGGGAAGTCCGGGTAAAGCAAATTAAAATTCCAATTCCCGTCCACATAGACATCTTTAACTTGTAAATGCAGGTCATGAATATCCACAAAGAGCCCTTTTGCAGCTAGCTTCCCATCCATAGACCAATTTGAGAACCAGAATGAGGAACTCCCATCGCCTTGCCGAAATTCAAACCCATCCTAAAGTGCAAACAGAGCTTTCATAATTGCGTTCCAAACACTCGATCCCGGTTTCTTATTCATGTCGAGAAAAGCTACCTCTTTAACATACTTATGCTTTAAGACATGAACCCAAAGTGCATTAGAAGCTTACCCAACATCACAATGTTAGCCTCACGTGCCTTCTGAATCCCAAGCCCACCTAGATTCTTTGGTTTCGATATTTTGCGCTAACCAACAAGATGCACACCACCATTAGAATTATCTTTCAACAAAAAATTACGAGCCATTCTATCAATAGAATTGCAAATAGTTTGCAACGTCCAAGCTATTTGCATATAGTAATTGGGAATAGAGTTCAACACATATTTAACAAGAGTTAAACGACCCGCCTTATTTGATAGCTTATTATGCCACGATGCCAGCTTATGAAATATCAAATTTTTCTCTCAAATTGTCTAACTTTTAGTATTTTAAAAACTGAACCTAAGATCCAACTGGTGAATAGAGACGAATCTATAAATTTTGGTACACACAAATACCGGTGAGTAGGGTGTTTCAAACTTTTGATTGACTTTCTTTCGACTAAAATTACTCGACACTAAACCCTTTGGACTTTAATCCCTTTGGACTTTAATTGACGGTTCAGTATTTACACAAATTCACAAACGAAGAGAGCTTCCATGTCTGTCCATAAAAAAATATTTCATGGTAAAGAACAAAAGGTGTGTTTTGAATGAATTTACACAAAATATATTTTGATTACGAAGTTTACCAATTAAAGGACGATTTTGATCGATAAGTGATCCAGAACAACAAACGGAATTAAATTATATAAGTTTTGAAACTTTTACGACTTTTTGAATGTTTGGGAAATTTGACTCAAATTCAAATGAATGAATTCTGATTTTGAGTTCCTTCTATACACAAGGTTTTTGAGCTCGGAGGTCTTATCTATCTTAGACCGCAGCAAGTGACGAGGCAAGGTTTTACAACTCGAGGGTTTACCTCAACTCGTTTTGTTTGGTAAATTTGACTCGTAAACTCGACTCGAGAACTCGTACGAGTTTACCTAAAATTAAAATTATATAAAATTTATTATATGCATGACATATATAAGCTAATATATATGTTAAAGAGGTAGCTTAGAATCTGTCAAATTTTGATTCTGATTCTGATTCTGATTCTGGAAACAACAACAACCAGGTAATCCACCATCTGTCAAATTTTGATTCATTATATTATACACTCAATAATAATAATAGTTTCATCGTCCATTGAACGATGTAATGGTTAATTCTTCATTTGAACTAATTTCATTTTGATTTGGTTCATCAGAAACTTTCCTTGGAAAGAAACCAGGTTCTTTAGGTTCAACCAGTTCCATTTCACTACCTAGCATTTGTACCACAGATGTCATTGTAGGTCTGTCCTCTGGGTATTGTTGCACACACAACAGACTCACATGTATGCATCGCAATGCCTCTGACACTACACATGATTCCTTTATTCTTGATTCAATCAACTCCGATGCTTTTCCCTCTTTCCAAAGTGCCCATGCCTGCATAATAAAAACAAAAAATATTTAGACTCTGATCGGATAAACAACTTGATTTGCAGCGCTTATCACGATAAGCACACATGTATAAATTATTTATATAACAGAAGATAACATAACGTTAAATTGTTTTGTATAACTTATATGTTGTTTTCATAAGTTTTCATGCAGAGCTTTTGAAAGTAAGTTGAGAACAACTTATGAACATGTCATGAGATGTTTTCGTAAGCTCTCCGAAACAGTATCACAAATACTTACATGAGTAGATAAGCTCAAATAACTCAATTCAAATAGGCCCTTAATCACATTTCAACTTCAATGTTGTTAAATAGATTGATAAATATTGAAATGCTTACGTAACCAACAAGGTTAAGTGTCTCGTTTCCATGACAAAGTGCTCTATTTTTGTTCCCACATATAATCTCCAATAGTAAAACACCAAAGCTGAAAACGTCTGATTTGATTGAAAATTGCCCATCAACGGCATACTCTGGTGCCATGTATCCGCTATTAGAAACAATAAGAACAACAATATTCAACTATAAGATAAAACTAAGTAATGTCGAGCTCGAGCTAGAGAATCTTGCATTTGTCGTAGTCGATCAATCTAAATCCAACGGTCTAGATTGTTTGCCTTCGATAAATGCAGGATTCGCTAACCCTTGAAAATGAAAATCCAAATCTAGATAGACACTTACTATGTTCCAACTACTCTATTTGTATTTCCTTCAATCTGATCTCCTCCAAAAGATCTGGCCATTCCAAAATCTGATATTTTTGGATTCAACTTGTCATCCAACAATACATTGCTTGCTTTGAGATCTCTATGAATAATCCTTAATCGGGAATCTTGATGAAGATACACAAGTCCCCTAGCAATTCCGAATATTATATGGAAGCGTTGGGGCCACTCCAACAATTTACCTTTTATTTTATCTGATTTTGCAAAGCAAACATGTCATTGTCAATTAAAAAATATTACTGATTATAGATAAATAAACATGTTGAACCTAATCTTAATATTCTGCATATTCCATACCAAAAATAAAGGAGTCAAGGCTACCATTGACCATGTATTCATACACTAGCAATTTTTCTTGTCCTCCAACACAACAGCCAAGAAGCTTAACCAGATTTCGGTGTTGAAGTTTTGCAATCAGTTTTACTTCTGTCAGGAACTCGGTAATTCCTTGTCCAGAGTTACTTGAAAGTCTCTTAACAGCAATTTCTTGCCCATCTGCTAATTTTCCCTGCATAATCGCTTTAATTTTAGTTTTATAGTATTAATACTTCTCTAGTTGTTCTCTGTCTGATCAGTACTCAATACTTGAATTAATGTTCAGTTACCTTGTATACGGATCCAAAACCACCTTGTCCGATCTTATTATTCAATGAGAAGTTGTTAGTGGCACTAGATATTGTTTGCAGATTGAATAATGGCAAATCCATATCCTCTAGATGCTTTTCAATGTTATCTTCAGTCTTTGACTCATCTGAAAAATGAAAAAGAGGAAGTTATATATTCAGTGATATTATGAAACTTGAGAGGCAAGGATCATTCGAGCTGCTTAAGTTAGATACATATGATATATTAAATTTAGAGATTGCAATAGGACTGAAAATATAGTGTTCCTTCAATTTCTTACATTTGTAGCTTGAAACTCTAGGTCATTCAACCATCCAAGTTCAATGCCATGTTTGTTCAATTTTTTGAAATTCAACAGCAACATCGATTGAATGATAAGAGAGTCATTACAAATCTGTATTGCATCAAAGGGTGGGGAATTGCCCAGCCAAGTACTTAAACCAACAAGTGTTTCTACCCTTACTATGTTATGAACCTGAATGTTCTGATTCCTACTAATATCCGAGGCAGTTACATCTTCCAATCTAAGAAAAGTTTACAATCCTGAACTATATAATCAATGGCAGCAATGTCATATTAGAAAACCACTTCGCCTCAAATTTATTGATAAGCGATGATTACTCCAAAGAGTGCGTCTTTTGAGAATTAGAAGTATTGTTAATTTCTAATTTTTCAATTTAAAAATTATGGATAGAAAAGTCCTTCCATGACAAGAATAATATGATTGAAAAAATTAATTTACCAGAAATTCTCCTTCGGACTCTATATATCACATATATGCAAAATAAAAGCATCCCAGAAATTACAGTAGCAGTGGTAGCAGCTATGGTTGTCTTGTTGCGCCCATTTGAAGTCTCTTCTAGTATGAAATAAATAAACTTAGATTTAAAAGTGATCATATCTAAGTTTTCCATGATAAGGGGAATGAAAGGAGAGAAGAAGTTGTTACTTACCTATTTCTGCCCGAGCTACACGGATATAGAGATCTTGACCACCAGTGTCAAACTGTTTTATGTCGATTAGATCACCAAACCACATGACACAGCCACTACCCTTTCCACTTATGTCTGAATTAGTGTAAGCTGTACAAGAGCAATTACTCAAGCACATGGTGCTGCATAACCTTATGCCAATATTCTCATACAACAAAGTATGTGTAGTATCTGGTACTTTGATGCCTATATATATGATCAACTCATCATCCACATCCTCTTGTGGGTTGTTGCAACTTAATGATATATTACGGACACACCCTTGACTCCAGTCGTTTAAGGCCCATTGCTGCAGTGACTTTGGAATGAACCCATGTAAACATTCGCAAGGTGGTGAATTGTTAATTGAGCAACTGGCATAGGGTCCACAAGCCCCATACGATTCACAAAAGTCCATTGGGGTACTCTCAGTAAGCAACCAATGTTTATTATTCTTCTCCCATACTGAGATAGAAAATTTGGTTTGGTCTATCATAGCACTGACAAAGGCAGAAGAGTTTTTTAGGGTAAAAGAGTAAAACATTTCATCCTTATTAGAGACAAAATTCAAATCATTATTGGAAACATACTTGAAATCATATATATGATTTTTCTTACGATTAGAGAAACCACTAAATTGAATTCCATTCCATGGTCCAATCCGACAATATTTCTTTGTTCTGTTCATGAGATAAAACTCTGGATAATTATGAAGCACAAGACCCCAAGAAAAATCTCCTGGAGACGGATCATCAGGACTCTTCCAAGAAGTTATTCTCCGTTCAAAATCATTTCGGAGATCCCATCCCAACTTCATCCCTGGCAAAATTGTATCACAGGGATAGTCAAAGCTTTGCCACAAGTAGCCTCCTTCTAGGTCTGTTTCTGTTTTTTCTTGGTTTCTTATCACAAAATTGCCACTGTCCAAGAGCTCTGCTATTGGTTTCTGTGCTTGTTTATCTGATGTTGTGCTCCAAACAACAGAGTCGTTTTGGCGGAGTATTAGATTGCCTGAGGTGGACAATGCTAAGATGCCTAACGTATTGTTGATGGGGTTGGCCCTATTTGCAACCCAAACAACTTTCTGTATAGGCGTATGCTTGTACCAAATCCCAAGGTAACGTCTTGTAGAATTGCCTGGGCTGAAGAAACCCAGTTCAAACTGTCCACCTTTTGAAACTAAGGTTTTGCCGTCAGTTAAAGACTCAGACACACTGATGGAATTACTTGCTAGAATAGAGGGGACAATTATGTAAGAAATCATCATACTCATAATCATGAAAGAAAGAATGTCCATTGCATGACACTTTTATTTGGATGTTGATGATTGGATTTAGCAAAGTGTATGATAATTGATAAACATACCAAATAGCACAATGAGCTTAGATTGAGAATGCGGATGTTTGCATAAAACACGCTTTGTTCCTCATTCTGACCTCCCAAGTTGTAGTCACCAAAGTCAATATTCTTGTTGCTGTGAGGAAACTTCACAAATAATGCTGAGTAGTATCATTTCTTACTTGGACTCATTCGTTTTCCCTTTGAGGAAATGCTAATATAATATAATAGTTTGCTCAATCATAGCAGTATTATTTTGACTTTAATACTTACAGGCTTGAGTTCAATAGTAACAAAAAAGAGGGAATTGACTGACACTGGCTATATCGGATTAGATTTCTATTCACCGGCGGATCTTGACTTAATTTTTTGGGTGCCAAACTTTTGTGTAATATGGTTTCAAGAAGTAGTAGTAATTGATGACTGGCTTAGTAGCATGAGTAGTTTGAATGTAGCATGAGAATGTGGGTTTGATTCCCATTGAAAAACTTTTTTTTTTATTGTAGTGATATTTGAGAAAGTTGTCACAAATGGTTGTACAAATATCATTTTTTTTTTTAATACAATTTGTAATACAATTTCTAAAAGTATATGTTAAATATGTAAAAAAATAAGCGATGAGGGTGTCAAACCAGCGACCTTTAACATATTACGGCACCCCCTTTCCACTGTAGCAGTCACAATCTAATTGATAAAATACATGTAATATGGTATATAAGGAAAATTTGCGGGATGTTGTGGCCCCCACGGGTCTCTAAAGAGATCCATCAACTATTTCTATTTTTTATAAAGTTTTAAATAAAGTGTAACCAAATTTACTTTAAAGGGAAAATTATAATAACCTCACTTAAGTTTTAGCTAAATACAACAAACCTCCCCTCAATTTTCTAGATCATCACACATACGTACCTCCCCTCTGTTACACTGTTGTTAATTCTCGGTTAGATACAAAAATTTGAGTGTCCTCTCTCTCAAAAATCATGCTATTCTAATAGAAATTTTTTGTCTTCTCTCCATAGTCACTCATCTTAAACCTCACTTGTCGTTGCCATCTATGATAATCTACCTTAATCGCCATTGCTCACTGTTCTTGTCGACGTGCTTTCTCTCTATCGCTGTGTTCGTCACTCTCAATGGTTGTTTGCTTTATTATACACTCAGTCATAGTTTTCATCGTCCATATAGCGTTGTAATGGTTAATTCCTCGTTTGAACTCATTTCATTTTGATTTGGTTCATCAGAAACTTTCCTTGGAAAGAATCCTGGCTCTTTAGGCTCGACCAATTCCATATCACTACCTAGCATTAGAACTACTGATGGCATTGTAGGCCTATCCTCTGGGTATTGTTGCACACACAACAGACTCACATGGATGCATCGTAGTACCTCTGACACAACACATGACTCTTTTATTCTTAACTGAATTAACTCTAATGCTTTTCTCTCATTCCAAAGTGTCCATGCCTGCATAATAAAAAAACAAAAAAAATCCTTAATCACATTTCAACTTCAACATTGATATATAAACAGAAAAATAAACATGCCAGTGCTTACATAACCAACAAGGTTAAGTGTCTCGTTTCCATGACAAAGTGCTCTATTTTTGGTGCCGCATATAATCTCCAATAGTAAAACACCAAAGCTGAAAACATCTGATTTGGTTGAAAATTGTCCAACAACAACATACTCCGGTGCCATGTATCCACTGGTAGAAACAATAATGGTCGTGAATAAGATAAAAGTAAGTAATATCGAACTAGATAATCATGCATTTGTCGCAGTACATCAATCTAGATCCAACGGTCTTGATTGTTTGACTCTGGCAAATGTGGAATTCGCTAACCGAAGTAAATGAAAGCCCAAATCTAGAGAGACACTCACTATGTTCCAACTACTCTATTTGTGTTCCCTTCAATCTGATCTCCTACAAAAGATTTGGCGGTTCCAAAATCTGATATTTTTGGATTCAACTTGTTATCCAACAATACATTACTCAATCGAGAATCTTGATGAAGATACATAAGCCCTCGAGCAATTCCACAGATTATGTGGAAACGCTTTGGCCAATCTAGCAATTGACTTTTGGTACGATCTGCATAATTCATAACAAATCTGTTATTAAACATTGAGTATTCAAAGTTTGTTCAAAGTTTGCTACAAACTTTCACTATATCATAAAACACTAGTAAGTTTTAAAATAAACTTTTTGAGATTGCATACCAAAAATGAAGTAGTCTAGGCTACCATTAGCCATGTATTCATAAACTAGCATTTTTTCATGTTTCTGAATGCAGCAACCTATAAGCTTTACAAGATTCCGGTGCTGAACATTTGCAATAAGCTTTACTTCATTTATGAACTCTTTCATCCCTTGTCCTGAGCTCTGTGAAAGTCTCTTTACAGCAATTTCTAGCCCACTCCCCAATCTTCCCTGGATAATCATTAATCACGTTCATATGGTAATTGGTAGATGTTCTTTATAATATAATTATCTAGCTATTCTTACTAAGTAATCATACTCCAATACTGAATTACCAAATATACAGGTCCAAAACCACCTTCTCCAACTTTGTTCTTCTCAGAGAAGTTGTTTGTGGCAGTAATAATTGTTGACAAATTAAGCAAGGGGAGATCTAGATCATCCATGTGGTTTTCATAGTTATCTTCTGTCTTTGACTTCCCAGGAAAATGGAAAACAAATTCAAATCTATGTAGCCAATGCCATTTTTTCAGTCAAATGTTAAAGAATGGAAAAATAGTTTTACCAAAAATGTTCCTCCGGAACCTGTAGAAAAAATAAATAACAAGTACAATCATTCCCAGAGCTATAGAAACACCAATTACAACCATTTTTCTCGAGTTCCTCCTGTGCTCATCCTCGGTATTATTGTCGTCTTCATCTAAACAAAACAGCAATAGTTGAATTCCATATTCAAATACAAGGCTTAAAAATTTCCAAAAAGTGGTGAAATTAATGAAGTATTCACCTAATTCTGAAGCAGGCATCCTGATATACAGAACTTGCCCGTTAACTGGAAGAAGTTTGATATCAGTTAAATCACCAAACCACATAACACAACCACTTCCTGCGCCACTTATATCTGTATTTGTATAAGCCATGCAGGAACAATTATTCAAGCATTTTCCTCTACATTGTTCTAGACCAATACTCTGATCCACCAAAGTATATGTAGTTTCTGGAAGTTTCAAGTTTGCCACTGAGACAAACCGATCATTGGTGCAGTTCAATGGATGATTCCTGACACATCCTTGGGACCAATCCATTGATTTCCATTTTTTAGGAAACTTAGGCTTGAACCCTTTTAAACATTCACAAATGTTAGTGCTGCTTAAATATCCATTAACTCCACATAGACCATAATGGTCACTATAATCTGCTGGTTTTCTTGAATAAAGCATCCATGATTCGGTGTCTTTTGACCATATGTAGCGTCGACGTTCGTAACTGGTTTGGTTAAGTACCACTTTTGATATTTGAGAACTATCTTTGACGTGCCATATGTAATAAACCTCTTCTTTATTGTAGACAAAATTGTAACCGATAAAAGGATCATTAGGCTCCATGTTTGGGATACCACTAAAACGTAAGCCGTTCCATGGTCCAAATCTGAAGTACTTTTTTTCTCCCTCCATCATATAGATATCAGGATACTGATTCAATACAACACCCAAAGACAAGTCTCCTGGGGTTGGATCATCATCGCTCTTCCATGCTATAAGACGCCTATTCAAATTTCTTTTATGGTCCCATCCCAACTTCATACCTGTTGGAACATAGAAGGGGACGAGCAAATTAAATTTTGTTTATCCAAACAGAAAATAGAACCAAATACAGCACAATATCATACACTATTTGGTACTCCCTCCGTCCCAAATTACAAGTAGTTTTGACAATTCCACACAGATTAAGAAATGTAGCTAATTGTGTACGGAAAAAAAGTTGGTATAGGGAAGATAAATTAAATAATTGAAAGAAGATAGAGTAATTAATAGTTAAGTTTATAATAGGAAAACTAATACTATTAGTGTTTCATTGGTAACGACTTATAATTTAAGACAATTTTTTTTCTCAAAACAACTTATAATTTGGGATAGAGGGAGTAGTTGCTTAGAGTCAACTCTACTACACACATCATAAATAACATCATGCTTATTTATAAGTATTGGTGATTGGTGCTTCAAAAGTTCTAAAATAATATACGTCTCCTTTTTCTCTACATTACATTATTATAGATATTTTTAGGCACTTCAGTTTTTTTGGAATCAGCTAATTTTATTAAAAACGAGCATGTACAAGACGCACAGCAAACTCGGGGGGTAGAAAAACAAAACCTTAACAATACCTGCCAACAATGTATTAGACGGATAGTCAAAGCTTTGCCAGAGATAGGTTTCACTGGCAATATCTTCTTTTATGACAAGATTGCTGGTATCCAAGAGTTGTGCCACTGGTTTCTGTGCTTTTGTGGAAGAATTTGTGAACCAAACAATGTTGTTGTTATGAATAAGGACCAAACGGCCAGAACTGTTTAGTTTCAAAATGGCTGGAGAGTCATTGATTGGCTTGTCACCATTTGCAACCCAAACAACATTTTGAGTTGGAATATTTTTGAATCAGATTCCGAGGTAGCGCTTGTTTGGATTTGTAATACTGAAGAAACCAAGCTCAAAGAGTCCTTTTGGTGAAACAATGGTCTCTCCATCACTGATGGATCGAGTAATGGATGATGTGTCATTACTGGCTATGGAGTTGGAGACAATAAGAGAAAGAGCAAATAGAATATAAGTAATGAAACTCATTACAAAATGAATAAAAGAGTTGGAGCTTAAAACATTCACATTGAACAAAGGATAACTGAAAACTTAATTTATATTTAGAAGTCATGCGTGAGAAATGGAGTCAACTATTGGAAAAACATCACAAGATTGGACAAATCATAGACTTGAATATCACGGTAGCTTCACATTCACAATACTCTACAGTATAATAGACTTGGATATTACGGTAGATTCACTCTACACCACAAAATTAAGAAAATCATATGATGTTTAGAGTTTAAACAGCTTGTGATTCTTCCTTCAAGGAATCTTCATTCAACCTAACCAATTTCCTTGAGAGACTCAAAAGAACACTAATTACTGTGGGGTTTGATTTCAAGGAAACATAAAAGTTGAACATGCATTTAATGTGAAAGTGAAACCATGGTC
>Ga0315915_1008254_pt1 | contig 12219 bp, 15 predicted proteins | sample MpolbnodulesMG_FD_207738 | JGI IMG/M metagenome (GOLD analysis project Ga0315915, IMG submission 207738) | Medicago polymorpha root nodule microbial communities from Los Angeles, California, United States - branched nodules | ecosystem: Host-associated > Plants > Roots > Nodule | place: USA... | reverse complement strand
TTCTTGTATTTTTCTCACCTTCAGTTGGTATCAGGAACTTCAGTTCTGTTATCTTATCACTTAACAGTGTAACAGAAAAAGATCTGAGAAAAACAAGACATATGTTGAAGGTTTTAGTTCTGGTGGTGCTGCCATACAATATGATTATGGTACTTCTGATGAAAAGTCATTTGATTCCAACAACAAGGATCCTAGGTTTAATAGAGATCCTGAGACTTTCTCTTGGTGGAAAACCAAAATGTATAGTTACATTATGGGTCTTGATGAAGAGCTTTGGGATGTGCTTAAAGAAGGTGTTGGTGACTTATCCTTAGATGAAGAAGGAGCTGCTATTGATAGAAAGAAACACACTGCTACTCAGAAGAAGCTATACAAGAAACATCACAAGATCAGAGACATTCTTGTTGTTGCTTTGCCTCACATGGAGTATCTGAAGATGAGTGACAAATATACTACTAAAGCAATGTTTGCTTCCTTGTGTGCAAACTATGAAAGTAACAATTATGTCAGAGAAGCAAAAGCTAGTATGCTTGTTCATCAGTATGAGTTGTTCAGGATGAAAGATGATGAAAGCATTGAGGCTATGTACTCAAGGTTTCAGACTCTAGTTTCTAGACATCAGATTCTGAAGAAAAGTTATGTAGCTTCTGATCATGTGAACAAGATTTTAAGGAGCTTACCTGCTAGATGGAGACCTAAAGTTACTGTTATTGATGAAGATAAGGATTTAAACACTCTAAGTATTGAAGATCTTATAAGCTCTCTAAAGGTACATGAGATTGGTCTGAATGAGCATGAATCTGCTAGAAAGCCAAAAACTATTGCTCTAACATCTAAAGGGAAGTCTACAAAAGCTCTCAAAGCCAATGAGTCTGAAGAAGAATCTCCTAGTGGAGAGTTTGATGAAGATCCAGGTGTTTTTGAAAAAATGGATATGCTCTCCGACAAACTTCAGTATATGGCTAGGAAGAACAAGAAGTTCTTGAGCAGAAACAGTGGTTACAAAGGCTCAAGAAAAGAAAATCAGAAAGGTTGTTTCAACTGCAAGAAGCTAGTACACTTCATTGCTGATTGTCTTAATCTTCAGAAAGAGAAATCAAAGGAAAATCCAAGAAACCAACCTTCAAATCCAACAAGTTCAGAAGACAGATCAAGTAGAGTCTGATGGCTACATGGGAAGATTTGGACAGTGAGTCAAGGTCTGACAAGGATAAAGCTAGAGATGAAGCAAATGTAGTTGTTGGGTTAGTAGCTACAGTGACTTCAGAAGCTGAACCTGAAACAGACTCTGAGTATGAAAATGAGGTATATTTTAAAATTCCCAAAGAAGAACTTATTGAATCACTTAAAGAACTCCTCACACACTTTGAATAATGAACCAATGAGTTGAAAGATTTAAAAGATAAATATGTTGATTTAATGAAACAACAAGAAAAGACTCTATTGGATCTGAAAGTATCTGAGGAAGGACTTAGAGGTTTTGACTTCATTTGTAGAACTTATGAAGACAAACTCAAGTATCTTTGTTAGAAACTACAAGAAAAGTGTGAAGAAAAATATTTAAGTAAACAAGAGATTGCTCTTGAAGATTTCATTATATCAGGTATTTTCAAAAGTAAAGTAACTTCTATGATTTATAGCATATATAAGAACAATGGCAAAGGGATTGGATTTTCAGAAGGTAAATCTAATGGAATCAATCTTAAATCATATTGTGAATGCATTAAGGAGGGTTTGAAATCTTATTTTGTGCCTTAAGGTGTTGAGTCTAAGATTGTAATCCAGTCAGAACCTAAAGCTTATAGCTATAAGACTTTGAATGTTTCAAAGATTCCAAAGATTTAGATTCTGAAGAGACCAAAGATTCAGATTCTGAAGAGACCATAACCTAAATCACAGGTTCTGAAGAACTCAGAGTCTGTAGTCTTAAAGCCTAAGTTTTAGAGGAGGAAAACAATTGTTGCTTCATGGGATACAAAACCAAAAGGTGTTAAACCAAAAGTATTGAATGAACATAAGCCACTTAACTTGAAGCACAAGGCACAAAAGAAGAAGAGTAAAACTTTCAGTACTAACCCTAAAGGACCTATAAAGATATGGGTACCTAAGTTTGAAATTCTTGATGCTGCAGATATGCCTAAGAGTAAAGGAAGATCACAAGTCATGGTACCTGGAAAGTGGCTGCTCACGACGCATGACAAGAGAAAGGTCTATGTTCCTAACCCTAACAATGAATGAGGGAGGAACTATGGGATTTGGAGGAAACCATAATGGCAAGATTATTGGTACATGAAATATTGGTAACTCTTCTATCTCTATTAATAATGTGTGGTTGGTAGATGGACATAGACATAACCTACTTAGCATTAGTCAATTTTGTGATAGCAGTTATGATGTGATGTTTGATAAGACCAACTGCACAATAATCAACAAAAATGATATGTCCATGGTGTTCAAGGGAAAGAGAAAGAATAATGTTATAAAATTAATTTTTCTGAACTGGTTGATCATAAGGTAGTTTGTCTTCTATCAGTGAATGATAAGAAATGGTTGTGGCACAGAAGGTTAAGACATGCTAACTGGAGATTAATCTCTATGCTTAGTAAGTTACAACTAGCTTACCAAACATTGATTATCATTCAGATGCACTTTGTGGTGCATGTCAGAAAGGAAAACCTGTTAAATCATCTTTCAAAACAAAAGACATTGGTTTAACCTCCAGAGCCTTAGAACTACTTCATATTGATTTATTTGGACAAGTTAGAATTGCATCTATTTATGGGAGTAAATATAGATTAGTCATTGTTGATGATTATAGAAGATGGACTTGGGTTAATTCCTTAGAACTAAAGATGATGCATATGATGTGTTTAGCAACTTCTGTACTCAAATACTGTCTGAAAAAGAAATGAAAATTATAAAAATTAGAAGTGATCATGGTGGAGAATTTGCAAATGAGCCATTTAAAACTTTTTGTGAAAAATATCAAATTGTCCATGAATTCTCTTCTCCTATAACTCCACAATAAAATGGGGTTGTAGAGAGAAAGAATAGAATTTTACAAGAAATGGCTAGAACCATGATTCATGAAAATAATTTGGCTTAACATTTCTGGGCAGAAGCAGTAAACACAGCATGATATGTCCAAAATAGAATCTATATCAGACCTATATTGGAGAAAATAGTATATGAACTCTTTAAAGGAAGAAAACCTAATATCTCTTACTTTCATCAATTTGGATGTACATGTTACATTCTGAATAACAAGGTCTACCTAAAGAAATTTGATGCCAAGGCGCAAAGTGGAATCTTTCTAGGTTACTCTTAAAGGTCAAAGGCATACAGAGTGTATAATTCAGAAACACAATGTGTTGAAGAATCAATGTACATCAAATTTGATGACAAAGAGCCTAGAAGTGAAATTACAGAGCTAGTTAAAAGTTTTGCAGATATATAGGTGTGTGAAGATCCTTCAGACCTGACCAGACTCTAGAGTCTGATGAAAGTCCAGAAGCTGAACACACTCAACCCGTTCATAATGAAGAAGCTTATGATGAAGCTCAAGATGGTTCTCAGCAAGCTACTCAATCCAAGAATACTTACAAGTAAAAGTCTTCACATCTAGAGGAACTAATCATTGGAAATAAAGAGAGTCCCGGAAGAACAAGATCATATTTCAGACAAGAAGAGTCTATGTTGGGATTGTTATCAGTGACAGAGCTTGCTATTATGGATGAAGCACTTTCAGATGATGGATGGATATTAGCTATGCAAGAAGAACTCAATCAATATCAAAGAAATGATGTGTGGGATCTGGTACCAAAGCCTAAGCATAAGAACATTATTGGAACAAAATGGGTATTCAGAAACACGCTTAATGAACAGGGTGAAGTGGTCAGAAACAAAGCTAAACTTGTTGCACAAGGTTAGAGTCAACAAGAAGGCATTGATTATACTGAAACATTTGCTCCAGTTGCAAGATTGGAAATAATCAGGTTACTTCTATCATATGCAGTTAATCATGGCATTATATTATATCAAATGGATGTTAAGAGTGCATTTCTCAATGGTGTCATATCTGAAGAAGTGTATGTCAAACAATCTCTAGGTTTTGAGGATCTGAAGCATCCTGACCATGTTTATAAACTAAAGAAAACACTATATGGTCTAAAACAAGCTCCCAGAGCTTGGTATGATAGACTAAGTAATTTCTTGATTGAAAATGATTTTAAAAGAGGTCAGGTTGACACAACACTCTTCAGAAGGACTCTTGGGAAAGACATCTTAGTTGTGCAAATTTATGTTGATGATATAATATTTGGTTCTACTAATGCATCTTTTTGCAAGGAATTTTCTAAGTTAATGCAGAATGAATTTGAAATGAGCATGATGGGAGAATTGAAGTTCTTTCTTGGAATTCAAATCAACCAATGCAAAGATGGAGTGTATGTTCATCAGTCAAAATATACTAAGGAGCTTCTGAAGAAGTTCAAGCTTGAAAACTGTAAAGAGATGAACACACCAATGCATCCAACCTGCACCTTAAGCAAAGAAGATACTGGATCAAAGGTTGATCAAAAGCTATTTAGAGGTATGATAGGTTCTTTTATATATCTCACTGCATATAAACCAGATATTTTAATCAATGTATGCTTGTGTGAAAGATTTCAGTATCCTATAGAATCTCATTTAACAGTTGTTATATATCTCGCTAGGATTATTTTGTTTATTTATTATATGTGTTTTATGTGCTTATTGCTTGTTTGTGTGTTTGGTTTGGGATTAATGGATTTTTAGATAAGAATGGTATTTTAGTCATTTTTAAGACTTGGGGTATTTTGATCATTTTGAGAGTAATGGTGGCGCTTCATTTGAGATGGGCTCATTCCTTTGTGGCAGGTGTCCGCCCCTTGGTCCTTTTTGTTCCGGGAGTCGACTTCAGAAGATAGGCGGATTCGTGTTTCTGGAAACCCATGTAGCATCTATTGGCGATGTCTAAGTCTACATGGATAGTGACCACCTCCTCGTTCTCTCTGTTATATTTTGTCTTTAGGTGGACGGTGGAGGTGACGGCGTCTAGTACTGCGAGGGTCGGGCGCCCAAGTATGCAATTGTACACGGATGTTACGGAAACAACCAAGAAGGATGTTTCTACTGTTTGTTGGCCTGACCCTTCACCGAAAGTAACGTTCAGGTTGATTTATCCCAGGAGAAGGAAGTAGATTAGGGCAGGCTAACAGCGCCAGGAAATGTATGAGAACTCGCCTGTCCTGCCTATGTAACCTATTCGATTCACTCTCCTGGTCCGACAGCAAAACAAAGTTAACTTCCACGGGATCTGCCATCGAAAGGAAATGGAATGTTGCTTGTCCCGTTGAACCCTTGCAATTATGTTCCGTCGTGAAGTTTTAAATTTGCCTTCTTTAGGCCCAATTTTCGAATGCATCCTGATACAAGATTTCCACGGAACTGCCTGCGTCTATTAGGCGAGATGTTTTCTCTGGTGATTCCCTCTTTCGATTCTCAACTTTTCGGTCAGTGTGTCTCGGGAAGCGGCTCAGTTTCCCCCTTTTGATCTGTTCTTCGATTGCGTCCCTGAGCTAGTCGCAGTCGTTGGTGTCATAGTCCTGGCATCGGTGGAAACGACAGTGTTTGGATTTATCCGTCTTGGCAGATTCTTTCAATGGATGAGGTTGTCTGATGCCCGCCTCCTTAAACTCTGTGTTGAAGCATTCGTGAAGGATCATCTCTCGTGACGATTTTAATGGAGTGTAGTCCGTGAATCAGAGGCGCGGGCCTTTAGTCTTTTCGTTGTCATTGTGGCGATTATCTTTGATACCCTTGATTGATTGTTTGCCTTTGAGTGCTTCTTCCACCAACTTCTTCTCTTCGTAGTTAATGTATGGTTGGACGCGGGCAAGCAGGTCACTCGTGTCTTTAGGCGCCTGAAGCCCCAGCTCTTCCTTGAATTTGTAGTCGTCACGGAGATTGCTTTCGAATATAAAACACTTCAAGCTGTCTTGGGTGCCTTGTACTTCCATGCCCACTCGAGTGAAACGCTCGACGTACTCTCTTAAGGTTTCTTTCATGTCTAGAACGATAGCGTTCAAGGCCGCCATGGTCTTCAGTTGCTTCTGTCTCACAGTAAAGTGGAATGTGAATTCGTTGCACAGTTATTACCATGAGTTGTTAGAGCTATCTTCTAAACCCTTGAACTAAGTCATGGTGGCACCTTTCAGTGTCAAGACAAATAGTTTGCATTTTACCGCGCCTGGAACCTGGTGGTAATCAAGGACGATATCTAAGTGTTCTACATGTTCGTCCGGGTCCTGTGTTCATCGCAGCGGTAGTACGAGCATCAATCGTAGCATCGAGGATCGTGTCGTTTCCTTCAGGATTCACCGGTTCGCGAATCGGTATCATTCAATTTTGGAGGATCTGAATCGCATGATGTGACTCTTGTGCGGTGGAGGAGCGGCTTGTGGTGGCTCTCCTACGAGTTCCGGCCATTACTTCGGAGAAAGGAGCAGTAACTGTCAACCGTTACGGTGAAGGAACGTGTAACTGAAAACGATTACGGCGGAGGAACGCGTAACAGAAAACGGTTACAGTGGAGGATTGTTAGACCGTGACGGTTAGCGAATGATCCCCTCCTTCTAGCACCAAATGATCTGTCCGGTGAGAACACATGAGTGGCAAAGGTGGCGGATAATGCTTCGGTGTGTCGGTAATGGCTTCCGGTACGACGGTGCTGAGTCTTCGTTGTAGAACGAAAGGTGCCTGCAGGCACGTTAGGAGTCTGACGCTCAAGTCAGTAATGGAACTGAAAAATAGTGTGTAGAAAGTGTTGGGAAAAGTGAATCATACCTTGAGGGTGAAGCAAGTTAACCCTTATATAGGCGCGCGTTGGGCATAATCGTCTCCGGGTTATGCGGCGTGGGATTAGGGACGGTGGGAGGACACGTGTAGGGTGATCCTTGCATGGGGGCACGCTTTCGTGTGGCACGGTGCATTTAAGCTGGCGTGTTCCCTCAGGCGCGAAGCTTGAAGGCGGTGCAAGTTATGCCACGTGTTAACGTGTGATTGGTCTTCTAACCAGTCCAAAAAAATACATATATTCATAAAAATACAAAAAAATCCAAAAAAAAAAAAAAAATTATGCACAAAAGATAACTGAAAAATACTGAGATTTCAATTGCAATAAGATATTACTCTACGATTACATGGTTCAAATAACTTAGAAGGTTCATATCAAAGAAATCTAATAAAGGCATAACAAAGAAATTAGACATTAATCAATGGTGACAAGGTTGCTCCAAACTTATTTCCAAATTGAATTTTCAGCCTCCAATGCCTGGAAATCGAGTTTCTGGGCTTTTCTGTATTTTTCGACCCTTGGGTCTGTTTTGGACATTCCCTTATATAGAAAAATGACCCCGAAATCATGGGTATTTGTGTGTGATGTGCACTAGTCTGCAATGCACACTCCTTTCGTAGACCCTGAACAATGTGTAGGTCTTCAATGAATGATGTGCACCGGGAAGAATGCCATCCTTCAAATTTTCAAATTTCCTACGCAATGCGCAAGCTTCCAGCAACCTTGTCACCATTGATACATCTTGTAAAAAGCACGCACGACCAAAGAGTTGTCTATTTAGGATGAATTGATATGGTTCAAAGGTATTCAATGAAAATCTTCACTGTAGTGCCAATTTCTTAAAAGAAAACGTTAACAAGTGTCATAAGGACATTCTTTAATCATCTAAAAGTAACAACTTTTGTATTGGAAATTGTACGGTTATAACTTCAACAAGTGTTTGATTTATATTTTCAAGGTATAATTTCTTTTTATGGGTTCCTTAAACAATGTCCTTAGGGCACTTGTTAACAACATCCTTTCTTAAATTTATTACAAAACTCAACTAGTAGTAAAACATTCCACTATTGACCCAATATTGGAACGTTAAATAGTTTTTATTTTCTTAGCTTGCAATAATAGTTTCGTGAAATTTTAAGCATTTCAATCATAATAGCGGCTTTTGAAAATTCATTTAGCCTGGAACTCTGTATCTTGCGTAAGTATATTAATTGCCTACCCTTAAAATTGTAGAACTCCTCATTTGTACACATAATGTGTTTAAAGGAACTTGGACCTCATGGTAAGTTGTACTCGTTAATAATCCTTCCATTTTATTTACAATTTGAATATACTTTTTAGCAATTGACTTCTCATGTATTATGAATTACATATGTGTTGCCAGTGTTGGAAGTAGAGGAGATACAATTGTATGCATAATTAAGCTTTTAGGGGGACTTAGACCAAAAAATAATCTATTTTAAATTTTAAAGTCTGTAACTATTTTATTATATATGTATCCACTTTGTGACTTGTCACAAATTCTCTATGTACTTACATGAATGTTTTTGTGGTATATATGTTTTTTTGGTAGTGTCCTTTAATATTTTTTTTGGTAGTGATTTATGTGGTATATACAGGGCTGGGTCTTGGAGTGTGCAAGGAGCTCAATGGAACCGGGTCTTCCTAAGGTATGGGCCTCAAAAAAAAATTATAGTTCAGTAGTACTAACTAAAAAAAATTCTTTATTCTCTTTCTCTCTGATACCACGCATTCCATCATCATCACTCCATCGGACTTTTCTTTTCTTCTTCCCTGATTTGATTTCCTTTTCCTCTTCTGTTGTCCTGTTTTAGGCCTATTAGAATTGGGTCCTCTTGCTTTTGGTGCTAGGTAGGTGTTTTTTTGGGAGGGTGGTTTGCGGTTCCTCATGTATACGGTAGTGATTTTCACCTTTGGGTGTATCACATATACATGGCACCTTGTATTTATCTTTTCAAAAACTTAAATAGACAATTGTTCTTTTTTTTAAAAAATACGTTTTTATTTTATTACGGGCCTCTTTTCACTTACAGAACTGTGCCGCCGGATTCGTAGGAACAGCCATGGGTATATATTTCGTATGTGGTGTATATTTCGTATGGATGTTTTAAATATCATTTTAACAAGTTTAAGAAAGGACATGGTTTATTGATGGAGGTTAATTTTATATGGTATATGTTATCATTGATTTGCATAAGAGTATATTTTTCATGCATTCCTTATCAATCAAAATTTCACATGAAGGAATTTTTTTAATTAAACATAGTCTTAAAAAAACCAATTTGTGTCACACACATGTTTGTTGTGTGTGTGGAAAAAGGGAGTGTCTTCATTGTAAAAGGTCACCGGCAAGCATTACCGACCAAAGCGATGATAACTGAGGACAGACAACTTCAGTGCAGCTTTGTGATATGATCGTGGTTTTGTCCTCGTCTTTTTCTTCGGATCGCCGCCATTAACAGTGACCGGCAATGGTGAGTAGGGAAGATGAGGTTGGATCGGAGTAGAGATTGAAAAATGAATTGTGATGATGTGTCATTTTTTTTGGGGGGGGACTATGATTTTGGGTTGAGTGCGAAGAGATGCAAGTGTTCTCTTGCTGAGGTGGAAGAGATCCAATCTATTGCTCTAATCCTAAGACCGTTATTTGCTCCCTCATATGGTGAGGGACCTATTCACTCCCTCATGTTAGACCTCACCCTTTCTGAGAAAAGCATTATTATTCCTAACAATTGCAGCAGCCTCTTGATAAACTTAAGTCGATAACGACAAGAACGCCAATACAAAGCACACCAGTGATGCAGTTTACGATAACTTCAGAATCCATGTGCCACTCAGCATGACAGAACCCCACGGATTTCAAAACAACATCAAATATGTTCCTTATATATTTAGAAAGGGGCATCTTTTTATATACGTTTTTTTTTTTTTTAATTCCAACCTCTTCCGTACTTGCTCAAGCTTCAATAACAAACAATTAAAATCTCTAATAACAAACCAAACATCTTTGTTATGAGTTACACTGTATGTTCACAAGTTTAAATAAAATTCATTTAGACATACGCATATAATTAAAAAAAGAAAAAATTAAGTGACGTGTATTTTAAAAATAATTAAATGATATGTAGTATGTGTTTAAATAATTATGATTTGAAGATTTTTATAAATAGAATAATGATATTTATACAACTATTTTAGAACAATTTCTTCTTCTCTCTTCTTATCACTTCTTATCAGCCAAAAACAATAGTAAAAGAAAGATGCAGAAATAGTAGAAACACAATTAAATAAAAGAGATAATTTTTTCTAAATTATAATAAAATAGTTGTTTAAATAACATATCTAATATAAATATTTCTCCTTCTATATTCGGTATATGCTTTGTGAAAATCGATGTGTCTGACGTTTTACCATACAAGAGAAGTCAAACATGATTGTCATGGACATATATAAAGGAGATATTTGTACTGTAATATTTTCTTGAAGGGTTTTGTGCTGTAATATAATAAGGTGCCGTTTTATTTTTTAAGGTTAGTTACAGTACTGCATGCAAAATAATTTTATCTACACCTATATCTAGATATCTTTAGGCTGGACCTATAATCTAAATAAATATAATATGATAAAGGAGAACTTGCCCTTCTAGATTAGTTACACTATTCATAAAGTGCCGCATGATGTCACCTTTTTTAATTGATTTATATTTTTGCATTTTGAAGTATTTTTGATTTTATTTGGGTGAACAAAGTTTTTTTACATAACAAATAGTTATTAGAATGTAAGTTTTGTCTGAGATTAGACCCCTATAATTTTTTATGTGAGTAGAGTATTTCTTATAAAACAATGCATATTCATCAAATGATATAAGCATATTTCTTTAAAAAAAAGAATTGCAAATAATTAGTCTTATATGTTAGATAATAAAGTGTTGAGCTTAAGTTATTTGTCATTTATATTACTAAGTTAGTTGTCTATTAGATTTTATATATATTCTTTTATATTTTGTAATGTCAAGCTATTAGTATTTTATGAAACCCCGACATCTATGTTATTCTATCTAATTATCTATATTGTTAACATGGTATCAAGAGCATAATTTGATCGGTCTTGAATCATTTATAACTTCCGCTATTGAATTCCCAAAAACATGGAATTGTGTTGTTTTCTTTATTATTTTTGAAATTGAATTAGAGTGAATTTATGATTCACTTGCTGTTTGGAAACGAAATAAAGAAAGCAAGGTTCAATTTTAGAATTTTTGTTTTGGGATAGCGTGTTTGGTGCAATATTGAGTATGGTATATGCATGTGTGAATTTAATTTGTTTGAGTTTCAGCTTTCGGCCAGGTTTTAAATTTTATGATGGATAGTTATGCTCTTTAGGTTGTGAATTTTCCTTTAATTGTTCTTTTTTCTTTTGATTCATCTTTTTGGTTGCTTCTTCTGTTTGATCTCTTTTTTTATGATTCTTATGTTTGATTGTCTCTTTTTATTTGGTTCATCCTCTTTGCTTGATTGAACTTCTTCATATTGATTCTTTTGTTTGATTACACTTCTCTATGTTGATTCTTTTGATTGATTGGACTTCTCCCTACCGGGTCTTCTGTTTGGATGGTTTCTTTGGCTGGATGATGGTGATGGTTCTTGCTACTCCTTCTACGATGATAACTCACTTTGGTTGCTCCTCTCTTTATGATGATAACTCACTTTGGGTAGTGTTAGAACTTTATGTTATCATGCTTTTTGTATTTTGTTTGACAAATTCATGATGCTTCTTGTTGATGCATCATGAGTTTGAAGGCAGATGTTAGATAATAAATTATTGGTCTTAAGTTATTGGATCTTTATACTACTAATTAGTTATCGGTCCATCATGTTTTATATATATTCTCTTGTAACTTTTTGTAATTCTGACCTATTGGTATTCTAAGAAATTGTAATCGTCTTATTCTATTTGATTATCTATATTGTTAACAATATCAACTATGAATGGATTAAATTTTGATATATAAGATATGTAACTTATATATTCCTTAGTCTAAAGATTTTCAATGGAGATGTGGTGTCAATATCTCTTACAAGTATTGGATCATTAGCACGTTGTTTCTCTGATGCTTCGCAAACTCCCAAATCAATTGTATCAAAGCTTTAGTTCAATTCAAGGATCTGCATTCTTAGTATGCTATGTGTTGTAGATATTTGATCTTCCACATCGAACAAGAAAGGAGGAAATATGAAAGAGTTGTTTTCGAAATTATTTGGCTATAAAAAATTTGGTAATTTTACGTGTGACTATTGACTCATCTCTCTTTTATAAGAACC
>Ga0315915_1008251_pt1 | contig 12224 bp, 10 predicted proteins | sample MpolbnodulesMG_FD_207738 | JGI IMG/M metagenome (GOLD analysis project Ga0315915, IMG submission 207738) | Medicago polymorpha root nodule microbial communities from Los Angeles, California, United States - branched nodules | ecosystem: Host-associated > Plants > Roots > Nodule | place: USA... | reverse complement strand
TTGTGTTCTCTCTTCTTCTGTTCTTTACATTATCCGCTGCACATAGACTCTGAACTACTTCAGACTCTGAACCTGAGGACAGTTATCTAGAACGTAAAAGAAGAAGTTTCCAAAAACACAATTCAACCCCCCTTCTAGTTGTGTTTTAACGGTGACCAGTCCTTTTAAGCGGCAGCTTTGGCTTTCTACCACCGTGGCTCTAGTTTCTGGCTGTTACTTTGCTCACGGCATCACCTCTTTCCGGTGGCCGTCGGCGTGCATTCTCCTTGTCAACGGTGGCAACATTGTTACTATCTAGGTCGTGTTCCCGCTTCAGACTGGCGTCGCTGCCCATGTTTTGTTGCTGGGTTTCGTCTTTCTCTGGATTTGTGTTTGTGTTGCTGTTGTTTTCTTGGTGAGGTGGGTTGGCGGTGTAGTTTCTATCCCTATCGCTGGTTTGTGGGTATGTGGTTAGTGTTTTAAGTAAGGAGGTGGGTGCTTGTTGGGGTGATTTCCTTTAGAAGCAACCTCTGTTACACAGGTCCATGTTCGTCGTCACTAGCTCTTGTTTGTCCTTTTTGGGAGGTTTAGCTGTTTATGGAGTTTGGAGGGTGCGTGTCACGTTGTGTTGAGCCTTTTCCTTTTGATTACTTTGTTGTTTAAACTTCGCATGCCATGTCTTTCGTCTTACATATTGTGTGCTGGTTTTCGGTGGGCCGGTTCATTTGGCTTCGAGACCGGTAGTAGGGGTCTAGCTGCAATCTTTGTTTGACTTGATTTGGTTTTTCTCTGGTGTACCAGGGACGAGGGGTGCCCTGCTAATTTGATACTATAGTCTGGTGGGTCGATCACTTTTGATTCGAGATCAACAGTTAGTACTTTGACTCAAGTTGGTTTTTGGGCTTTGTGTTGTGCTCTTTCGGTGGGTCGGAGGTCGCGAGGTTTGTGATAGCTGCATGATCCTTCGGTTAGGTGCTCTTGGAAATGTGGCTCAGCTTGGGTGTTGGGGTCTGAGAGTTTTATTTTGAGGGTGTTCTTTGTGGGTGAGTAGTGACGATGGGCAGTGGTGGATACCGTGTTTACAGTGATTGTTTTTTTTTCTTTCTTCTGGAGATTGTTTTAGGTGGTGACGTGTTTTGGTGGGTTTATCTTCAGGGGTGTTTTTAGGTGGTTATGGTGTACCGTCTATATGCGGCACCATTTGTATCTTGTTTCGTCCATACTTTACAGGGATGACGTTTAATAATATTTGCCAATTAAAAAAAAATAAAAAAAATAGAAAACCTATCACCCGTGCAATGAACGGGTTAACACACGACTTTGGTAGTGCTCGTAGATTAAAATCTAAAAAAATAAATCAGAGCAGGAATCATTTCCTTTTTCTTTGTAAAAATAACAAGTTTTAAATCGAAAATACAAACAAAAATTGAAGAAACGAGATAAAATGAATTTGATTTCATTTTCATCTTTCCAATTCCCTCCTTTATCTTTCTCTACACACCCACTCCTTTATTACCATCATCATTAATACTACCATGGAATCCCTAAAAATACAATATACACCAGAATTTCACCAAACCCATTTCATGAACAAACTCTCTTCCAAACTCAAACCCACCATTTCTTTCAGATCCTTCTGTGCCTCTTCTCTTTCCCAAACCCAAAACCCTGAAATCATAGTTCCCGTAAGAAGAAAACGTAGGGCTGCGTCTTCTTCTTCTTCCGATGCTCAACTCAAGGAAAACTGGTTGGCTTCAATCTCGTACTCTTCCCCAGCAAATTCTACCCATTTTTTGAGTGAAGACCAGACCCTAACACCGAAAATCGAGGGCTCTAAATGGTTTCTCGGAATTGACCCAGATGTTTCTGGTGCTGTTGCGTTGTTGAAAATGCATGATTCTGTTTGCTCTGCTCAGGTATGTACCATACTTCTTTCAGATGAAGTTCTTTGCTTAGAGGGTTAGATAGAGTGTTTCTTTTAACTCGGTATCCGGTCCATGAAACGACTTATCTAAGGGACTAATATCACCGTCCACCGATGGGCCCAATGGAAGCCATAAGAAGTTAGGTAGACTCTGGTGGTGTAGGCTTGAGACCTAAGAGGGACCTCCTCTCTTGGTCTTTCGAATCCTGCACCTGACAACAATTCCTGTGTTGGGCCCAGGGCCAGAGTGTGTGGCCGCTCTTCAATCTATAATAATGTAGATTTAGCAGCACCAAATAAGTTTATTTTTGAAAATTATTATTAGAAATATGGAAGACAAGGAATTATCACTTAAAAAAAGAGCAACCCGGTGCAGTGAAACTCCCGTATACACAGGGTTTGGGAAGGTGTCCCACCATTTTTGATGTACTAAGCAGCCTTACCCTGATTTTTACACAAGAATCTGTTTCCAAGGCTTGAACGTATGACCTTTCAGTCATACGACAACAACTTTACCCCTCACTTGACAAATAAATTTAGTTTTCTTGTTTTGGCACTTTCAGCCTCTATAGTAACTACATACGGAGTTTTATCAACAATGAAAATTGTTAAGATAAGATTTCTAAAAAATATACATGATAAAAACAATTTTGGATGTCTACGTGAGCTTAGCTCAGTCGGTAGGGACATGCATTGTTATATACAGGGGCCGGGGTTCGAACCCGGGACACCCCACTTATTCACCTTGAAAGAGGTGAATTCTAGCCACTAGGCTACTTGACCAAAAAAAAAAAACAATTTTGGATATTTTGCATGACGATTTGTTGGGGTATTCTAGTTATATTTTATTTTTAAAACCAAGGTATACCCTCCTGGAATTAGAGACCAAATTCCGTAATTGATATCCATTTTAGGCGTTAACTTCTTCAAATATATTTTCATACACACCAGTCAGTTACTGATTGAATCCCCCGACCAAATTGTTAAGGATATTGGGTGTGTTTTCGAATGTACTTAGATGGTGGTTACAGGTTTATAAATGATGGAGCTTTGTTATATTTATGAATTTGGCTCGAGATTTGGCTGTTTTGGCATGTAAGGATTGTAGTTTGGTCAAAATTTTGTTAACTACGGGAATTGTTTATACTTTATATGGCAGTGTTGTGTACGGATATAATCTGAAATCTGTAGCTTTATACATTTTGTTATGCATAGAAAATGATAATACCAAACTTTTCTAAACACATTCTTTGTTATTGGTGCATTTCTGATAAAGTCAATTTAACAGGCTGTAAATTTATCGGTTTCGTAAAAATGTGTTGTATCTTTAAGAAATGCTCCAATTGCAAAGTATGTTAAAAGAGTGTGTCACATATGTCAAAGAGTATGCTCCAATTGTATTTGCATATGTAGTTTCTTGGCCATGTGTCGTGTTATGCTATGCACATATGCATGCTTGATAATATAGATTGCCTGTTGCAGTTTGGGATAAGATAAATAAGGGTACAAAGTGTATCGTTGGTCATTTTCTATTTCAATTATTAGAGCAAGTCATCGTGCATTCTTGCATTGACTAATAATTTAAATAGATAAGGGTACAAAGTGTATCGTTGGTCATTTTCTATCTTATCAGTAAAAATGTGCAATGACCAACTGACATTTTCTATTTCAATGATGAGAGTTTTTTCTGTGTTATATTGGTCATTGCAAGAATGCAGGATGATTTGTATTGTTATTATTGGGATTTATGAATGTAAATAATATTTTTGCAACCCGAAGAGCCCAAAAGGATGATCTTTTGATATTATTAAAAAGAAACTATCAGGAAATTTTAGTCTACCCATTCCTTCAGTAAGCATATTATGTATTATGGAAAATAATTTACAGTAACATGACAATGGTAACTGATGCTGTGTGTAGTGTTACTCTTAGATTTGTTCATATAGGGAAGGAGTGAAATCTGGATGAGGTCGACTTCAACAGTGTAGTATAATATTTTCTACTTATGTGAATTAGTTTGGCATTAGATCCCCAAGGTTCCCTGATTTTATTATTTTAAACTGCTACTGAAGATTCTGTTCAAAATTTTCTCTACATAACATTGACAAAAGATGTGATTATATCAGTCAAACATACACAGGTATTTGACTCTCCTCATGTGCAATTACTTGTTGGCAAAAGAACACGGAGACGTTTAAATGCCAATTCTATTGTTCAGTTGATACGTAGTTTTGATGCTCCAGCTGGTATACTATCTTTTCTCTATCATTATTTCTTCATAAAAATGCAGGAACTTTGTTATTCGTTTTTGTGCTCTATGACTATGAGTCAACTACCTAGTATTTATTTATTTTGTCAAGTTGTTAGTTATTGTATTCTACAATCTTAAGTTCTATGTATTATGATATGTTAAGACTGTGATCCCGTGACTATAGTATATTGAGAGGTTAAACAATCCTACTGACTTGATTTCTTGTAAGAATCTTAGTCTGGTTGTACATGTTTGTTTAATATTTTATTGATAAATTTCAGGAGTGCAATTGTGTATACTGCTACTTTGGATTTGACAGTCATAAGTTTTGATAAGACCTACTATAAGAAGTCAATATTTATTTATTTACGAAATGCTAAATTGACAATGCCATTCACATTATAGGTTTGTTAGAAAGATTAATAACCTCATTCTTGGGTATTTGTGGACAATATTAAGTATTAACGGATTAAGTATTTATTGATGTAACTTAACACATCTTAGGCTTGTCTTACACAAGTCCTCAGTTTGCTATAGTAATTTTTGAATCATTATTTTGCTTTTTCATATTGAAGGTTGACACTGTTTATGGTTGGATATTTGCAAACTGATTCTTGATTTCATTAGGAACCATTGCATATATAGAACAGTCGATCCCTTTTCCACAAGATGGGAAGCAGGTTAGTATGCTCACTCAAATTAGTTTTTGAAAGACTTCATTTATTACTGCTTATTAATAACTCATTACTTTCTTAAATCATCTATTCATACTAATTAGCCGGTCATGGCATAATTCGAATGATTATGTATCAACTTCCCACTGTCCGAAAGAAAACTCTGCCGAAAGAATCTGCATGTATAGATCATTTGCCTTTCCGCTTGACTGACACATATTCCTTAAGTAGCAATTGAAAACGTTCTATTTGTCAAATATTCATTGTGAATCTGTGATCACATTAGAATATATGATGACTATGTTATTTAGTATGGGCACTATGGAAGTTATATGGTGACTTGTTTGGAGTGCTGGAAAAACCAATAATCTCTGTTGTCTAGTGTTGGCTGGTAGTACTATTTATTAATATAAATAGTCTATTGTTTCAATGAAATAAACCCATTTTAACTAGTTTAACGTCCTTCTCTTAAATAGCATATTTATCATGTGATATCTGAAGCCGTCTATTGGTACAAATCAACTTAAAGCCAACTTTTAAACTCTTTCTTGTTTTTAAGTCTGGACTTTGAGTCCCTCATGTTAGCTGTCACGTCATCTCTTAGATGATGTTATGGCCGACAAAATGTCACATAGGTACAAGTTCGTCCCACTGTGCAATCTACAACTGTCACCATGATACTTATACCAGAGCATATCTATATACCGTGTTGATTATTCTTACCATCATGATTGGTTTTACTGGTTGGAGATTCCCTATCAGTAGTTGGAGATGGTGGTGTGAGAAGGAGGTAATGGGTTGGTATTTTCAAGTGGCTGCAATGGTGATGGTGTTTGGTGAGGAGTAGCTGGTGTTGTGTTACTGTTACTGCGAAGAGGGTGGGGAGGTGGGGGGGGCAGGAGAGGGAGAAAGAGAGGGTGTTAGGTTAGGGAGGGAGAGGAAGCGGAAGAAGATGAAAGGAATGACGTGGCATGACTCCATGCTTATATGGTCTGCAGTTATCGATATCATGTTAGACCTCTTATTAGTATGGTTATCATATTATTAGACTGCAGATATTATATTAGTATGAAAGTGGAAGGAAAAGTCAGTAGGCGTTTTATTTTGAGACTGAATAATGATTGGAAGAGACCAAACTCTCAAATTCATAGAGGCAAGCAAGAGACCAAGACTTTAGAATTTCGTGGATAGGAAGTGCCTATTTCCTTTGGTTTCTGTTGTATAATTTTTAAACTAGATTTCCTGTTGTAATCCAAATTTTGGCCACAACACTAGAACTGTTCGATAAAAGTGAATTATTTCCTTTATATTTCTAGGTTTGGTACAAGTTTCTATCACATCATCTGAAGGACGACAACTAACGGCAAAAACTAGAAGTCAGTCCAGACTTCGAAAAAATGAGGATGAGAAGAGGAATTGTTTTAAAGGGACAAACTAAAATTAAAAATCGTTATGTTGAAATGGACTAAAAGCATATTTAATCCATAAAATTATGTGATTTTTCCATAAGAAATGCATGTTTGTTAAGATCTTTTTCAGTTTTATATTTAAAAGAATATTTTTAATTTACTTTTCTATCAACATTTAGAAATGCGTGTATCAATTATGTTTTGCTCAGAAAGATTAATATTTTTCCCTATCTTTTGCATTCAAGGGCTGGTGGAGTGGAGGATTTGGGTATGGGCTGTGGATTGGGATCTTAGTTTCCTCAGGATTTACTGTTGTTCCAGTGCCGTCTTTTACTTGGAAAGCGAAGTTTGAACTCTCTGGAAGCAGGAATGCAAAGGTTGGTTTGGGTGTTCTCAAATTATCGTAATACAGTTTTTCTTCCACTTGCAATGTTTTATTATTATTTCCAAAAACTTTGAAATAATCAGCAAATATAATGTTAATTTATCATCAAAATAGAAAAAAATATTATGCTTGTGGAGAGTATTATTTAGAAAGTACTTGACAATTTAACTGCAGCCACGATTATTTCTTGAAATTTTCCACCATGGCTTGCAACCTTTAACTGCAGCCATGATTATACAATTGAGCCTTAATACTATTTTGTTCGTTCCATTTATCTGTCCTTCCATTGGAATTGCAATTGAAAGTTGATATTAGGAAATTAATGGAAGGGAAGCCCTTGGTTCATGTCATGAATCATAATAACACTTTAATGTGTCCTACCTTTTGAAAATAGAAGCCTTTCCTAGTAAACTAACTTTTGAATATTGTTACAGTGGCTATTTGTTTAGGTAGCTTTTGTCTTGCCTTCGAGTACGGAATTGTGGTCTTGTGATTTTGAAAGAGGTCAAATATGTCTTGCCATTACTGCTAGAACTACCAAAATCTCAAATATGCATATGTTTGATGTTCGCCCTCAACCTATTTGACCTTTTGGGGCTCACTTGTTACCAAAATAGTTATGCTTGTGTTGAATACATTGCTTTAAAAAGAAAATACACTAGCTTTACAGCATATATTGAATATAGCTGATTTAACAAACATTTTGTGATTTGCTTATAAAAACAAAAAAAATTCTCCTGGGTCGTTTCTAGGTGGGATCTTTTCTCTAAGGGGGTGGGTGGTTTGTAGGTGGAATCTTTTTCATTCTCTTGAATCATGTCTTCTGAGAATTAGGATTCCTTGAAATGTGTAAAATGTATTTGGTATGCCTAAAATATTTCTAGGAGTATCAAACAATGCTTATAGGAAGTCTTCTATCTTCTATCTATTCTTAAGAAAAGTCTCACCCCAAATGACGTGTGAGGGTGTGACAAAACTTCTAGTTATGGAAATCTTGGGTTGCCAACCCTCTAGTGGCATGTGGAAAAGTTTGAACAAGAAACATAATTTAAAAATTATATTGGTAATACTAGTTTCCTGATAATATTTTTGTAATATTCATACCAAACACAAAAAATCCAAGATTCTGAAATTCAGTATCTCGTGAAACTTAAAAAATATCCCTAAATATAACATTGTTTGGAGACACTCATTTTATGCTATCTGATTTTCTGATGTTGATATTTCTCCATTCACTATATATTTTGTTCACTATGTATACTCATTTCATTTATTAGCTACACCTGTTTTTTCTTTTACTGCAGGATGATAGCAGGAAACTTGCATCCACATTATTTCCATCACTGAGTTCCCTGTTAACCAGGAAAAAAGATCATGGTACATATTTCTATTGTTTAGTCCATTATTCAACTACTGTGCTGCTTGATGATCATAAATCATCTTCAAAATCTATTACAAGGGGAATGCTTATGGAAATTTTCTCAAATCCTAGAAATTTTACGTTGCCTTTAATCATAATAAATTTTGCCATTTAATTTTCAATAATTCTACACTTGATCAGAGTGTCTTGTACTTCTGTACAAGACATTTCCCACCTCAACCAAAATTTTAAGCTGGGATGACTCTTACTCCACTTGCTTAAGAAGTAACTCTTGTTGTAGATCCGTTTATTAATTTGACCGTAGTTTTTTTCTAAGTATCTCATCTAATAACTTTGATTTAATGTATAAAATACATTTAAAATATCAGGATATGTTGATTACAAAATTACATGACTACAGATCAATTTATTTAAAATTTGAAGTGAATATGGTTAAAATAATGGAAGCATTCACCATATATGGGTGATCATCAGCTTATCAAATAGTAACTTCAAATTTGTTCTGTTTAAGAACTCTTTATAAACTCTCTGTAACAGCATGGTAAAGTATTATTCCTTATAACACTTAATTTCTCCATACATTCTAGATTAACTAATCCACTTTTATATGGAAACTAACATGTATTCCCTATTATGCTTGGTTAGATACAGCTCAAACGGTGCCTCTGAAACGAAAACACTGTCACCTGGTTGATACAGCTCAAATACCAAGTTGAATGCTTTAAACAGAATATTAATTTAAGGAAAATTGTATCAACAATAATAAATAGAGAGAACAACTCTAATTCTGACTATTATCAACATGCTATCTATTCAAAAGACTCGTGGCTAATGCCATATCAAGTTTCAGACATCCATTTGCTGTATCTGTAGGTTCCTATTCATTACTACACACGTTTCCTATGTGCTCTGATTTTAAATGAATTTTTCATGTCGTAGGAAGAGCAGAGGCTTTATTAATTGCTGCATATGGCAAAGACCAAAACAAAAGCCAAGAGCCTACTGAGACCATCATTGACGAGTTGGAAACCTGAAAATTTACGTATTTATCAGCTTCTGCCCCTCCCTACTTCTAATTTTCACTCTATCCATTATTTGATTGCTAATTGTATGTCCTAATTATATTGTATACTATGTTCTAATTTATATACATTACTAAGTTATTTACTATTATTGTAAAGATGAAGATTTTATTTAGTTTATTTAGAATTTATCTTATGATATAGATCTCTTCCAATTTAACAGTTTCTGGTCTGAACTCTGAGAATGCAATAACATTAAAATCCTTAAGGAAATTAAAGGGTTGATGCTGCCTCGAGGGTTGTAAATTGTGATACTGCTATATACGAAAGAAGTCAGCGTTCGCTATGGGAGTGTTTATGAAAATAGTTTACCACATGTTCATAAGTTGTTTTTATCCATTTTATATGAAAATATTGTAGTTAAACTAGTACGCACATTGAAGTCAAAATATTGGCATGAAGGTATTTTTTTTTAACCGAAGCATAGTTAATTATTATTATTAATCAGCCAATGTTCAATACGAGAAGGATAAGAATAAAAAATACGACGACTAACCCAAGAACAGACCGCCCTAGCTAAAGTATGAGCAACCATGTTCGTTTGTCTCCTAACAAACTTCACCTCAAAGTTGGAATGTAAAGATAACTGATAAATAATACTAGAAACAATAGCATAGATCACCAGAGCCCGAAGACGTTAAAGCTTGCAATAGAGTAGATGAGTCGGACTCGAAGACAACCTGACCTCATCTGTTTGCATCAGCAAAGCGAAGGACCTCGAGTAAGGCTACTACCTCCCCTCCAAAATTGTCATATTTGCTTCCTGTCATATCGTTGGAGCCCGAATAAATTGTCTGCAGGAGTCTCTAACACAACACGCTAAAGATGTTTATGAATCTCTTGCCATTGCTGCCATGCATCTAGTGTTGTCCTCCCAATGCTCGTTGAAGTATGATGAGCGTCATTCCAAATGACATCATTATGTGCAACCCAAATTTGCCAAAGAAGTAAAGCCACCTGACAACAATGTCTCGGCTTTCTGAACGACATATATCAAAAGCAAAGTCTGCCAAACTGCTCATAGTTTCAACTTGTGGTTGTAGCACAGTCACAAACCCTGCCCAATACCAACTATAACGCACAACCCACAAATGCATGACAATAATCATCAACAACCGCATCACACCAGGGACATATCATCTCAGATTGTACATGTCATGATTGTAATCGAAGACACGTCGGAACACACTATGTGCAAATCCTCCATAACAAATTACGAGCTTTTTGAGGGGAATTTGTAACAACTCGTCTTTTGCTATAATTATTTTTATTATTTATTATGCGTGTCTATATGTGTTTATGTGTGATTATTTGTCTCTTTGTGTATTTAATTTGAGATTAGTGGATTTTTGGAGAGTAAGGGTAAATTAGTCATTTTATTAAGAAGGTTATTTTTGGTGTTTTGGTGAGAATAATTATTTTTACTAAGTTAGTAGTGAGTTGGGGTAATTATTTAGAGATGATAATTATTCGGTTAAGTCATTCATTATTTCATTTCACAAAATCATAAGAGGTAGAAAGAGAAAGTAGATCACAAGAAGAAAGAAGACGAAGCTAGAGAGATAGAGCTTGGGGTTTGAAGAGCTAAGGGGTGGCAAAAATACCCATGCCCATGGATACCCGCAGGTAAAATCCGTCACAGACACAGGGCGGGTAGCTAAACGGGTAATTGACTACCCATTAATATATGGATACGGACACGGATTTGATTGTAACTATACCTATGGGTACCCATCCCCGGTAATAAATGAAGTAAATTACTAAAATATTCTTATATATCTTATTAGTTAAATTGTTACCTTATTAAATTTGGGAAGTCAAATGAAGGTATTGAAGTTTGGAATGCTTATGAAATTTAGATGTTTTTATGCTTTTATTTTACTTCAAGAATTTGTATGGATTACATAAAAATCATGAGTTTTCTATGGATTATGTATGATTTATGAAATTTTGAATGGATTATGTATGGATGTTTAAAAGTTGAAGTTTTTTGGTAATTGAAAAAAAGCTATTTTTTGTACAAAAAAAAACATATTAAAAAATCCATGGGTACCCATGGATAACTCAAAACCCGCGGGTACCCACGAGGGTACGGGGCGGGTACGAGTATCATATTTATCCAACAGGGCGGGGACGGGTTTCATACTATCCATACCCATGGGTACTCATTGACATCTCTACTAAGGGGAGATTGAAGCTTAAGCTAGTGGATTCAAGACCTAGAGGTAAGGGGGATAGATCATTTTCATCAATTAAACTACAATTTCACAATTTCAATTATGGGTTTAAGTGCTTTTGTGTTAATTATGACTTTTGTGATTTTTGATGATGAATTATGTGCTCTTAATTCATGTGTAATTATGGGTATGTTAAACTTCATCAATTTGACATGTTATGTGATTAAAATTCATAGTTGTTGTTGGTGATAAGTTGTTTTGATGGTTTTTGCTTATTCAAGTGGGAACCATAAATTGATGAGTGATTATTGTTGAAACATGTTTAAATTTACTTCATAAATTTTATACACGTTTGTATGTTGATGGTGAAGCAAATAAAATAGTCACCGGGGGGGGTTAAATTGTGACCCTTTAAAAATTAAACCTGTAACTTAAAATATACATATGTGTTTGTGTGTGTAGTGTATCTTGAAAATGAAGAGTACAAGGAAGAGAAGAAGAATACGCAAAGATTTATAGTGGTTCACCCAACGTGGACTAGTCCACTCCTCACAATCTTGTGAGAGTTTCTACTATGATACTTGAGATAACCTCTCAAATCTTGCACCTTACAGTCTTGTTCAACTTGAACAATTACAACAACTGTATTCTCTAAGCTTTAGCAAGCTTTCACCTTCTTGCTAAGTTACCCACTTAGACTTTTACAACTTTTGCTCAAACTAACACTTTAGTACCCCTAAAGCTAGATGAGACTTTCTTTACAATTTGTTTGGAGTTTGAATGATTGAAATCAAACAAGAGAAAAAGAATGGAGGGAGAAGTTTTTCTTTAAAAAGATAAGAGAGAATTGATTTACACTTAAAAAGACTTCTTGGAATCTTTGTGATGATAAATGTTTTGCTAAAGCTTCACAACAATGTTCTTGTTGTTTTTCTTGTTGCTTTGCAATAGTGCAAGTAATG
>Ga0315915_1008250_pt1 | contig 12225 bp, 8 predicted proteins | sample MpolbnodulesMG_FD_207738 | JGI IMG/M metagenome (GOLD analysis project Ga0315915, IMG submission 207738) | Medicago polymorpha root nodule microbial communities from Los Angeles, California, United States - branched nodules | ecosystem: Host-associated > Plants > Roots > Nodule | place: USA... | reverse complement strand
CCCATCATTTCTGAACACCAAATCTTCAACAATGACCACTGATTTTTTAATTTCGAATTGAATCAAAAAAATTAGGGTTTTATGTTTTTTGAATTGGGGAAGAACTTTGGAATCAATTCATGGAAGAAATTTTGGGTATTTTGAACTCTAGGTGACAAATTATAACATTAGGGTTCCAAATTTATATATTTGGGGAAGAAAGAGTCGTTAATGAGAAAGAGGAGAAAGAGTCCTTGGAAATTTTGCAATTTTCTGAAAATCAATCAATTTGGTCTCTGCTTGTGTGGCATCTGACGTGGTAAGCCTTGTAAGAGGTTAACGGTACACGTCACCTCCGTTAACAGACCAACTTATTGGAGGAACTGATTTGATTGACATTTTGTAAATCCGGGGACTAAATAGATATTTCGCAAAATTCAAGGACGAATTTGGCTGATTGGTGAAAATCAAGGACGAATATGAGGTATTACTCTTATCTTAAGTGTACCGGCACAATTGTTTTATGAAATAAAAAGTTATTTTTGAATTTTATATTTTAGAAAATATCATCTCATTCAGAAAAATATTATTTCATTGTTTTATAAGAATCATACTATTTTTCATCGTAAAAAATAATAAATATTCACTATTATGAATAATAAAAATAAAAATAAATGTATCACAGTTGTTAAAAACATTTGCGTTATATTTGAAATGTTTGGGTTAGAACCCGCGACTTTTCACTTATTCACATAAAAAAGGTGAATTTTTTGCCACTAAACCATTTAGCTGGAAATTTTTGCTCTTGATGATAAGATTTAGTTGTTATAATAATAAATGATAGAAAATATTTTTTTTTCTTTCGAAAACAATAGCAAATCATTTAACTATTAATTTAAAATTTGAGCGTAACTGTGCACCAGAAGTTTGAAGTGTATCGTAAAATTTGTGTTCTGTAAATATTAAATTAAAGAATAAAAAGTTAAACAAATGGATGCTTTACTCCTAAACCATATTTAGACACGTAAAATATTAGACAAGAGAATGCTAATTTTATCTTTAATTATTTATTCGATTTTGAAAATATTTTTTGAGACAAATTAAACATATTATATACTATCATTTTTCTTTATATATTAGTAAAAAAAATATGATCAAATCATATCATATGAATGATGTACATGATCAAATTATTTATTGAGAATAGAACATGGTTAAATCTCTTAAGGAGATCTTCTTCATCCATTGTGATTCTATCTACTCGACTTGAAAATTAGGTTTTACAATTGCACGGAGATAATGTCCGTTAAAGAAGAGGTTCAACTAATATTTAAGCGTTCGATCGTTCAATATCGTTTTTATTTATTATTATATATATTTTCTAAATTTATCGTGATTGTGAATTTATTTATTATATCTAAATCAATTTCGACTATATATAGGGTTTTGCTAGAAGATACATTTTATGAATGTGTCTTTTAGCAAGTTATTCTATAGACATTTGCTAACATACACCAACTAATTTTTATAAAGGTGTCTTTTAGTAAATTATAACTAAAAATTGATAATCACAACTTGAGGTGTGGATTGCTAAAAAAAACATCTTCATGGTGTCTTCTAACAAAAACTCATGGAACATTATTCTATTTTATCAACATTACTGTAAAAAAAAAAAAACTTACCACAAATTATAGGTCAAAAAACATCAAGGCGATCTGTTTCTTTCACTTCAATCACTCTTGGAGCTTCACTTTCACTTCTTCCAACATTCAATTTCACTTTTGTTTCTTCATCTCTTATATCTTTCGAATCCAACACCATATTTACCGGATCCGGGTCGCGTTCCACCGTTAGCACCACTCACCGCCGCCGCGTACCAGATCGATAAAATAATCAGGCAGAAAAGGTACGTAACTTTATTCTCTATCTGGCTCTTACCCTTTTGTTTTTTCTTCCATTCTTTCCCTCTTTTTTAACTCAAAGTTTTTATTTTTAAATTCAACGAATCAATGGGGTAATTATTAGTTACCATGTATTTTGAATCAGTTTTTTGTACTTGTTTTCTCTCTCAAATTAGTAATTAGCTGTTAATAATACAGTTTTATGATATTTGTTTCCTTTTGTTATACAATGGCAGTGATGAGAATTTGAATCAAATATGGAGGGTGATCTTCAAAAGTCACTATCTTTGCGCCTAAGTCGTAGAGGAGACCGAACTAATCAAAATCCTCAAACTAAGGGTGAACAACAACTTCTATCAACTCTCTTGTTTACTACAAGACATGACAGTGAAGTGAATTCCTAGTTTGTTTGTTTGTTTGTTGCTGATGCAGATTTTGACATAGGATTGTTTTCTTCAGGAAGGGTACCCCAAGATTACCCTATGAAGATTGTTTGGAAGAAAGGGTTTGTTCGATTGGTTCTTGTAGGAGGCATCTTGTGGATGTTGTTAATTCTTGTTGCATTGTTGTTTCATATATGGTCTTGTCAATCCTCTGTCTCCTTTTTATCAGGTTAGCCAAAAAAAATTATACTCTTTATTTACTTCTTGTGTGATTTTTCAAGAACATCGTTAGTCATTAATCCCTATTAAGTTAATTGTCACAATACTTAATTAATTTTGGGAATTACGTAGAAGGGGATAAGCTTTCTTATTTTATATTTCTTTAGCTGCACAATATCTGTAGATTTAGTCATGTCTGGCATTGCAAAAACAGCATTTAAAGCTGTAAAAGAACGGGTTGGAGATTCATTTCTTTTTCTGTCCCACTCTTTCTGTAATCTATAACCTCTAAAAGTAACATTGTTCTTTAGTAGTACTTATTAGTAACTTTGGAATAAGAATGTAAGGATTAAGGAACCCTGTAATTTCTAGTTAGAGAAAACAATAATAGACCATGTCTTGGTACTAAAAATTGAACTCAATTCAATTTGTAATTGCTTTTTTCCTTTCACTCTTTGATGGTTGAGAGGGGTTTTGGAAGTAAAAATATCTAAAATCTGATTGGTCGTTTTAGATGCAAACGTGATATGCTTAGGAATATAGGATAATCACTTGGTGGGAGGTTCTGTTACATTATTAAAAGGCATGCTTTTTCAAAAGGCTATTCAATAAAAGCATTCATTGTCTTTTATTTTCTTCATTAAAACTACATTATTATATCATGATTTCTAAAAACATAGCGATTTTCTGCTTGATTTTCAGTCATGTGTAACAAAGATAGCAAGGTTTACACCATGTTAGACACTTACGGACTTGTACCAAAACTTCACAGTAAGATTTTGGCTGTTTTGTCTCCATCCATTGTTCATTATTTCATAGTTAATGTTTGATGTTGATGCTGCGTGTATCTTTTAGGATGCCCAATTCCTCTTTTCAATGACCCTGATAAAATAGTTATCCCTACTCAAAGAACTTCCGACAAAATTGTCAAAAATTTATCTTATTTTACCGAAGATGAGATTCCAAATGATAGTTCCCAGTCATCTCCTCTTTTTGGAGGCCATCTAAGTTGGAAACAGAGGGAGGATAGTTTCAAACTGAAGTCGAATATGAAGGTAAATAAATAAATTATCATGACTTTTAAATTTTTATTAAGTTTATTTTAAATGCAGCTGCTTCACAATTTATTTAGATTATCTTGTGATTGCCTCCATTAATGCAAAATGTTTCCCACTTGCTTCACCCCTTAGGTACACTGTGGATTTATCCAAGGTGGCGGTGCTGAAATGGATCCTATAGACATTAAATATGTTAAGAAATGTAAATTTGTTGTTGCATCTGGCATTTTTGACGGTTATGATATACCTCACCAACCATCAAATATAAGCCTTCGGTCAAAGAAACTTTTTTGCTTTCTTATGGTGGTTGATGAGGTATCTCTGAAATTCATGAGGGAAAATACTACTGTGGAAGAAGACAGTGCTGGTGGAAAATGGGTCGGAATTTGGCGACTTGTTCTTCTTAAGAATCAACCTTATGATGAACCAAGAAGGAATGGGAAGGTTCCTAAAATAATAACACACAGGCTGTTTCCTCAAGCACAATATAGTATATGGATTGATGGTAAAATGGAGCTGGTAGTTGATCCATTGCTTATCCTTGAGAGGTACTAATGTCTTTATCTTAGTTTATGCCTAATCTTTATGGTAATACAACTAATATGAACATTTTAAATCTGTTTATTTAGGAAGGTGTTCAAACTGCCATCCTTTTGTTTCTTTAGATAGCTTGTTAAGGGGGAAAAAGTCATTTGATTTTTAATTTGATATTTTCATGTCCTTATCAGTTAATTGCATAAAAAACATTTGTAGGCATAACAATTAGCAATTAGAAGGGTTCAATTTTATGGATGTCTTTTGTACTCTCATTTTTCTCGTATATAGGCTTAGATATTTACCATCATGAAGCTGATGCATTATAAAAGAAAATATTGTGTTACTACTGATTTGCTTGTCACTTGTGTTTGTGGATTTCCTTTGGGGAAAACTATTGCTTGACTCTTGATAATTGACTTTCCAAGTCGCCGCTTGTGATTTGGTTTGTCAACATCTAAACAAATAAAAAAAGACACTTTTGTAATCAGAGTGGACCAAATTATATATTTTCATGTATTTTTATAAATGTTAAGATTCTTTATGGAGAGTAAATAGTAACACATACTTGTTGGGATGGAATGGATGTCATTCTAGTTAGATATAGCATTAATGCATAATAGGTTTTAAAGCTTGAAATCAAAGACACTTGTTTACAAATTATATGTTCTGCCGAGATCCTTCTGATCTGATGATAGATATCGCAATGACTCACTTTGTAGGCAATCTTTACTTTGCAGATACCTATGGCGAGGGAAGCATACATTTGCCATTGCTCAACATAAGCATCACCGTAGTATATATGAGGAGGCTGATGCAAACAAGAGGCGGAAGCGATATGCTCGACCCCTTATTGATCTTCACATGAAAATATACTATTACGAGGGGATGAAAGCATGGAGTCCAAATAAAAAGACTAATAGCGGTAAGACAGGAAATGTGACTCTTTTTTTTTCTTTCTTTCTACTGTTTGATTTCAATTTCAACAATTTTGTCATCTCATTCTAAGTCTGACTTCTAAGATGACAAATCCTTAGAATTTTTTCACTTGAGCCATGGTAAATCTGTCAAAATTACACAGTAATGTAAGGCGGTATAATAATGTTAAAAGTTGTTTATGATGTTTCAGATGTCCCAGAGGGAGCGATTATCATTCGAGAACATACGGCGGTGAATAACTTGTTTAGCTGTTTGTGGTTTAATGAGGTTCACCTCTTCACACCGAGAGATCAACTGAGTTTTGGTTATGTTGCATACAGATTAGGAGAGTCATTTGAATTCTTCATGTTTCCAAACTGTGAATACAATTCACTGTTTGTGTTGCACCCTCACACAAGAGAGCACTCTTCTCCCATAGAATGGGTTAAACAGTTGGATCAACTGAAAAGGAATAGTAATTTAAAAGAAAGTAGGGGAGGATTAGGCTTGTTTACCCCTTATCCTGGGGATCTTAATTCAGTTGTTCTGCCACAAATAACAAGAACATCAAAAGCAGGATGACATTTTTGTTTTAACATATATTCATTTCATGTATTTTTTATTTCAAGAATTTCTTGATTCTAATTAATGAAAAGTAAAGATGAAAGCTCGTCAAGCTTATTTTGAGAGTTTTTCTACGTATATTCTGTTTTTTTATTCTTCCTCATTGTTCATAACTTGAATGTGATATTCGAAATAGAATGGTGTTGAGACTCAACTCACCAAACTTGGGGGCTAATTTTTTTTTCATAAGTTGAGGCATAAGATATGAGTTGTTTTATAATGTTCCGTTAAAAGTATCTTTGTTTGCTTGGAGACTTCTTCGTAATAGGCTACCGTCAAAAGACAATTTGGCACAGCATCGAGTCATTTACATTGACGATATTGTGTGTGTGGCTGCTTGTGGAGCGATTGAAACGCCAGATCACCTTCTTTCAACTGTGACATTTTTGGTACCGTGTGGTCGCTGGTCCTGCAATGGTTACGGTTATCGTTCGTTGCTCCTGTAGGGAGCTGGTTTCATCTTATTCAGTTCGGTCAGTTAGCTGGGTTACCACATTTTACATATTTGTTCTTTCGGTTAATTTGGCTAGCTTAAGTTTGGGTTATTTGGATAGAGAGGAACAATCGTGTTTTCAGCAACAAGGCTACGGACATTAGCAACATTGCAGATAGAGTGAAGTTGTTATCTTTCCAGTGGTTAAAGGCAAATATGCATGGTTTTGCGTTTTCCTATCATGATTGGTGGATCCACCCTTTGTCTTGCATGGGTGTTATGATTTAATCTTATTGTTATTGCATTTTTATTGCGGTAATTTCTTTTGGTGGTTCTCTTTTTGCACGCCTTGTGCGAGATGAACCATTGGTGTTAATTTAATTCCATTTTAGCTTGTTAAAAAAAATGCCGAGTACATTTTCTCCATATGATACTTGACCAATCTTCTTTGCTTGTGTTGTTGAAATACATCTTACTTAAAGCTTAGTTCTTAAATCGGATATCAGGATATTTTCTCTTCAATATTAATGCTGCGATTCACGATTATTGGCTATAAAATACACTACATTAATATCCTTGATTGTTTGTTCTTCGGTATGCTGATCGAATGTGGCATAAGAATAGTGATGTGTGACTAATAATATTAGCTGCGGCATTAGTGGTCATAGTAGTGGTTATAGGACCAATGCAATAGTAGTAGTAGCAAATCTAACCGTTGAGTATAACATATACTGTATATGTATCATGTATGCAAACATTAATATGGCCCCTAAGTGATCACCATGAGATTGGTTCTTCATGAATCACTAAGCATGTATACATCTTAACAATGGCAAATTTACACGTTATATCAACTTAAGACACTTGAGCTTTAGGAATCACATGTTACTACATTCTAACAAAGAAAAATCACATTTGATAAAAATATCTTCACAATTTAACATTATAAAATAATACTATTTACACAATTTAAATATCTTAGATCTATAGTACAAAATGACGAAGAAATAGACGTAGATGTAAATTATCGAATTCAATCCGTGTGATTGAAATGGAGAATAGTCTCTTGATATAAATATCTTCACAACTTAACATTATAAAATAAGTTTTCCCAAATCAAGAATGTCACTTTTTTTTTTATTTACACAATTTATATATCTTGGATCCATAATACAAAATGATGAAGAAATAGACGTAGATGTAAATTATCGAATTCAATCTGAATGATTGAAATGGAGAAGAGTCTCTAAGTGTTTTGTGTGATATGAGGGTAGAGGAAATTCTATCAGCCATCGGTATGACCAACGATATTGTATGAAACAAATTGATGGGCCGCGAAGAATCAACATCAAAATAAAATAAACGTAGCGGATATGAAGATTGTGTTGGATGTGTTGTAAGACTAGATCAGATAGGATTAGAAGAGTGGATGTGATAAGATTATAAATGACGATATTAGAGAGAGATGGGGTAACACCTATAATAGAAAAGATCGTGGTAGATTTTAGGTGGTTTGAACATGTAAAGAAAATTATAGATTTTGTAATAAAGAGTCGAGGATAACCAGATCACTAAAAGCATTGGAATGCCTAAAAAAACTATTATTTAAAAATTATTCCGAAATACATAATATTATGAGATAATTTGAGTTATACAGCCACCCACATTTGGTGATAAAAGACTTGGTTGTTTTGTAGTAATACTATCTAAACAATGTTTTAATGTAAAAAAATTATATAAACCTTTTAAACGTACTGCTGAAATTACTTGTCGCATAAAATATTGAAACATATTACATGAACATTTTTAAATCAAAATCCATTTTAAGCACAAAATAATGACATGTTGAACACAAGTTCACAACCAAAGAAGGATGCAGGAGTCAGATTACTTGTGAAACTCCTCAAAATGGCAAAATCGTCAACTTCAAAGGTTGGATAGAATATATGGCTGAATGAATTCATTCACATTTAGCACTGTTTCCATTAAAAAACAAAATGTAGGAAAAAAAATTATCTGTTGCAATACAATTTCACCGAAATGTTACATGATAATTTCACCTTTATAATATATGGAAGGAAAATAAAAAAAATAAAAAACTTCTTGGCTAGATAACACCAGATATTTCGTCCATCAGAATATATAGTGCCGCTCATGGTAGGCTATCGAATGTCGACCATCTTTGACTGCGCCAACGCAAATGATGACCATGAATCCTTCTAGACGAAGAATTGTTGCCCTGGGGATTAGTATGAGGAACTTGTGAAACTCGAGGCATCCTTGTTGAAGATATTCTGACCCTGGGGCTCACCTCTCTATAATAATTCTCAACAATCTGACTGTGAGGCATCCTTGAAGGCGAAATGTTTGATCTCCATCTAGGTGTACGGTTTGAGGATAACAGATCATTTCTCCACGCAGTTCTATGAATTCTCTGATTTCTCTCCAGTTGATGTGTTGAAGGTAAACCGGATCTCCATCTAGCTGGTTGATTTGTCTGTGTATCATTTGATACCCTGTGCATAGTTTCAGATCTTCTGTCATGTGACGGCATTCTAGGTATTGAATCAGAAAACAAATTGGACATGATCCAGTCAACAGAGGGATTTGTCTGTGTATCATCTGATACCCTGTGTATTGTTTCAGACAATACACCCAATGCCGTTGGCATGTGTAGTGAGTGTATTGCTTCAGACCATTCGTCCTGTACTGGCATTCTAGGTCTTGAATCACTAGACACGATCCAGTCAGTGTTGCCTTCAGAGGAGTACACTTCATGCAAGACAAGGGACATCAAGTTAACCACAGGCGACATGGTGCCTTCTCTGCTCAATCCTGCATCAGAACTTGCATTGATTGAGCTAAAAAGATCTTCAAAGTCCCTCTCCTGTTCCATCCTAAACCAGTCATACTGACGTGACGGATCTACTTCTGTTGGTCGAACAGAAGGATGCACCAGCCTAGCATGCTTCCTAAGTTCTGGATATGTGCCCTGGAACTCACACGTCTCAGAAGAACAACTCCTTTTTTTACAGTTCATATACCTTCGAGCAGGTTCCGATACCATGTATCCGTATATTCCTCCCCGGCAAAGAGGGCAGATAAGCTTTGGTTGCAACTTGCTCCCACATTGGGAGGGGTTCCCAGGCTCTGACTGAGCTTTCCTATCATGAGAGACTGTTCTTGTGAGAGGAATTGCTTCCAGCATTGCTGATGAGAGATGAGAACCAAACGACTTACAGAATTGGTCAAGACAGTTGGAGTGCCTGTAACTGGTATTGCACATGTAAGGTCGGCAACCCTTCTCATAAGAAGAACATTTCAGAAGAACAGTGTTATGAGGAATTTCCATGCAAATAGGACATCTAGTATCATCCCATTCTTTCATTTCATCAGCCGATCCAAAATTAGGTCTAGGCAGGTCAAGGTTTTTGGAGATGGAAGGATAGGGATATGATCCACTGCAATCTATAGACGGGGATCGCCCTCTTCTAACTTTTGGCATTTTTGAGACCTGATGTTACCGCTTAAAACCAAATCTACAAACAATTAAAAAAGAGGGATTAAGTTATGAAACACCAATCATAATTCAATAACAGTGTCACAAATGACAAATGTGGATAAGACCAACCCCCTTTTTTGTCTTATAACTCTTGGTTATTTCAACATAGCAATACACAAGAAAATAATAACAAGGGACAGATATTTAATTGCAAAAGAAATGAAAAAGATTGTATTTTTGGTGAAGATGAAAAAGTTTGTTTATTTGAGGCTTTGTCTAACATGCAAAAGCAAAATGGTCTTGCACCATGCACAAGTGTATTTTTCAGCATTTCTCGTTTAATGTAATGGTGGGATTTATTGATCCGAAGGTGAAAAGTAGCTTGTGCATGGTGCAATATTTTTCTTACTTGTGCACCATAGAATTGGCCATATTCCGAAACCTCAACTAAATTTCACAAGGTACATAAAACACAAGGCATTTATTTGCAGATAATATTTAAGGTCACGAGTGTGTCAGAGAAGAAAACTAAAGTTTCAGACCTGGTAACCATGCAATAGAAGAACTAGTATGAAAACAGTATATAGATAGCTATCAGCCTTCAATGAATATAAGCAAACAGAGAACTATTTTGCTAGTAAGAAAACATGAATACAGAACCAAAAGGCGCAACTATATGGAAGCATTTAAAATTGTTATTTTAGATTCTTACTCTCTCTAGCCTCCTAAACACCAAAAATACATCCTTGATGAATACCTATGTTGTTAATCCCAGGTAGCATTGCATAGCACAGACCCCCTAAAAAACTATAGCTTTGGAGCTTGATATTGATATTGATTTGGGGCCGCAATTAGCGGCAACTACAACCGCTATTGTTGACGGTGGCTCGCAAGCTAAAGGCGTCACGCCAAACCCTGCCACCGTTAAGCTGTTCCACTATAGCGATGTGATTGACAACATAGACGAATACAGCAAGAAATCCAAAGCTCTCTCTAAAAGGTCGAGACAATCAAATTCAATGGGATCAAAACAATTAATACAAATGATTTGTTGCATAACTGGTAGGACTCCGTTACTCATTCCTGTAATATCTATGCTATTCCCCAGAAATAACCCAAAAACTAAACCAATTTTCTGGGTGTATCCTTATATTTTAGAGTAGTTTAAGATGATTTTTTTCACCTATCAAAACCTATAAATTTCGTTCCAGTATTATACAGTTTATGAGATAGGGTTTTGTTTTCTTTTGAGACCTAAGAGTTGATTTTACCAAACAAGTGTCTTAAATTCTCTAACAATAATCATGAGGAGGAATCAACAACATAACATTCTTAAAAATACAATTTTTAACTACCAACACAAGAACCAGAATTTGCAGAAACAAAAAAGCATACACCCACAACAACAAAAAAAAACACTTTTCGAACATGTTTCAATACAAAAAAACTTAATTTTCAAAGCCAAATCATAAAAACACGACATAAAGACAACGTAATTGTTCGTAGACAGTGTCATCGTTTCGATTAACGAAAGAACGAGTTTGATCATGAAAAACAACATACAAGCAAAAATTGAAAGAGAGAATACGAGGGTATTAGCTAGGGCTAACCTGGTAGAGATTGTAGAGCGATGAATGCAGTGATTTGCGATCAACGAGTTTGATTCACCATTTATTTATAATAAATAGGGTTTGGTCTTTTTTTGATGTGAAGAAAAAGCCCAACACACTCATAATCCAGAAGTTTCTTACTCTAATACGATAAATTATAGTACGATTAGTAAACCAAAATATTAGTAATTAAGATAATACTATTAGTTGAGTAAATCTTTTTTAAGCAATTTTATTATTTTATAAAAAAGCGTTGACAACACACTGTCAAAACAATTTCATCAAATACATGTTTTGATTAAATTCATGTATATTGCATTTAAATTTCCTTTCGTTAAAATTGATATGGGTCCCACCAAAATTTGGTAGGAACAAAAATCATTTGTATATTAATTAATTGATCAAAAATGGTTTGATTTGTGATGTGTCTTATTCTTCTAGTTATGCAAAAAAAAAAAGAATAATATGTTGAACCCCTCAAAAAAAAAAGAATGAGTGTGTCGTAGCATAGATATTATTCTTTTTTTTATTATTTTTAACGCTTTTTTTAACGCTCGCTCTTTTGTCAAATAAAATTCATATGGATATGACATATTAAAATGGATCTCACGTAATATGCTGAGATGTCCCATAAGTCTTAGTTCAACCGACAAAAATGTCAAAATTGTTAGGTCAGACGTCATGACCGAGGTTCGAACCCCGGTACCTTCACTTTGTGTGTGTGAGTTTATGATGGTTTTGCCATCTCTTCTACCTACAAAAAAAATGGTGAGATGTACGTGGTTTTTACCTAATAGAAGAGTGATTGCTAGATAGAGAGTGTTTGTATTATTTCTATGATGAAAAATGTATTTTTAATAGATTAAATGTATGATTGATTACATTTTTAATTCGTTTTTAAAAGAGGCAAAATTGATTCTAGTTGATAATTATTTGTGATGTGTTTGATTCTTCCAAAGTTGAATTGATTTTACTTTTAAAAATGTGATTATGACATGTTCTGATTGATTATGACATGTTTTAAATTGAAAATGTATATCAATATAATATAAATTTATTAAACA
>Ga0315915_1008249_pt1 | contig 12226 bp, 9 predicted proteins | sample MpolbnodulesMG_FD_207738 | JGI IMG/M metagenome (GOLD analysis project Ga0315915, IMG submission 207738) | Medicago polymorpha root nodule microbial communities from Los Angeles, California, United States - branched nodules | ecosystem: Host-associated > Plants > Roots > Nodule | place: USA... | reverse complement strand
ATAACACATTAACCCCCCCCCCCCCCCCCCCCCCCGTGTGTTTGAAGTCACTTGTTCAACAGTATCATGACAACACCAAAAATGAAAAGAAATTAAAAATGCAAAAGACTAATATTTGCATAAGAAATTGAAATGACATTTGATTAAGTTAAAGAGGAAAAGCCAACTAATGGGCCAAAGTACATCAGTGTTGAAACATGGATACAAAACAATTATAATTCATTCAACGTGCATATTACTAAAGACGGCCTCTTAAGCCTTAACAACAAATAAAACCTAAAATCTTGCGTCGTCTAAGAAACAAAAGTGGACAAGAAACCAAGTAATTTCGACATCAAGACGACAAAAGAGGCAAAGATTTGTCGGGGAATACTCATCATCTGAGCCTGTAAGTGGCCAAAAGATGTTCGATTTTGTGTGAAGTGCAAGTGAACATGTAGTCCAAGCCTGGGCCTAAGGGCCTCAACCAATAATTCCCCTAGAAAGAGGGAGGACCTTCGACATTCATGATGGCTCTTTTGCAGTGAGCAAGTTGTTGACCATCGAAAAGGTCTTTGAAGATGGGAAAGACCCCATCCATCGAAAATCCATCCTTGGCAAACAATTTAAACATCAGCAAGAGGAATTTGGCCCTGTTAGATCCATGAGTTTCTGCCTTTTGCAGAATATGCTTAATCTCCTCCAGATTGGGACGTCTTTCTTAAAGCATTTGAGACGCCATCACCATGCAATATGCTGCATGTCCACCACTGTGGGATATCTTATGCATGAAGGCGCACTTTTCTGCACATGACTAGTGGTCAGAAAGATACCACTAGCAGTCCCTAGGAAAGCCCTAAGTACCACCTTTTTGTTGGCAAGCCTTCGGTGAAGAACGAAAGTAGCTTTGAACCTAAAAAGGTTCTAAGTTCCTGAAGCAGCAACTTTCTTAACGATGGTGATGAGGCCATCTTTTAGAAGTTCTATCATTTTTTGCAGGATTTTTTCTCTCTTTCGTAGGAGGAAGAAAAGCGTAGGTTTCGTGTAATGGAAGACAGAAATGGAAGACGAGTTTGAAAAAGAACAATGAATTGGTTTTTATAACTGATGAAAATGGTTGATGAGACAAAACTCTTCATTTTCCATGTTTAGTAACCACCACGTATTTTAAGTATAATGGCAGTTTTTTTTTTAGTAAATGGGAAGTTAAGAAGATTGTGAGGCAATTTGTTAGCCTGCATTTTACTTTGTATACTCAATAGGCAAAAGAATGTTCAAAGTTGCAAAAGTCCCTAAGTGCATGATTGAAGTTGGTTTCAAAGTGGTTTCAAGTGTCCGAACACGTGGAGAGCATGCAATTCTCGACGAAGACATGCAATTTTTAGCAGTTTTAAGATCTACACTTATTTTCTATATGTATATATAGTAGTTTTTCATTAGGAAAAAGGGTCACAAATCACTTATAGAATTCTAGCACTCGAAGTACCAGAGTCCAGAGAAAAGAGTCATATAGAATGTATGTAATCTGATTTGTCGAACCACATTTACACTAATGCAATGTAATTTACCATTTTTTTTAAGTTTCTACGTTTAAACTTTAAAGCCTTTTACTTGCATTTCCTTTACTTTGAAGTCTTTTACTTGCATTTTCTTTACCGATCTTTGTCGAAAGGCAGTTATCTTCATATAAAAAACAATTTTCTTCATCTTGTTCATAAAACAACTTACAAGTATGAGGAACATTCATGTATTTTCTGAAAAAAGATTACACAACATGTCCTAGGATTTCTAGTTTGATCCTGCTTATAATAATCAAAACTAGTCCTCCTGTTTACGAAAAACACCGGTAAACAGGTGTTCATTTAGTTCCTATTTAAAGGTCAACGTCAGTCAATCACAGATTCAATCAATGATTTGAGTGTCAACGTTGTAGACCCGAAAACATGAGTATTATGGTGATTTAAATTTTATCATATTATTTGTTATTGTATGTTATTAACTTGGATGTTATGAGTTTGTTTGCAGATTCATCCTTTAGGTTTTTAGCGATGTTGATCAAGTTATTGGATGTGAAGTATTCTTTCAATTTAAATGAATGAATATCATTTTTCTTTTATAAAAAAATTATATTTTGTTATAAAAAAAAAACTTTCCAATTAAAGTAGTCAATTTTAGGAATATTTTTCATATTATACCTTCATTTTAATCCATATTTAATTTTAATTTCTAACAATGTTACAAATTTTATTGGTCCCAATTTTATTTAAATAATTGATACCATAGAACCATTATTATATGTAACAAAATTTTGTTTCAAGGAAGTTTAAATTTGTGCATAACAAAAAACAAATTTTGTTTAAGCAGAAATGGTTATGCTAACAAATGTCCTAAGTGTCCTTATGCAACTTGTTAATGATTTGAAAAAAAGAAATAATTTATACTCCCTCCGTCCCTTATTATGTGACCTAGTTGACTCTGTCACATATGCCAATGCACAATTTTAATCTTAAATATCTTTAATAATCTATTAGAAAAAAATTATGAAAATTAGATAATTTGAAAATGTTTATCGAGACGAATCTAACAACATCTTATATGCTATATTTTATCTTTATATATTAGTACAAAAATAGAGTCAAAACATGTATTATGAACAGTACACATTTTCACATTAAGTCATTTAAAATGGGACGGATGAAGTAAGTTTTATGATGAAAAAACTATTTTTTAAAGTTTCAATGTGTTGAATACACAATTCTTAAGATAAAATTATTTCTTTGGACTTCTTTACAAAAGTAGCATCTCCCAAAAAGAAAAAATCAAACATGAAGTTTCTAAATACATGTCATTAATTGAGAGAAATACATGGCATTAATTCATTTTATTGAAATGGAATAAGTAAAACAAAACTAATAATTGTCAAATTGTACCATATTGGTCTTACATTATCAAAACGACAATTAAATAAAAATAAAATATTATATTAGACAACACTTAAAAAGAAACTGATGGAGCACTGCATAGCAAAGAAATCCGTTCAAATACTAATGACATAATGCGATTCTGCATTTCAGGGAATCGGTTCAAATACTAATGACATAATGCGATTCTGCATTTCAGGATCTTGAATGCTATGACCATCTCCATACTGGTACATGAACATACATATTTTAAATCCGTTCATATTTGTATCTATGAAATCTTGAGAGAAAGATGAACTTTGAGCTTCTTTATTCATCTTCTTCCATAATGTAGACATCATGGACTTCATATAATCACGAGCCTCTATTTCGGAAGCTCCAGTTTCGTTCATGTAGCATTTATTTAACTTTGGAATATCACCTGTCTCGTCTTCACGCTTTAAAATTAAAAGAAAAAGAAACAATTAGTGAAAATTAAAAGTTTAGTTGTATACTTCAAAAGGACAATATCATCATATTTATATATATCAAAATCCTACAATGTTAAGTTGGCAACGTACTTTATACGACCCATGGTCATTAGCAACTCGTGCAATGGTTGCTGTGAGGCGAATTATGTTGGAGTCTTCTGCTAAACGAACCATGTCTTCCCTTTCAATTGAATGTGGCATCAAAAAGTAACCATGGGTAAATACAGCATGTGCACCTATTGATATACACCCATTTGCCATGTATTCTTCAAGGGTTGGAGTATATCCACTATAGTACCACTTTGCTTCAATCAAATATGCTTTACATAAATCTGTCCACTATTAAACACAATAATATCATATGTGCCTAGAAACTTATAAAGAACAGGCTTAAATATATTTTTGATTCCTATAAAAAAATTCAAATTTAAAGTTTTAGTCCTTATAAAAATTTTTATCAAATTTTGGTCCTTAAAAAATTGTCCGTCACAACATTTGGTCTCTGCTTTTAAGTAAAATCATATATATCCTTCGAAATTTTGTATTGTTTTTTGTTAGTTGTATTTAGTACATTATAGAAATCTCACTTGCAAAAGTTTAATTTTTTTTAAACAAGTGATGATTTAAATATTAATTTTTAACTTTTTAGCGATTAAAATTTCATATTCTATTCATATCTTGTGAAAAAAATTAAATTTTTTGTAGAATAAATTGTTGTAATATTGTAAATATCTCTATAAAAATTTAATAAAAAATGTGAATTATACACATTATTTGATTTAAAAACAAGGACCATAAGTGGTGGTAAAAAAAAAAAATTAGGGACCGAATAATTGATGAAAATTTTTATAGGAACTAAAACTTGAAATTTGAAAATTTTATAGGGATCAAAAACATATTTAACCCTGCAAAATATATATATATAGATAATTAAGATGAATAATAATAATGAAACAAATAATATTATTTTTGCTTACTGCTTTCTTGAGGTATGGAGCGATATACTTCCCATTCCTTTCCAAGGTCTCAAAAGAAATTTCATTCACAAAGTTGTAAACCGCATGAAAGCATATTTGCATGTAGTATGGGAGAGAATCCACGGCATTCAAATCCCATCTAGAATCACCAAACAAAATATTGATAATTTCTCTAGCAAGAGAAAATTCTAATAAAAAAGAGAAAATTAAAAATATCATTATTGAATGGTAATTACCTATCAATAGTTTCAGTGAAGAGTTCAAGTTCTTCCAGGGTGCCATACAAATCATACACATCATCAACTGTGGTAATTAAGGAATTGAGCTTTGTTATACCTATTCTGAAATGTTCAAAATCTGGCTTGAAATTTGCTCCAACAGTCCAAACAAAGTTCTCAACCAATCTATCCCTAGCAAAGTTCATTTTTTCTCCGACTGTAGTTCTTTTCCACCATCTTAAAATGAAGAAAAAATTTAGCATATTATTAGTAGAACGTATGGTCAATCTCTCTCAAAGAAACGAAGGACTCCTGTGGATTTCGTGTTCCTCTCTCTCATGATTGTAACATTCTATTTCAATTGAAAAAGGAGAGAATCTTGATTTAATCAATTAGTGCAAACTAAAAATGAAACATGTTAACAACATATATATGAGAAAACTCAAATTTTTATTTTGGATTGAATAAGTTTTTCGTCTCCCTAAAAATATCTTATTTTTGTTTTAGTTCTTTCAAGAAAATTCTTTAATCAACCGTCATTCAAATGTTTTTAGTCAATATTTTTTGTTTCTATTTTGAAGTCAACTCAATGTGTACTGTTTATATTTTTTAATGAATTTTTGCAGACATAGTTGAATATTATACAAAACCTTCCCACAAAAATTTAGATTTTTTTAAAGATGAATTAAATATGAATTTGTAAGGGGCAAAAAAATAAAAATTCATATTTAATTCAATCGTTATTGAAAATATTTTAAACTTTTGCAAAAAAGATTTCTATAAAGTACTAAACATGAGTGAAAAAAAATTCAAAATTTAAAAAAATACACACAAGTTAACATAAAAGTAGTTCCTTCAATAATGATCCTTTCAGTAATGTGCTTATAATTTTCATGAGATCAAAATTAATTTCATTTAACTTATTATTTTAACAAAGTAAATTGTGTGAAACATGTTATTTTTACTTTCTTTTTAAGGATAACTTATAATTGAGAGGTGGAGTACTCTCTCCTTCTCAAATTAGGTGTGATGTTTACTATTTTTCTTGCTTAAAATTATATGTCCTATTTACAATATCAATAAAATATTTATTATTATTTTTCACTAAGATACCCTTATAAAGGGTTTTTCAATAATCTAACAACTCCATTAATTATAATTAATAATAGTATGTTAATAAATGAAATATATTTTATTATTAAAATCAACATCACTAATAATTTTCTTAGCCAAATATCACTTTTGGTCCTTTTAGTTTGATAGAATTCCCAAGTTAGCCCTTTAAGTTTCGAAAGTTTCAATTAGGTCCTTTCAGTTTGCAGAATTCCCAAGTTAGTCCTTTAAATTTCAAAAGTTTCAAATAAGTCCTTTTAGTTGATAAACTATTTCACCGTAACCCCTGTTGCCAGTCTCTGTTTAACTGATGCTGATGTAACCGTTAAATTGTTGACTTGGATCAAAATGCTGTCTTTTAAAAACTCAAGGTGTCAAAACGTTATGTTTAATGGTCACAAAAGATCATTTATAGCGCTAGAAAGGTAGCTATTACAACAACAAATGTTTTTCTAGCACTATTAAACGACATTTATAGTGCTAGAATGATCATTTGTAACAATTAAACGTAATGTTTTAACACCGTAGAGCTTTTAAAAGACAGCGTTTTAATCCAATTCAACAACTTAACAGCTACATCAGTGTCAGCTAATTATTAACTGACAGCAGGGGTAAGAATGAAATGGTTTATCAACTAAAAGTACTAATCTGAAACTTTTGAAAATTAAAAGACTAACTTGAAAATTTTGTCAAAGTAAAATGATCTATTTAAAACTTTTGAAAATTAAAGGACTGACTTAAAAATTCTCTTAAATTAAAAGAATCAAGCGTTATATTTAGCTTAATTTTTTTAATAACCGTGCAAAACTTAAAAAAAATGTAAAGTGAGTCTTAGGTAGCATCAATTAAGGAACTTTATTACCTTGAAACGTCAAAAAAAAGAAATTATTACCGTGATGTAGACTTTAGTTCTTCTAGGTAGTTTCTCTGAAGGATGTTGAAATCCAATTTAGCGAATTGGACTAGAACATGACTCTGATTTTCCTGTTTTTCGTATATATTAACGAACCATCGAGCCTCTAATCGAGAAATTGTCCAATTAAGTGGAAGCTCCAAAGCATGACTTATTAGAAGTGATACATGGTTGCCTCTATTTTGTTTCAAATATTCTTTAAGAAAATTTGAGGTGAAATCTCTTGCTTCATCCAATATAGTTTCATCCTCAAACGAATGAAATGAAGCTTCATACAGTGATAATATTCCATGAACATCTACAAACTGGTCTTTTTTGAAATTACATATTTCATCTTGAAAGCAAATAAAAACATCTGCAAAAAAATAATCATATAATATAAATATGTTTTTTTATATAAGTTACAAGAGTGCAACAACATCACAAAAGAGGGGATTTATATTCTCTAAAATTTTCTCTACATGAGTGAGAAAATGAGAGTTAAATAATAAAGAAAAATGATTTGTGTGTTTTAATGTTGTAGACTGAAAAAAGTTGAAAGAATTTTTAATAGAGAGAAAAATTGAGGCACTGTCCACTAAACATGGGTTTGACGCCTTAATCACTGCTCCCTCCGTCTCATATTATGTGTTTCACATTTATTAAGAAAATGATTATTAGTGTTAATTTCAATGATAAAATATAGGTCAAATATTTCTCCAGGTCCTTTAAGTTTCATGTTTGTTTCAGATAGATCATTTAAGTTTCTAAGCCTTTAGATAGGTCCTTTAAGTTTCGAGTTTGTTTCGGATAGGTCCTTTAAATTTATAAGGTTTCAGATAGGTCTTTTAAGTTTAAAGTTTGTTTCAGATATGTCTTTTCTATCAACCTCTGTTAAGCCAAAGTTAAAGGACCTATCTGAAATAAACTCGAAACTTAAAGGACCTATCTGAAACTTTATAAACTTAAAGGACCTATCCGAAACGAATTCAAAACTTAAAGGACCTATCTGAAACCTTAGAAACTTAAAGAACCTATGTAAAACAAATGTAAAACTTAAAGGACCTAGGGAGGTATTTGGCCTAAAATATATGTTTACAATAAACATTCTTTTATTTTTAACAATAAAAATTCGGGATTGGAGATATATTGGGGTTGAGATTGAATTTCTTATGAAAATTCGGGATTTTGAGGTTTTTTTTGGAAGACCTGGAATTTTATGAGTACGATAAGTTTTTTTTTTTTATAATGAGTATGTTGATGAGTTTTCTTGGTTTCATGATGAGATTGGCAAATTTTTTTTTTTTTTTTTTAAATTTGGATTTTTTAAAGGATGAAAGAGTTAAATTTAATGTCATAAATGATTGAAATGGAAAAAAAGTAAAGGATTAAATCGTTACTTCAAATCAAGTTAAATGATTATTAGTGTGATTTGGTAAATACATTTTATACATTAATATGTAACTTTAACTTTTCAAATTTGAATATAAATTAGTAATATTAACAAGGGGATATATTTGGGAAAAAAATTATAAACGCACCTTAAATTAAATTGCATAAGGACTTATATTTAAAGACAAAATTCTTCAAATATGCTTATAATTATGTGTGGAGGGATGAAACTATGCATGTCAATAGGTTACCTTTGCTACCACATATATTTTTTTTATTTGAATAATTTAGTACATTTTATAATTATCTATCTCCTCAAATAAGTTTATTTATCAAGTAGATAAAATACAAAAAATATCAATTTGTTTGATAGATGTCTCTTGTAATATTTTGACACTTCAATCTTTTAAACAACTATAAAGAGAACTTTGTTAACAATAAAAATTGTGAAGATAACACCTAAAATTTATTTTATTTATTTAGATTTGATCCTTTTGTAAAAAAAAATAGTTAGCTTCACCGCAGGACCAAGGGATTATCTATCTCCGAACCTTGCATATTTTAAGCATTGTCGCTGCTAACTGAGCTAAGCTCACGAGGACAGACCAAGGGATAATCTGCAACACCTAATCTGCAACACCTAATTTGGTTTCTAGCTGTATTTTCGGTGTTGAGGAGGGAGTCAGTTCTAGCTCAGAGTCTCAGACCATGTTGGTTATTTTGTTTTAATTTGTGCTGTTGTGGATGTTTTTGGATTTGAGGTTATTGGAGTTGCAGATTTGGATATGGAGGTGGTGTCTGTTAATGTTTTGAAAATTGTGGTCTGTTGAATGAGTGGAACTTTTAGTTCTGTTATTTTTTGTATCCCTCTATCTGCTGGTACAGTCATGTACTCTATCTTAGCTCTAACTAGGATACCATTCGATTCTCAGGAAAAAGAGGCCTAATAATTTGAAAGTATGTAAAGCCTGGCTTAACAATTGATGCTTTTATTGAATGTTTATAACAAATTTTGCGGTTTCAAAATAAAAAAATAAAAAAATAACCTGTAGATATATCATAACCATGTTGCCTCAAGAGTCTGAACTTGAGTGCTGTGGCATGTAAGTTCTTCTTCAACTTGGATGTTTGTTTGTTGTAAATGTTGTCCAATATGTCCCTAATTTCATTGTTAAAATGGTAAGAGACTCCAATCCTTTGCAATACATCAATAAACTCCAGTTGATCAAGCTCGCTTTCTATTTTACACAACATGATTCTTACTTTTTCCCTTAGTACTTTGCTTTGATCTCCGTAAATTTCTTCCTGCATTAATTTAATTAACTTACACGCATTATTACTAATTGTGTACAAGTAAACTTACTAGCAAATCTTATAAATAAATAAATGGAAAAAAAAAAAAAAAGTGTTAAATAATCATACCTTATATTCACTACTTAATGACTGAATATATTCATTGGTCCAAATTGAAGGTTTGTAATTAGAAGGTCGACGAAAAATTGTTTGATTTTGATCATTCGAAACTTTATATGATGTCTTGCATTGAATTGGACGAGGGAAATTGAAGTTCCATGTTGCTAGAGATAACGACCGGTTGTTGGGAAAAAGCGTTTTGATAAAGGCAACTGGGGGAGAAGCAAATATGGGGAAAGCCATAAGAGAAAGCAAAAGACAATCTTTACGAGAAACCCAAATTAAGCTTTATACTAGGCATCATCGTCAGGCTCCAACTATTTATTATTAGAGTCAGGATCTGTTGACACTTACACCAGGTGTCAAACTAAACTTTGACATCAAATCTTAAATGTTCATTTCTTTTAATCCAAAAGTCAGCAATTATTCGTTAAAATCTTAATATGAGCATTCAGTATTCCATATCTCCTTTCCAAAACTCGTTCCCTACACAAGACCATCTTCTTCTCAACAATACATCATGCACCATATTATCTTACGAAATAATTGATTCATGGTTGTTAAATTGGTTTATGTTTATCCATCACGTGAATAAGCATTAGCTAGCATGTAATTTTTTTCAACATAAACCTCGTATCTGATTTGACACATCGTGTGCCACATTATTGCATGCACATTTTTTTCTCAAGTCTGCTTGAGCAAAATCCGGAAGAACAACAATGAAAGCATGATTTGAAGCCTACAGAGTTTTACTTTATATGTTTTTGATGATGTTCTTTAGTTTAGTTTATCGTTTTTTATTAATTGCATTATGATTAGCATGTTAAAGCACCCAACATCTATGTGTCTTGATCTAGGATTCACTAGCTTCTTGTGAAAAAAGTGTCATTGTTCATCTTTTTCTTATTGAATCGATTCATCATACACTGAATCGACTCATCTAAGTCTCTGACTACAGATGAATCGATTCACAACTTTTTGAATCGTACTTGAATCTACTCGTTTCAGTTTCAATCGTTTCACAAAGGCTCTTTGACTTGCACTAAGTCGATTCATCTGAAGGTTGAATCATATCATTCTTCATCATGGGCTCACTTGAATCGATTCACTTGTGCACTGAATCGTTTCATCCTTTATGCGTTTTTGGGTTGTCTTTTGTGTCTGAATCGATTCACTCATTTAGTGAATCGATTCACTCTGTTGATTTTGTGCGAAAATTTAGTCTTGTCACTCTCTATATATATAGTCTCCCCTTCATAACTCAAAAGTTATTGAATCATTTGCATCTATTCTCTCTAGGTCTCAAAAACTCATTGTTCATACATTCTTTAAGATTAAACACTTTTTCTTTGAATCACTTTGTACATTGAGTCACATTAATTTGCTAGGGTGCTAGTGGGGACTGTAAGTTGATTCTTTCAAGGAAATTGATTGGGATTAATCAAGGTTCTAAAGTGAAGTGAATAATCTCATTCCACCTCCACAGGACTTGGGGGTCTTTCTAACTGTTCTTGAAGTCAAACGGGATTCGCTTACCGGACGTAGCATCGAATGCTCGAGTGAAGAGTTCAAAAGGGTGCACGGGTATTCAAGGATTCGAAGATTCAAGGAGGACCAAATTCAAAAGTTATTTAAAGTTTGGGGTAGTGTTTGCATAGGGGTTGAAGAATTAGGTTTATTTCAAGGAACTCTTGTAAACACATTGTATTCAACATTTGTTACATAGTGGATGACGTTGGTGATGGCGTACTTCATCAAGAAGAGTAGACATAGCTCTAGCAAGGACGAGAAAGAGCGAACTACTATTAAAATATCGGTGTTATCTCTCTTTACCTATCCTCTTTATTTTTTACTATTACATGTGATTAATTGAATAATTGTTAGGTTATTTTCTAGTGTTGTTCTAAGTTGTTTTTCATCAAAAGATAATCAAATTCATTGAATTTGGTTTTAACCAATTTGCTTAGATCAATTGATTGCAACATCTATTCAATTCTTCAATTTCATATGCATTGTGTTTTCAATTGATAGCTTAGTAATTTTGTTCATATAGGTTTGGTTTGAAACTGTCTAAAAGTTTTGTACATTGTTCAAGGTTTATTAAAGTTTGATTGATTGTTGTGATTGTTCGCGCACGATTACAATAGTCAATTTCATTAACTCACTTTTTATTAAGTTCCGGAAAAACTTTCGAAAACCTATTCACCCCCCCAGCTTACAAACTAATTATCCATATAGACCAACAAGTGGTATTATAGAGCTTGGTCTCTTCTTAACGGCTAATTACCAGAAGAGTGATCCCTATGGCTAATAAGGAGCCCAAGGGGGCGTATAATAAAGCACCTATCTTCGACGGAGAAAATTATGACTATTGAAAAGAATGCATGAGCGTTCACATCCAATCGGTGGATATGGATGTGTGGAACGCCGTTGTCAACGGGCGGTTTCAACTGCAAGTTGTTGCCAACGGAGATAAGCCAAAATCCGATTGGAGTGGTGATGACAAAAAGAAGGTCCAATACGATTTGAAGGCACACAATATTCTCATCTCCTCTCTTGGGGTTAATGAGTATTGTCATACCCCAATTTTTGACCTAAGGTCTTACATTCATATACCCTCTGATCCGGAATATTATCTGACTTTTCAGAATAAAAATTCGGCAGAGAGGTATTTTAAAATACCTCATTTTTGTTCCGATTCGGACCCTCTTCTCTCTTGATCTTTTTTTTTTATTTACTTTTATCTTTTAAAATTCCATCTTTTATTAATTCTCTTTTATTTTTAATTTTAATTTTAGTTTTAATTTTTACTTTTAATTAGTCATTTTTCTTCTTTTACTTTAATCACTTT
>Ga0315915_1008244_pt1 | contig 12232 bp, 12 predicted proteins | sample MpolbnodulesMG_FD_207738 | JGI IMG/M metagenome (GOLD analysis project Ga0315915, IMG submission 207738) | Medicago polymorpha root nodule microbial communities from Los Angeles, California, United States - branched nodules | ecosystem: Host-associated > Plants > Roots > Nodule | place: USA... | reverse complement strand
GAGTACGAGAGTGGTGGATCGGAGTATGGATCGGGGAGGAAGAAGAGTGGTTATGTGGAGGAAGAAGGGTATGGAGGAGGGAGGAGTGAGTATAAGAGGAAGCCTGGCTATGGAAGGAGTGACGATGAGGAGAAGCCGAGCTATGGGAGGAAAACTAGCTATGGACGGAGGCCAAGCTATGGGAGGAGTGAGTATGAAAGGAAACCTAGCTATGGAAGGAGTGATGATGAGGAGAAGCCGAGCTATGGGAGGAAAACTAGCTATGGAAGGAGTGATGATGAGGAGAAACCGAGCTACGGTTATGAGCGTTCTGAGAAACCTAGAAGGTGCAGGTCTAGGTTTGGGTCTCACATAACTACTATACTCAGTAGCAAGAGCTTCATCACCATAAGCAGAAGGTTGAGCATAAGATTCAAATTGAGGACGATCATAATCAAAATCATTGTTTGATGAACCTGATTTCTCAATGTAAGCACCAATGATGCACCTCGCCGTCAAGGTGATCAATTTAATTGCACTCTCCGAGTGAGTGTAGACTCCAAGAATTTGAGAAAAGAAAAGAAATATCAGAGAAGAGAATAATCTGCTCAATATTCATCATAATTTCCAAATTACAGATGCAAAGTATTTAAAGGAAAGGTTGCATACAATCTCCTAATGATCTTGCGCAATTTTAGGGAAAGAAGTAAATAACAGTACTAAATGAAAACACAATCACAGAGGTTGACTTTTTTAGTCTTTATTTGGAAACAAAGTTCTCCAGCCATTTGGGCTTCTCATGTTTGCGCTTGCCACGACCCAGCCATTTGGACTCATTCTATCTTCTTGACTTGTGCTTGTATCAAGATGTAATGCATGCATACATAGTCAGTGTTAATTGTGCCATAAACCAATTCACATATGGCGGGCGACCTACCACCCTATATTTTAAAAATTGTGATGAAGCACTGCAATGCATACATACATATAGTCAGTCAGGGTAAAGATGCAATTGTGTTCTGTTGCTCATCAAATTCCAAAATCAGAAAAGTATAAAGTCTTGTGCTTTATTTGCCAACAAATACAAATGTTGCGCATTTAGATCTATAAGTATAAGTAGCTGTGTTAGTCTAAGACTTTTCTGTTCTTCGGTAACTAAGAACATAGGATATTATTCTATGCTATACAATATATCTTATACAATGTCACTGTCATATTACGGTATTATATTAAAATTTAACCCAACTACACCATACACATTGGCTTCTTAACACAATTTATGTTTACCTGAATGTTGATGATTACATAGAAAGGTGATTAATAGACAGATTAGATTAGATACAAAAATACAAATCTTAGTAATAACGATTCTTAAATTCCTGCAAAACAATACGTGCAGCATTTCTTCCCGGTGCTCCCATGACACCCCCTCCAGGATGAGATCCACTTCCACATAAATACAAGTCTTTGATTGGTGTCTTATGATTTGACCTATTCCAAGGAGAGAGAGAAACATTTCTTTATCCTACAACATCATTTTGATTTATGTCAAATGTGGATTTTTCAATAGCATTTCATTACCAAATAAACATACCAGCCTTTGACAGGTCGCATTAAGAAAAGTGAATCCAAACCCATAGCACCATGGAAAATATTTCCTCCTGCACACATTTGCTAATTTCAGTTAAATAATATAAAATAAAGTGCCTTAAATAAAGAACATGTTAATTTTATGAAGACTGGGATAAATTGAACAAAATTTAATTTAGTAAAATATTGAACTTCAAAAAGAGTTTGTAGGAAACATCATTTTCTTTTAATTTTTTAAATTGAAAAAAAAAACACGGGAGCTGAAAGCAAGAAAAGGAATCATAGGATAACGCAAAAACAAGAGGAGAATATACAACCTAATTCTATGAGTGATGAGTCCGAAAACAGAAGAATAGAGAAACCCTTGCCAAGTTAGGCTAAATATGTTTGTCAGTAACTACTACGAAACTAACAATTTTAGTTAAACAATAACCTAATAATGCCATGCCTATTATGGTACTACCCTTCAACGGAGAACTTCATTTTCCCAATAAACTGCTCGGAAGTCAAAGCAATTGATAGTTGTGACACAATAGTTTATCAAGAAAATTATGATGTGTTCTAGAAAATTATCTCAATTTTTTTTGAAAACAATGCAAGTTTGAAGCATCTAAAAAATATAGAAAAAGAAAACGTGAAAAGTCAATAAGTATAATATGTTATTCACAATAAGGCACTTTCGTAAAAGAATACCATAAAAATGTCACCATGTCAAATCCTTAGTCTTTAATTATACAGATTAAATTTGTAGATTACCTGTCAGTCCAATTTCCCTTTCCAAATCTGGTGGTGTTAGCATGTCATAACCTATGACAGAAGAGCAGAAGCCAGGCGCATATTCTTCAATCAAATTAAAACATTTTTGTGCATATGATTCCTACAGTTGACAATTAAAACAAATTGCTGCAACTGTTTTTAAATTCCAAACAACAACTTACCTACGCTAGAATGAATACAAGAATTCAATAATGAGGTTAATAGAGGAACATCATGGACTATTCATTTGTGTGTTGAATACATAAAAACAAGATCAGAAAGATATACTACCACTGCATTGTTTCTCAGAAAATAACAATTCAATGAATTATATAAGATCATTTGCGCAAATGCAACTTACTCTGTATGCAGCATTGTCCCAGCTACCGTTTGAGGGTTTGTAAGGTGTATATTGTGTAAATAAGCTGATGACATGCTTACCTACAAAACAGCACATATGTTGACTGCTACACTATTTTAATAATACATAAATATGAAGCATACCTAAATTGAAAAAAGGAGACAAATTCAATAAAAGAACATATAATAAAACATTGGACTAATTCTTAATAGTCAACATTCGTATTGTGTTCCTCTGATCCATGACTAAAAGAATCTGTCTCCGTGAAAAACATTTTTGTCGCAGGTTTGCTTTCTATATTTCAAATGATTATAGGTGAAGTTCTCGAATTTTCTTTCATGGGATTCCTTTGTAAAACAATCAAATATGAGAATTGAACTAAAAGGAGTTAGTCAAGAAACAGCAAAACAGGTTAATCTATTTGATACTCCGCTTTATTACCAACACCGATTGGTGCAAGTGGAAGGAGCTTGACTCTCCTTAAGTGAATCCACTGGGTTCAACTAGAATTAATTGGGGTCTACAGTGATATAGGTCAATATTGTTAAATAGCGGCCAAGGCAGTGCGCCATGATATAATGGCGCGGAAGATTTTTTGACAACTGCCAGAGGCCACAATTGCATGATGGAGGATTTTTGTCCTTCACCATCGACAACTCTGATATCGCATACTGAAGGTTTCAAACTAAAAGAACAAGATCAAATGATCCTATTTTCTCTATGTCAAATAGATGAAGGGTAGTTGAAGCTTATGATGTCATACCAGGTGGAGATATGGTGTTGTCCAATGAAGAAGGGATTGTCATCTCCATCACAGGCCTTTGTGATGGTATGCCATTACAAGCATCTTGACAAGCTGATATAATCTCCTCCATACTGGAATAGCAATCGATATAAAAGGAAATACAATAGCTAAGTTTCAACTATTATTACTAATATCACATAAGTATAACGCTAGCACTTGACCATGGGAATAATCTCAAAATTTCCATTATTTAACTGAATAAAATATCCAATACAACGATAGTAGCAAGTCTCTTAATGTTTGGTATGCCAAAACAATCTCTGTCCATTATATATTCCTAAACATGCTAAAATGCTTTTTCTGACAGCTAGGGGTGTCAATGGGGATTTTTCAGAGTGGATCCCCGCGGCGATTCCCCGTTTGGGGCCCCAGATTCGGGGATTTTTCGCCCCGCGGGGATGGGGCGAAATGTTCCCCCATAAGGGCAGGGATCGGGGAAGTATCCCTCGCCCCGCGGATTCCCCGACTCCGTTAAAAATACAGTAATACCCTTACATTTTTAAAAGTCCTATTATTTTCTATTGGGTTTTTGGACTTTTCAAATGGTTTTATAAAATAAAAAATAGAAAAAAATAAATAATGTTTTTAATTGTTACTAGAGAAACTCAAACCCTAGCTGCGCCTCCATTTTCCCATTTCAGCATCTCCATCTCAATCACAGTATCTCAGGCCTCTCAAATCTCAATCTCACACCTCTCGATCCTAGCCTCCTCCTTGTCAATCTCAATCTTTGCCCCCATTTTCACTCTCGGACTCTTCACTCGCTCTTTGTCTCAAAATCTGTAAGTTTTCCTCTCAATCTCGAATTTAATCTTATAATTACCTCTGAGTTAGTTCGATGTTCATAGATTCTGTTAAAACTATGCAGTTCATGTCCAAAAAAATAATTCTGTTAAAATTTTGAGTGGTTTGTAACTTTCAAATCCAAAAAAAGTATGCATTTAAGATTATGCTGTTAAGACTGTTAAAATGATGCAGTTCATGTCCAAAAAAATTATGTTAAAATCAGTTCATGTTCAAAAAATTATTCTGTTAAGAATATGTTAAAATTATGCAGTTCCTATGCTGTTTGCTTACTATGTTTGGGTACGAAATTATGTTCATGTTTAGATTCTGTTCGCTTATTACCTCTGAGTTAGTTTGATGTTTATAGATTATGTGAATGATTAGATTTAAGGCTACAATTTTTGTGAACTGAATGTATGTTTGCTTACTAATTTTGTCCAACTTCCATTTAACTTTTGTTCCTTCTATGTGTATGTGAAGGTTTTTATCTAAAAATGGCTAATGAAGAAGTTCGATCATCCAATGATGTTCCACCGACACAAGAAACTCAAACGATTCTGAATCAGACGAATGTGGAAAGTCAAGAACGCGAAGCTATTCGTGAGCCCAGTGTAAGTCCTAACAAAAGAGGACTCAAATCTGATGTTTGGTCCCATTACAAAAGGCAGAAGATAGACGGTGTATTCAAGGCCATATGCAAAGATTATAAGAAGAAACTTGGTGGTGAGACAGGATTAGTACTACTCATTTACGGGCATATATGCAACTCGCAATAAAAGAAGTTCAACACAAACCTTGCTAAAAGTGTCTGAAGTGCCGGGAAAGAGTAAAGAATCATTTGTGGATGGAACTTACACTTTTAATCAAGATTTTTCTAGGACTGAACTTGCAAAGATGGTTATTCTTCATGAATTTCCCATCATGATGGTTAACCATGTTGGTTTTAGAAGTTTTATACATTCACTTCAACCTTTGTTCAAGATACCTTCTCGCAATAACATGAAGAATGACATCATGAAGTTGTACGAAAGCGAGAGGACAAAGCAAATGAATTCACTTGGTAAGAATAAAAGTCGCATTGTGATAACTACAGATATGTGAACTTCTAGCAATCAAAACAAAGGGTATATGGTTGTCACAACTCATTACATTGATGAAAATTGGAATTTGCAGAATAGAATCATCAAGTAAATATTATAATTTAACATTGTTATTTTATGTGATGTTTACTTCTACATTGTCTTATGTGATGTTTACTTCATACTATAATTTAGATTCATTATGTCTATATTTTAAGTTCATTTATGTGTTTGCACCACATACTGCTGAAGCGATTGGTGATTATTTGTCAAAATGTTTGTTTGAATGGAATATTGACAGAAAATTATCAACATTAACCATTGATAATTGTAGCAACAATGATGCTTTAATTGATTATATGATTAATAAGATTGGACTTGTGTCTTTTGTTTTGAATGGTGAATTGTTTCATATGCATTGTTGCGCCCACATCTTAAACTTGATAGTTAAAGATGGCATGCAAAGTTATGAAACAGTTCACCATTCAAAACAAAAGACACAGGTCCAATCTTATTAATCATATAACCAATCAAAGCATCATTGGTACAATCATCAACAGTTAATGTTGACAATTTTCTATCAATATTTCATTTAAACAAACATTTTGACAAATAATCACCAATCGCTTCAGCACATAAATGAACCTAAAATATAGACATAAGGCAATGCATAAGTAAACATCACATAAAATAACCATGTTAAATTATAATATTTACCTGATGATTTGATTATGCAAATTCCAATTTTCATCAATGTAATGAACTGTGACAGCCATATACCTTTTGTTTTGATTGCTAGAAGTCCACATATCAGTAGTTATTGCAATGCGACTTTTATTCTTACCAAGTGAATTCATTTGCTTTGTCCTCTCGCTTTCATACAACTTCATGATGTCATTCTTCATGTTATTACGAGAAGGTATCTTGAACAAAGGTTGAAGAGAATGTATAGAATGATGGGATATTCATGAAGAATAATCATCTTTGCAAGTTCAGTCCTAGAAAAATCTTGATTAAAAGTGTAAGTTCCAGCCACGAATGATTCTTTACTCTTTCCTGGCACTTCAGACAATTTTAGCAAGGCATGTGTTGGACTTCTTTTATTGCGAGCTGCACATATGCAAAAATGGTCCTGTAAATGAGTAGTACCATTTCCTTTCCCACCACCAAGTTTCTTCTTACAGTATTTCCATATTGCCTTAAATACACCGTCTATCTTCTGCCTTTTGTAATGGGGCCAAACATCAGATTTGAGTTCTCTTTTGTTAGGATTTACAATGGCTTACGAACACGAACAACTTCGCGTTCTTGACTTTCCACATTCGTCTGATTCAGAGTCATTTGAGTTTCTTGTGTTGGTGGAACATCATAGGATGATTGAACTTCTTCATTAGCCATTTTTAGATTAAAAACCTTCGCTTACATGATTAGACTTTTTAAAAACGTAAGGGTATTACAGTATTTTTAATAGGTCGGGGAATCCGCAGGGCGGGGGATACTTCCCCGATCCCCGCCCCAAAGTGCTTACGAGGGAACATTTCGCCCCATACCCGCGCCGCAAAAATCCCCGAATTTGGGGCCGCAAACGGGGAATCCCCGCGGGATCCGCTCTGAAAAATCCCCATTGACACCCCCAGTGTTTAAGGCTTGATATAACATATTTGGTAGTTTAGTTGTTTCCCATTATCTTGAGAAAATTATTGTGAAATAACTAAGGAAGGAAGTGTCTACAGATTTAATTTGGGACACAAAAAAATATGGGGATCCGCAGGGATGGGAAAACATCCCCACCGTGACGGGGACGGGGAACGAATTCACTGACGGGGCAGGGATCGGGGAAGTTCCCCCGTCCCCCGATCTGCCCTATTGACATCCCTACTGACTGCAGTGTGAACTGGGTTTGCTTTAGTAAAATTAGCAAGTTACAAATGTATGGTTCAAAATAAATAATGGCAATGCATCCAAACAAAAGTTAAAAGATTTGTCTTTCAGCATAAGTAAGGTCTTATGCATATATTAGCATACCTTTCAAAACCAATATGGATCGTAGCAGTATGCTGTGGACCCACTTCTGTATTATTTATCTTGAAACAGGGAAACTGAGGCAGCTTATCAACAGCTACATTGATTTTTGTTGTTCCCTGCTCCAAATTATGAGAGAATCAAGAACATAAAACGAGACAAGTCCAAGCAAACAGAAAATTTCTATTTAACCAAAGGATTTATGAATGCCACATTTGAAATGCTCCCTGAGAAATGATCTATGGGTCAAAGAACTTTATTCTTCAAAAGAAAAATCTCTTATACTACTCAACACAAATTACTTCCAAAAACATTATCTGCTAAGGTGCCGGCAAGACCAGTAAGAAGGATTTGGATTTAAATTCTCTCATTTATGCGTTTTATGATAGCACATTATGCCGTTATCTGATCCGTATAACTTATCCAACCCCAAATTGGGAAAAGGCTATGTTGGTTGTTTTTGTTGTTTAACTAAAAGCAACCCCTAACAATAAAAAAACTCTCATGGCATTACTCTGCTTTGTTCAATAGTAAGTACAAAAAAAAATTAAACTATTACAGCATTACTCTGTTTTGTCCATTCAGTTATGAGTGAATATTAACAAGAAAAACTAAATATTCATGCCTAAATGGCAAATTGCACAACAGAAGAAAATGCTGAAAAACAACATAAAGCCAATATTCTTGAAATATGTACACAAGATTTTCCTCAAAATAAAAATTTCATGTTCGACAGAAAGTATCTTACAGAACTGTAGTCAGAATGCTTAATTGCACAAAGAAATTCAACAGGAAGAAAATCTCGAGGTACCAGTTCCTGCCAGACAAATCCAGCATTCGAGTACTCAATATTTGACTAATGGCAAGTATTATAAATTTTTGTGAATCATGTCATGAAATTTAAAACTGCTTACCATAAAGGTCTTATAAGGAGTTGCATTAGACAAAACAACTGAAGAGTGCACTTCAGTCCCATCAGCCAGCAATACCTACAAAATCATCAGTGAAACATAATTAATGATAGAATATTATAATAAATTGTTTTGTATGTTAAAAGCCAAATCAGGAAGCAAGCCAACTCACTCCATTTGCCCTGCCAGACTCTGCCACCATCACCTTTAAAACCTATTTCAGTATTGAACGATGAGAGACCGAAACGAAGATGGATAACAATTACAATGCTGGAGAAAAAATTACTCTGACTAATAGTTTTAAATCAAATCAATGAAAACTCGTTAAATGCACTTTTATGTAGAAAAACTAAATAAGACACCAACGTTATAATAGGGCTCGCGAGAAATCTTGCCACTACCTATAAGGAAGGATAGGGCTCGTGAGAAACAAACCTCTTTATTTGTTTCAATATGAACACCAGCTTCTTTAGCAGCTTTACATATAGCTAAGGATACTGCACCCATACCACCCTCTACATGCCTACATATGGATGAGTTAAAATTAACAAATAATTTCTTAATAATTGGTTGAGACCAACATATTCGCTTCCCTGACTTGTGAACCCTAAAATTGGCAATAACAATGTTTCAATACCAAATCAATTAAGCAAAACAGAGTAGATATACTCACGACCAAATATTACGATCACCGTCAGTTTCACCCATTATGTGGTGTAGCAAAACATATCCACTTCCAGGAGTGTTGATGTTCATCTATTAAAAAGAATTAGAAAAGAGCATGAAATAGGGTGAAAAAGATTGGCAGCACAGGCTGATAAGTACCAGTGCAAAAAAAAAAAAAAAAAGTGACAATCAAAAGAATTAAGGAAGATACAAGTTTACTATATTGTATCACGTTATATTGAGGATCTAAACAAATGAATTAGAAAGCATATTGTTTTTGAATAAGTGTGCATTCTTTCAAAACATGTGTAATTACGACACTAACTATATTAGAGTAAACCCTGCAAAAAAATTAAGATCCCGTTTGTTATAGCTTTTTTAAGGAAAAAAATCACTTTTTTTAAACAAATAATCACTTTTAAGAGTTTTGCATCCGTTTGTTACAGATTTTTTAAAAAATCAGAATCTAAAAACAGCTTCAAATGAGAAGCTGTTAAGAGCAGCTTCTAAAAAAATAGATTTTTTTTAGAGGACAGAGAAAATATGATTTAAAAGCTTAAACTAATTTTGTAACAAAAAATCCCTTTTATATAGTTGTATCCAAACAAACTAGATTATTTGTTTAAAAAAAAATGATTTTTGTTACGGCAAACAAACGTAAAATAGATTCTGATTTTTCACAAAATCTCTAAAATATAATCTCTAAATTATTTTATGTCAAAATCACTTTTATTTTAATCCGTAACAAACGGGCCCTAAATAAAACAGAAAACTCTTACCATACTCCCAATGATAGCATCTCCTGCAAGTGTTCCCTTCAACAAATTTGACTGCATTCCAAAATTATCGATAAATATTAGGAAGATTGAAGGCCATATTCTTTGTTCAAGTGAAAAATGCTTAACATTTGTTCATAAGTCTGTACCTGTGAAAAATAATAAATTATTGAAAACTACCAAGCCACACAAGGAAATTAACGTAATAAACAAACTAATTGATTTCAGTAATCAAAAACATGTTGAAAAATCCTCCAGAGGCATCTTGCTTGATTTAAGTTATTACAAGTGTATAGACAAACTTGAATAAGTTAGACAAAAAATAAAGTGCAATAATCTATACAACATAACATCATTAACATATTGAAGATATTATTAACAAATTTATTATGCAATAATTAAGTAGGTAACAACCTCAAACCATTTATCCAGGACCTTCGAGGTTGGAGACAGTAATAATTCCATTAAGTCCCTGGACAAGCATTTTCTTAAAACTTAGATTTTAGGACAATGTCCATCCTCCAGAAGATGGATTTGCAGTTCCAAAAACTTATAAGCGCAACAGAGAGATGATCTTACACCATGCCCTTTTGACCCAAGGAGAGAGCATGTCCCAAACACTGAGCCCAAAACTTAGATCTCTGCAATTTATGCCTCAGCAAGTCAACTGTAGAAGCACTGCCATGCAGAACTTCAGGGGTAGGCGAGTCCAAAACAAAATCTAGTAACTTACTGAACTTCTGGAGTTGTGCTTCATATCTACAATTACAAACACGAGAAAAACAAAAGTGTTCATGCTAATTGCAACAATTGAACTATTTCAAATCAAAACACCATTCCAAGTGTTTGGTTCAGTTATAGATTTTAAAAACTCGAAATGATTGTCATAACTAAAGCAATAAATTCATTTTTATATCTTATAAAGACTCTATTGCTGAGAGAAGGCAGTCCAATCAATTTCACATGATCACAAAATAAGATATTGACAACGAACCTCCATCTAGTTTCCTTCTCTTAATATTTTAAAAGCACAACACTTAGGCCAAGTTTGGATAAATAACTTTTTTCACAGCTTATATAATAAGCGGTAATGAACAAGCGATTTCCATAACACAAGTTGAAATTAAGTCTAACTTTTTTCATATAATGTATATGCTGTTTGGATTATCTATCTTTGAGAGCTTATGGAAAGTTCTCCCAAATAGTGTTACAAGTGCTTATGTCAGTGAATAAACTTAGATGAGTAATCCAAACAAGCCATTAATATTCCACCAAAACAATTAGCAACAAAAATGTTACTTAAACACTATTTGGGACTCCCTTTTACATCTTGGAACCATTATCATTATCAGTATAAAGCTCCACATTATAGACATTGGCAATAAAATTGAAATTCCTCTATTACATTAAACTTTCAGAGACAATTAGAAGACTAAATTGAAGAGCTCAAAATGAGTAATGTGACTATTGTAGTATTTTGATTATTTCAAACCTACACTAAATCAGTAATTTAGTCATGAAAAAGTTTTACAGATGAAGAACCTGAAATAAGCATCAGCGTCTCTTTTGGAAAACTTAGAAATCTCAGAATGATCCATTTCATCACTCTGCCCTAACAGCATGTAACGCCCATCTAGCGACGGTGTGAACGACGACGCCATCGGTTTCAACAGCTTCAACCCGTGTCGTTTCAACTCCAACTCTCTATCATTTTCAAATCCACCAAAACACACAAAATGAGCTTAAACAACAAGAAATAACATTTTTTATTCATTGATTATATAAGTATTGTTGTATTCCTTCTTATAATCAACAATTTTCTCATGTTATTTTCTCAAATTATTATTGGTGTTAAATTATTATTGATGTTGAAGTGTCGTGTTCGGTTACGTGCCTTATGATTTGAGGACGGAGGAGGCTGAGGAGGTAACTGCAGCGAGAGAACTTGAAGCCAGGGATTATCTCCTCCGTGACAGCGGCGCCGCCGATGAGGTGACGGCGTTCGAGGACGGTAACAGAGAGGCCGGCGCGAGCTAAGTAAGCGGCGGAGATCAAGCCGTTATGACCACCGCCGATGACGATCGCGTCCCATTTCTTCTTCTGCTTCAATGCTGACGTGGCGACGGTGGAGGTTGTTAAGGTTCTTCGCCACATCACTCTCGCTTACGGTGTGTTTGGTTCGGAAGAGAAGTTGGAAAGAGAGAAATAGGTAAGAGAGAGTTTGTGAAGAGAGAAAAGGATGAGAAATAGAGAAGATTTGATGTATTGTTTGGTATAAGAGAAAGAAGAAAGAAATAGAAGAGAAAGAAATGTTATTATTATTAAAAAGACAATAATGTTCTTGACAAGACAACATTATAATTTATGATTAATTAAAAAACCAATAGCATAATAGACTTTTTTGTCTTCTTCCTTCCTTCTTCTCACCTTTGAAGAGAAACAAAAAAGATATGGGGCCCACCATTTATTTTTCTCTCTTCTCAATTTCTCTTCTTGCCAAA
>Ga0315915_1008241_pt1 | contig 12237 bp, 12 predicted proteins | sample MpolbnodulesMG_FD_207738 | JGI IMG/M metagenome (GOLD analysis project Ga0315915, IMG submission 207738) | Medicago polymorpha root nodule microbial communities from Los Angeles, California, United States - branched nodules | ecosystem: Host-associated > Plants > Roots > Nodule | place: USA... | reverse complement strand
TATAATTAAAAGTTTGGTGTAAAAATTAGTGAGGGAAATTACTACAAGCTAGCTGCCATGCTATATAAAATCCTTGTTTAATACATTACAACGGTCATACACGCTTTGAAAAGAATTTAATAATGACAACATGTTTTCCGAGGAACATTTTCCTCGGTATTTAACTTGGAAAAGCGCACCATACTGAGTTTGCAGGAGGGGAAAGCAGAGATTCTTACATTTGTATACCGAGGAAAAAGTTCCTCGGAAATCCTTAATTTTAACGAGAAACCATCGTTCCTCGGAAATTTTTGGTCGGAATACTCAACCTTTCTTGTAGTGTTTGGCCCCTGAACTAAAAATCAATATTCTCAAATTGAATCTCAAATCCCTAAATCTCATCTAATTCTCTCTTTTGTTCAAAATAAAGTCTTCCATTAAATACCAACTTACTGTTGGGTCTCTGACTGTGCATACTTACTAGACAAAAGATTTGTTTATTTTAGTCAATAATTTCTAAAATGAAAAAGAAAAGACGCAATGCGTCATAAGCTTAAGGATCACGGGAAACTAACATAACCACTAACATTGGTAACATTTGCCAATAAAAAAAAGATCAGTTATGCATTTTAATTTTCTGTTTTTATAATAGATTTCAGAGAATAGGAAACACAAATAAGAAAAATGATATCTAGAGCTTTGGGATAGTTCTACTTGAATTGATCACCGGAAAGAAAGCATTAGTAAGAGCATCAGGAGAAAGCATCATGAATGGGTTACTCCAATAGTTAAAAGAGGAGATATTCGAAACATTGTTGATGCAAGGTTGCAAGGTAAATTCGACATCAATTTGGCATGGAAAGTTGTCGAGATAGCCATGTCATGCACTTCACCAATTGAAGCTGAAAGGCCAGGTATTGGAGAGCTAAAGGAATTTCTATCTTTGGAGATGGTTCAAAGTAATAATGGAAGAGAAAGAGCTATAGTTGAATTGACTTCATTAAACATTGGATCAGATACCATTCCTTTAGCTAGGTAACCATTATAAGATGATCTTTTCACCCTAGTCATGGTTTGTATGATATGTAATCTAATAATTTGTATCTTTAAAGTTGTCTCGAAAAGAAAAAAAAGAAAAAGAGTTGTGTCTCAACTACTATAGTACGAGTGATGCTTGATTAAAAACACTATTTTCATCCTAAACTATTAGGAAGAATAATCTGCATGTAATATAAATAAATTGTTAGTTGTTACTATTAAAACAAAAATTTGATTAGTGCATCTATTCTACAAATAATGTTTTGAGTCACAGAAACGATATCCTATTTGTTAAAAAAAATTATTTGGTAGTTAATATTCCTTCTTCCAATCAATGTGTTATCTATATGAATGAAATCATGATTTGGAAATTCCTATGACCGTCTATGTTTGTAATAAGAGATTTTTTAATATCACTATAAGGAAATATAAAAGAGTGGTCCTTCCCAATTTAGAGATTCTACGTTAAACTCTACACAGCTATACATTACTATCTATGTAGTTGCAACTTATTAATAAATTTTGAGTTCCCTATGTTGAAATATAATTCAAATTAGAGTTATAAGTATATTACAAATATTGCAATTCAAATGTTGGTTAGGTGAGTTATGTTACTTGTTGTGCAAGTAACTACATAACTAAGTTGGTTATGATGTGTTGGGCCTCACTAATGCTTTGTAAGCCCAAATAATAAATATATAAATAATCATGAAATTCTTTTCCCACTCTCCAAAGCTCTCATGCCCCCGTGAAAACCCGAAAGTACCTCTTATTTTTTCTCTCTTTTCTATATGAGTGATTATCTATGTGTACAATATAAGAAGAATTTTATTAACCAAAAAGAAGAATTTTATTAAAAGGAATATAAGATAAATACAAATGATACTAAGCTCGCAATAAGATCAAGTACAAGTAGTACTCACACCTTCGGAAGAAAGCCCAAAATCGAAAGGCACATACATATTAGCCAAGACTACCTTATCATACAATTTAAAGAAAAAGCAAACCATTTATAAAAAACGTACAAGATACCCCAAATTCTTCCTCCAGGAACCAATTCCATAAAACACTTTTGATGGCATCAACTACTTCCTCCCCTTTAACCTCCAACTAAGTGTGTGTATGTATCATCCTCAATTAGGTTCTAACAGCCTTTTGCTTAACTTGGCTACGATTTGATTCTGCATACTTGTTCATGACATGTTGATGCCTAATGGAGGTGAGTGATCAAAAATGCAAAAAGCATATTCCATAAGCAAGCTTGACATGCCTCAACATAGGAGATCTAAAATATTATGAATTAATCAACTTATGAGATTGAAAAATCAATTAAACTGAGGGAACATGCATGACCTCGTTTGTTACAACTTTTGTTAAAAATGAATTTTAACTGTTTTATCTTATTTTTTTATATATAACTTCTTTAACAGAGAGTTTTTTAAAGAAAGTTTCAAATGAGAAATTGGTGTAAATAAATTATCATATAAAACCATTTTAATTAGTCATCTTTTTGCTACGAAGTTTTTGGATGATTTCAAAAGATGCTTAAATGAAAAACTATTTTAAATAGTTTATAATAAAAATCATTTTTGAGAGATATCTTTTTTAAAAAAATATATAATTTTTATTGTGTTAAATCTTTAACAATGCATACTTTTTTAATAATAAATGTTAGTAACGTATTTAGTTGTTAGATTAATTTTGTGTCTTCATTTGTCCAAGTTTAAACTAAGACCTCTAACTCTTTACTCTTTAACTCAAACTAATTGAGCTACTCACCTCCATAAATAAATATCTAAGTTATTGAAGGTCAAAATTACTCATTTAGTTTATAAAAAAAAAATGAGTTTGGAATAGCTACCTATCATTTCTAAGTAAGTTGTCATCAAAAAATAAAATCTTTTTTAATCTTGACAAACAGGCCCACCTAGTTAACAATTTTGTGGGTGCAAAAGAAGGTAAAGAGATGGCTAAGGTTTTTTTAGGCACAATAGCAGTTTTAGTCCCATAAGTTTTAAAAAGTTGTGATTTTGACCCTCTAAAAAAAAAACTACAAAACCGCCTCCAAAAAAATATACATGTGTGCGTTGATCGAGTCAGATTGGCCTAGAGGGTCAAAATTGCCACAGGGGCAAAACTTAGAGGGTAGTTTTGTAATTTTTTTCTTCGAGGGATAAAACTGTTATTAACCTTTTTTTTTAAAGGGTAATGTTTAGTAAATACCCTATCCATCCATTCTACATTTTGTATAGGATCTGCATTCACACCCTCGATGGAATAAAACAAGGAGAGAGGGTGGAAATATGAAGTCCACCTAAGATGCATAATAGATGGATAGAGTGTCCACCAATTATTTTTTAGTATTTTGTATCGAAAGAGGTGGTTATGGATGGAATTTCCAATATTTTGTAATTGAAACCAACATTAGATTGGTTTAAGTGGTAAGAGACCCGAACCTCTTAAGTAAAGAAAAATTTAGTTAGGAGGAGAGAGTACACTCTATGTATTCTATAGATACTTTGATGGAGATTATTCACTGATAAGTAATGGTAGAAACTTCGTACAAATATCATGATAGCATAAGAAAGTAGTGAATAGCATAAGGATTTGCTATGCTTAATCGAGAGCCTACGAGAGGGACAGAACAATAAATAGAAAGTAGCATGAAATTCTAAGAGGTGACAATTCAGATATCACTTACTTTGATCAAACTGGATTAGTTGGCAATCAAATTATTGATGTTGCAGAAAACTGATTTGGAGGCTATATATTTTAAATTTTAATAAAGGATCTTGCTTGCTAACGACTGCTTCAAAAATATTGTTAAAGAATTTCATTATCCAACACATACTTCTTCATGATATAGAGATGCCTAAGAAGCAGTGAGTGATCAAGAGTGCAAAAAGAGCAAGCTTGACGTGCTTAAAAAAAAATGAAATGTAACATATTACTCTCTTCTCCTTAAAGATAAGCTTCTTTTTTGAATAAAACCCCTATAATTAATACCGTTAAATATCCTAAAATATAAAAAGTGAAGATTAACTATTAACTATATATATTAAAAGGGTATTTTAGTTACATGAGATTAGCTTCCTGAAAAAGCAAGCTACTTAACAAGGCGGGTAGATTGATACTAGTTCAATTGGTGTTGACCTCAATTTCCAGCTATTACATGTAGCTTGTTTGGTTACCCTCTTCTATTTGTGAGCACATAGCTAAGTATGCGTGTAGTTTTTTGTGGAGGGGCAACAGGGATAAGGGTGTCCATCTGGTGGGATAGGATAAGATCACTAGGCCGCGGAAAGTTGGTGGTTTGGGTATTCGAAGGGCTCGTGAATCAAATATGGCTATGCTAGGAAAGCTTGTTTGGGAGATTCATTGTAACTCAGAAAAGTTGTGGGTCTCTCTGCTTCGACACAAGTATGTTGGTGATAAGTTCTTTCTTGATATGCCCATAACTCAAGGTTCCACTGTGTGGCAGTCTATTATGAAAGCAAATGCAGTGCTTCGAAATGGTTTCGAATATAGATTGGGAGATGGGTCTTCTTCCTTTTGGTATATGCCATCGACTAAATTTGGGAAGTTGTATGAACAGGTTTTATATGTTGATATTCATGATGTCCACTTGACAATAGCTGATATGATTCAAGATGATACTTAGGTTTTGGGTCGCTTATATATCCAACTTCCTTCTCTTGTAGCCGAGGCCATCTATGGCACCCTGGTGTGTTTGAATGGTCAGATCCAGGACGGCTTTACATGGGTAATTTGGATGGTATTTATCAGTGAAAGTTGGGTATAAATGGCTTCTGAAGTGGAACGCAAGCAATGATGAGGTCGGATCGTGGAAGTGGATTTGGCGTTTAGCTGCTCCTGAAAAGATTAAATTTCTATTTTGGACGGGTTGCCATGATGTTGTTCCTACGAGGTCGTTTCTGCACAACAGAGGTATGCTAGACACTAATAATTGTCTGAGGTGCCTCAATAGTGGTGAAAGTATCATGCACTATTTTCGAGATTGTCCGTTTGTTAAGCATATTTGGCTTGCACTCTGATTTGACAATATTAACTTCTATTTGGAGAATTCTATGGTCACCTAGCTCAAACAAGGCGAGTTTAGCGCAAATAATCATTTATTCTCTACTTCTCTTTGGTGGATTTGGTGCGCACGAAATTCACTTTGTATGGATAATGAGATCATTTCTATTTTCTCCATGAAGGTAAAAATTTACAATTTGGCAGCCCTTCTTCGTTCTGTTTTCTCTCGAGGCTTCATCAACGGATATAGGAGGTTGTTATGTTACTTGGCATCCAGAGGAGAGTATTGACGTTGTCTTGAATGTTGATGGCAACAGTTTTGGAAATCCCGGAATATCTGGTTTTGGTGGCGTACTGCGTAGGAATGATGACAGCTGGCTATATGGGTTTGCTGGAAATGTTGGTATTTCCACAATCATACATGTAGAGTTGTTAGTTCTGTATTATGGCTTGAAAGCAGCTTGGGAAAGAGGGTATAGGGATGTGATTTGCTACTCTTGCTTGACTCTGGTTGTTCAGTTAGTATCAAACATGGTGAATCTTTGACATCATTATGTGGCAATTATCAGTAATGTCATGATTTATTGCAAAGGAGCTAGAGTGTCAAATTAAAGCATTTTGCGAGAGAGACAGATTCTTCTACTGATTTCATGGCTAAACTAGAAGATGCAAGTTCTGAGAATTGACGTAAGTTTTTGAAGCCACCAGAGGGTTTGATTCCGCTGCTACAGACGATGCTTGACGAAATATGTATCATAGAGACTAGTTTTTAGTTTTTTTTTATTTCTTTTCTTTTTGTTAGCTTCTTTTCCCAAAAAAAAAAAAATCAACATATTAACAACACTACTAAATATTTTTAATAAGAGTGAAAATTGCAATAGGTGATTATATTTAAACACGTCTTTAATATTTGTAAATGCGTCTGAGATGTGTTCAAGGAGTGTCGAAGCAAAGAAAAATACAAGTTTTTTGTCAAACCTATTTGAGTCCTCTAACACATAGTGTACGAGTGAAACACAAGTGTCGGACACCGTTCTAAAAAGTTTTTTTTTCTTTTTTGAAGTAGTTCGAAAGAGTGTTGATGTAACGAAAATAACAAAAACAAAGTTGGAATAGTAGTCTAGATTGTCCAACACATATCGTACAAGATGGTTTTTTTTTTATTTTTAAATATTTTGTAACGGAAGAGATGGTTAACTAGTTATGGATGGGGTTTTTAAGGCCCCTTTTTTATGAAAACATTTTCTATTTTATTTTATAAATTATGTCTTCATTTTCACTTACTAATAAGAAGATGTGACGATAACTTTGACATGGAAATAATGAAATGCTAGTTTGATATGATGTATTTTTTTTAAAGATAATATGATCTATTTTTGAAAATAATGAAAATAGTCTCTTGACATTTTTATTATTTCCAAAAAATGTTTCATTTCAAGACTCTAGTGTCTTGTTGTTAACAAATAAAATTAACACAACATTTTAAAACTAAAAATATAAAAATTATTTTGTGTTTAAAAGAAAATAAAATAAGGAATAGCAAAAGCATTTGCTATATTCGTAATTACGTATAGTTCTACATAAATGAGAGGGACAAAATAAAATATATAAAAGTGGATGGATGACAACTCAGATTTTACTTGACTTGGAACAAATTGGATTAGTTGGCAATCAAAGTATTGATGTTGCACAAAACTGATTTGGAGGCTGTATTAATAAGTAGATAGATAGATTTGTTACCCTTAATAATATTTCATTTTTAATCTAAAATATATTCGAGACGGGCCAATTCTAGTTATTATTTATTAACAACCCTTCTATCTTGTTTCCCTCAAAAAAAAAAAAACCTTCTATCTTGACTTTATCCCAAAAAGAACAAATAAATACACTGTACACGCCAACATGAGCCAGTATTACAAGGACTTTTCTATGCAACAACCGCAATAACTCATGCACATGTTCCTCCATGATCACTACTCTCATATATAGCATGCTAATTACTATCTTGCTACCTTCTTCAGACAATTTCAACTACCTAGCTCCACCATAGTAAATGAATGAAAAAAGTCATAATGTACATTGTCATTTATGAGGATTGTGTGTTGAAATTTTCAATAGAGATACCAAAAATCATAGATACATTATATGATATATATTTAGTCTAGTAAAAAATACAAAAATATGTGACACATTTAGAATAATATTGATGCAGGAAATTGTATACAAGTGAAGGATCAAATAATGCATTTGGAAATCCATAAATTCAGCATTGTACTGATTTATTAGGGCAAGAGTACGTAGGTTGTATTATCATGTACATTTTTTTTTCTTCATATTGATGCGTTTGTTTATGAGGTGTTAGCTCGGTCAAAAAAGTCCGACTTAGTAATTTCAAGGTACATAGTTCAAATTTCCTCGGAAGCAAAAATGCATGTAAGTGTAACTTGAAGAAAATAAGAGACAACTACCCAAAGTATCAATGGAGTGTCATTACTCATAAGAATATGTAACCACTTCTCACGTTCTCATTTAATGGCTATGCCTAACATGAGTAACTACCACCTTCCTCCTTCAATACGTGTCATTTTCGGGATTGCCATATATACTGAGCATACACTGAAGAAATACTTAACTCACCAAAAGCAGAAAATGATGAACATGAATAGAAAAGTAACACTTGTTCTACTCATAGTATCTTGCTTCCTAACTTGTGGTAGCTTTGCACAAGATACACTTGTACCTGCTATCATGACATTTGGTGACTCAGCAGTGGATGTAGGAAATAATGACTACCTTCCTACTCTTTTTAAGGCTGATTACCCTCCTTATGGAAGAGATTTTGCTAATAAACAACCTACTGGGAGGTTTTGCAATGGCAAGTTAGCTACTGATTTTACAGGTAAATATTGCATCAAGCTAATTAGATTTTGTGTTTATAGTTGTGTCCTTTATTATATGGTCTTCCATGCCTCTTCATTGAAATCTCAATGTTGGTTTAACCTAACGGCTGATAGTCCAATTCTCTCAGCTATTAGATTAATCCAATGATTGAGATTTATTTGAAGGGGATGGAAAGGATCCGAGTCCAATCTTGTGGAAATGTATCGTAGATATGATTGGATTACAGTATCAAATCTACGATACATTTCCACAAGATTTGGTTGAATTGACTTGGATCCTCTATACCTGCAGCGATGTTACAGCTGTAGAAACTGTTACATTTAGAGAGATAATTAAGCTTTCTTTCTCTAAATCTAGTGGTCACTATTGCTGTAGCACCATATTGTAGATGAAGAGGATCCAAGTCCTACCTTAGGTTGGAGTAGATGTTTCACATATACTCATGCATTTAAGTTTCATTGATGTTGGAATGTTCTCTTTTGCAGCTGATACACTTGGTTTTACGAGTTATGCTCCGGCATATCTTAGTCCACAGGCATCAGGGAAGAACCTCCTTCTTGGAGCAAATTTTGCTTCAGCTGCATCTGGTTATGATGAAAAGGCTGCTACGTTGAATGTAAGTTTGTAATAACAATATGTTCCTTTGATTTTATTTAAGCCCTGTTTGGTAAAAAATAGTGGATACCTAATAAGTTAGCTTATAGTGGATGAGCTGATAGTGGATAAGCTAACTCGTTAAGTTTTTAGAGTTTTATAAAATTAGCGGTTGAACTAGTTTATAAAAATGAAATGACATAAATAAGATATATATAATTAAAATTTAGTTTTTTTCAATTAAGGCTACAAGGGTAAAATTGAAATAAAAAATTATAAACAATACACTATTTGAATTAAGGTTGTGAGAAATGACGGTTACTAAACGAGTTTTTTTTTAGTCAAATGAGCTTATAAGACATAAGGTATAAACACAAATATGTGGTTTCCCAAACAAACCCTTATTGAAACTATCAAGCCGTTTTAATTTTTTTTTAAATTTGTGTAGTTTATCTATTCAATTAGAAGTTTTTGTTTGACAGTAAGATCGATGAAATCTATTGTTTACAATTAGTTATTAAACGGAGTAACTTAGTTCAAATTTTCTCCTCGAGTAACTCACTAAGATCAATGACATATGTTTTGAACTTGTTTTTGGTTTCTTCCTATTGGCAGCATGCAATTCCATTGTCCCAACAGTTAGAATATTTCAAGGAGTATCAAGGCAAGTTAGCTCAGGTTGCTGGCAGTAAAAAGGCTGCATCAATTATCAAGGATTCTTTGTATGTATTGAGTGCTGGCAGCAGTGACTTTTTGCAAAATTATTATACCAATCCTTGGATCAACAAAGTAGTCACTGTTGATCAGTATTCATCTTACCTATTAGACTCATTCACAAGCTTTATTAAGGTATTCTGTTACACTACAAGAAAAAGTTGAAATAGCGATGGAAAATAAAGTTAAATTGTTTCCACTTAAGCTATAAACTGTTTTCATAAGCTATCTTGGAGAGCTTTATGGAAATAAGTTAAAAACAGCCTATGAACAACTCATAAGCTCTTTTTCATTATCTTTCGCGAGTAGTCTATCAAATTTTTATACCATTAGATAAACTGAAATATGTCAATGCAAACAGCCCTAATATTGGTTCGGTGTTGAAACACAGGGCGTGTATGGATTAGGAGCCAGGAAAATTGGAGTGACTTCACTTCCACCATTGGGTTGCCTACCTGCTGCAAGGACTTTATTTGGTTACAATGAGAATGGTTGTGTCTCAAGAATCAACACTGATGCACAAGGATTTAACAAGAAAGTCAGCTCAGCTGCATCAAATCTTCAAAAGCAACTTCCTGGTCTTAAGATTGTGATTTTTGATATTTACAAGCCTCTCTATGACCTTGTTCAAAACCCTTCAAATTTCGGTACGCAACACTTTTTCACTAAAATACATTGAACATAAAGGATTTTTGGATTTAGTGCAATAGCCGCATCACTCAGTTTTTTATCTCAAAGTAAACGGCTGTGATCGTTTAAAAATTAAAACTGATTTTGTTATTATATAATATGAACTATCTGATCTCAGATTAGCAGCCGAGATCGAAAACTGCGTGCTGCAGGGATTTTGGATCCCAACATAAGGACAATATAATAACTTGCAGTATAATGATGTTTTTTTCAACTTTTTTTAACCTTTCTTATGATGTTCCATGTAGGTTTTGCTGAGGCAGGAAAAGGGTGCTGTGGTACAGGACTTGTAGAAACAACATCATTGTTGTGCAATCCAAAATCACTAGGAACTTGTTCTAATGCAACTCAGTATGTGTTTTGGGACAGTGTTCATCCTTCAGAAGCTGCTAATCAAGTTCTAGCTGATAATTTAATCATAGCAGGCATAGCTCTTATCACATAAGGACTCATCGTTATTTATCTCTGCTATTTGTTGCTGTGTACAAGTACAACCATACACTATAATTGAAGTCATTCCAAAGTTTCCTATTTTTACTGATGATTCTAGAAGAATCTTTACTCTATGTACTTTATATCGTCCGAAACTTCATATAAACTCTGTAAAACATTTTATAATAGATAAGTTTCTGCTTAATATTGATAAATGTACTGTACTATTTTTGGTGGTTTGTTTTGGACTACCACATATGAAATGCAATCATGGAGAATTTAAGTCCATGCGTATTGTTCTCCTTTTGCTTTTGGATAAGGAAATGTTAGTATATTAGTTGTTATGTTCGTATTTTCTTCTTTACTAGAGTTTGAATCGCGATCCTTTAAATCCTCCAACTCCTTTAATCCATGAGATCATTACCATTTGTGGAAACAAAACATTGAAATAGAGGATCTTTAATAATATCCATAAGGATAGGATTATTCCCTTACATATATATACCATAAGAGTAACATGAAGTGGTCTAGTGTTGAGACAAACTTGAACATTTCCAAAATGTATTACTAAGATGAAATAAACCAGAAGCATAAATGTTGTCATATGTACCTCAATAACAACCCTGACAACTCAAAGGTTGTCATGTGTTAGATGTATATTCTTTGAGGACAAAATCCTTATTTGATGTTTTAAAGATTACAAACATTTAATACTTGTTTTTTAACTTGTTATCTACTAATGAATTTTGTGAGAAAATGTTTCATGAGAATGTTCTTAACAAGGAAAGAAGGTTCTATGCTCACAAGACAAGTTAAAAACGTCATTGTCCAAGCAAATAAGCAAAAGGACATAATTGGAATTTTTGGAATAAAATCAAGAAGCAAAATATTATTTATGTCTCACCAAAAGAAGACACTTTGGATAAAAGACATAAATGATGAATAATCATATGATTGAATAAAGGCCTTTGCATTTAAAAAGGAATTGGAAAAGCATGTGCCTTAAAGAAAGAAGAAAAGATTTGTTTTACAAAGAAAGAATGTTCTTGAGAACATTCTGGTAAAACTACAAAGAAAGAATGTTCTTGAGAACATTCTGTTGAAAGTACAATTTGGATAAGGATGATGTCACACCATCACAGCCAAACTACAACTAATACACAGCTGTATTACAGCCTCATGCTAGCTGTCTCAAAAGGTTAGAAAGAAGAAAATGTTCTTCAGAACATTCTTCACTTGGAAAAACACATTTTTTGCAAACCTTGCGCCTCAAGCAACAAAAGCAAGAGCACATGGGATGTTTTTTAATGTACAAGCACAGCTGTATGTTCATGTATATTTCAAGTGAGCTTCACTACTTCTGCCTCTATAAATACAACAAGCTAGCAAGGCAAATTCTTAAGAGCTTACACACAAGAAAATCATTCTCTCCTTCACGTGAATACTCAAAGAATTATTCATAAAGCTCTTCAACAAAAACAACAAAGCAAGCTTCAAATATCTTCAATCTCTTGTAGTTAAGATATCTTCATAAGTTTGTATTGATAATATCTCCAAGTTGGGATATTATTTAAAATATCTCTTTGAGATATTATTTTGAAATCTCCAAGAGAGATACCTTTAAAAATCTCCAAGAGAGATACCATTTAAAATCTCCAAGTGAGATATCATATTCAACCAACACCCACCACCATACAAAGTGTAACTAGATCTCAAGTCTATTAGGCTTAATAGTTTGGGATAGAACTTTTCTTGTGTGATCAAGAATCGTAGAAGCCTGCTGAGGTTGATAATACAGACTGTAATCGGACTGATCTGGTGTGATCAACATATTATAGTGCTATTCAGAAG
>Ga0315915_1008239_pt1 | contig 12239 bp, 15 predicted proteins | sample MpolbnodulesMG_FD_207738 | JGI IMG/M metagenome (GOLD analysis project Ga0315915, IMG submission 207738) | Medicago polymorpha root nodule microbial communities from Los Angeles, California, United States - branched nodules | ecosystem: Host-associated > Plants > Roots > Nodule | place: USA... | reverse complement strand
TAAAATAGTACCCGTAAGTCCAAGATGTTGCAAGCATTACTAGATGAATTACTATTGATCATTAATCAGTAATCAACAATTTAAAAATGAATTAAACCTTAAAATCAAAATTAACTTTTTCAAAAAAGTCAGTTTTCTAACTGCACCATAGAAGCTCCCATTATTTAAATACCCAAAATAAATGTCTCCAATGTGGATGCTCTAAATTCATTGGTTGGCATATACTTAAATACGTAAAAAATAAACCAATCAAACCATGTTTTTTGATTGACAACCTACCTTTCTTTAACTTTAATGGGAAAATAGAATTTTTTTTCTTAAGAACCTTTAATTTATTAAAGATCCTCAGGTCTTACTTAGAAGGTATGTTGTATTGATCCAACAAAGAAGGTAGAATAAGTTTGAAGAATCCAAATTGCCGCTAAAACTTTGAAATAAACCAATAATTTATTTTATGCAATCAAGTAAAACTTGCAAATTTAATTTTCGTACGACAAATCCGATATGAAAGATACTCAATGCATCATCTTATGGGACTATAGAAGGCTTGACAACTGGGACAAGGTGGCATTTGGATTTGAACCGATGAACCCAATAGCTTTGAACATTAAAAAGCCCATCCTAAACTCTTAGAAGGACAATCAATTCTCAGGAAAGAACTCAGAATACCGTTATGTGTATCTCACACATTTCTTTGAAGCTTGCGATACTACCAATCCATCAGGCATATCAAAACTAGACAAGCGGCTCCGACTGTTCGTCTACTCCCTAACTAGAGGGGTCAAATATGAAGATGAAAGAGGAGTTGCTCATGGTTTTGGAGACATTTTGTATTGCCTTGATTTAAGTCATTGTAATTCTATTTCTTCCCTAACCAGAACACTCCATAAGTATCATAAGTCTTTTTATTGTTAAATTATGTAATTCGACAAAACAAGGCACCTCATGGAAGTTAAAGAATGAAGATCAACAAAAGTTTTGTAAGGTAAAGACAATATAAGTTGGAGAAACCCCTTGGGTTGGCCTAATGGTATTGGTTGGAACATGGGAGTGTGCTCTTCCTCAAGGTCTCAGGTTCAATTCTCTCTAGTGCCAATTTGAGGGGTTAGTTTAACTTCTTCAAAAAAAAATATAAGTTGGAGGAAAAAACCTAGTAACCCAATGAAAACCTAGTCGAAAAAATGCCTATCGGAAAACACTCCTATTTTTATTATATTTAAAAAAACAAATAAAAGATTTAATTTTTATTTAGTTAGTAGTTTTATTTTTTAGTAGTATATTTTCTTTGTTTGTTTTGTTTTTAATTCTACAAATAAAATTGTTTTTGTTTTATTTTATCTTATGAAAACAACAACAACAACAACAGATTAGTGCTACTTGCGTTTATTTTACTCACGCTACTCCACAAAGAATTTTTTGAGTTTGTTTCGTGCATGGTGCAAATTCAGGTATCCTACTATTTGTTTCATAAATCGAAAGAACTAGAAGGGCCATCTGGAAATCAAATCGGCTTGCCAGTGAAGAAGAAAACAAGTGGGCCTTTAAAACACATGTTTTATTAAGACTTAAATTCGACAGAATATCGGCAGTTGAAGAGAGAATTATGCTCTTTATCCAACACATTTTGTTCATTCCCAACTAAATTTTCGAAAATGCCCCTGCATGAGTTAACTCACGCTAGTGTTAATTCTGTGTAACTTAACTCACGCTGTGTGAGTTAACTCACACAAAGGTATTATGGGAATTTCAGTTGGGAACAAGCAAAATTAGTTGAGGGGAGAGTAGATTTCTTGAAGAGAAAGTTTGAGATGTTTATCAACTCACCACACAAAATCTGTTAAGAATAGCCCAACAAAGTAACCGCATTGATTGTGGCATGTCATGAATGAGACAATTGCTTGGTTTTCTATATGAAATTTGATGTTCACACATTTGATAAGGCTGAAATACACCATTAAAAGACGAAAATATCCTTCGGCAGTTAACTACCGCCGGTTTCACTATTCCTTGACAGTTAATTGACGAAATTCCTCGACAGTTAACTGCCGTCGGTTCCATCGGTAGTTAACTGTCGAGGAAAGCAATTATGCAGACAGTGGGTTCTGCATAATTGTACCAAGCTATTTTTTGATCAGTTTTTACCTGTAATTCAACCAGAGCATTTCAAAAGGCAATACAACTCACACAACATTTATACTCACTCATAAACAAGAAAAATACATTATATTTTACGGTTGTCCATAATTAAATCAATCCAACATTTCATTAAAATTACATGAATGTTTAAAATTCATCAAAACATTAAAGAGTGTCCATAATTAAACAACACATTAGAACACATTACATAACATTAAATTAAATCTCTATTGACATTATACGCACTTGCAGATGGAACGAACACGTATATAATATATTATCTTCCACCATATTCCTAAACATAAACCCGACGTCGCTATCGTCGCGAATAAGCCAAGGCATATAGATCGTCGTTTTCCATGTGTGTTCATCTTTATCTTCTCCATAGGTCTATGCAAGGCATTTGAGCAAATAAGTGACGTGTATATTGATTTTCACCAAAATGCTCAAAATATGTGTTAAGTTGTGCCTTTAAATCATCAAGAGAGTCGGTCGGTGTTATCATAACCTTAACTGTCTTTTTGAAAGAAGAGTATCGAACACAACCTTCATTTTTTGCAACCTCAGACATGTTTCATTTCACAAAAGCTTTATGAAAAAAATCATACATTAGGATGAAATTAAACGAAACGTAATAATCAATAAAAGTGTATATCAAATGCGTAAACATTAATAAGGAATAAATAAGTATTGCACTAGTTTCACCACATAAAAGTCATATTTTCATATATTTATATAAATTACATAATGTTAGTTATATATTGGCCACAAATAATTGGCGTTACAATATCGACCCCAAAAAATATGTCGGTGTAATTTCTACAAAAAAAAGGATTAACACCGACAAAAAATCACTAATTAATTAACAAGTGATTGGGGAAGATCAAGTAAAATAGAATCTTCTTCATCTTCTCCAATAACTTCAAATTGTTGCTTTGCTTTTTCGGGAGTGTCGCACAAAATAGGTTCCGCTTCGTTTGACTCCTTTTTTGGTTGGGGCGGTTTCTCTCCCTTTTCAATAATCATGAGATCTCAAAACAAATCTTGTTGATCCAAATACTCATCTTCCCAAGTCATTGCCTCTTCATTCTTGTGATTCTTCCACTACGTTGATGATGGAGGTAGTGGACAACCATCCTTCAAAAAAATAAGCACAAAATGATTCGGAATTAAGCCAAGGCACGTGATGGGAGTTTTTTGCTTAGCCGGTGGTGACCCTCTTAGTGGGAAAAAAGATTCCGATTTTCCAATTTCATGATTTGTCAATAAGACCACACACCTACTGTAATAATTAGCAACAATATGTCCCATGTTCGGAAACGACAACCACTTATCAACATGTGCAATACCACCACTATTTGCGGGAGGATGTAAGCCATTTAAAATATAGTTATAACGATCCTCACCCGCATATACTCCCACATAATCATTTCTATAATCTTTCAACTCTTGAATAAGATGTCTACGAATCATGATATGACTATCTTCAGTCAATCCCATAACTCGGCTATAGCCCAAAATCCACAATGTCTATCGCCTATAACATCCACCACTTTTTCAATAAATGGAACCATGAACTTTGACATATAATCAATAGAGCTCAAAACCGAAATAGACGTTGGAACCGCAATAGGCTTTAGAACCGGAATAGGCTTTGGAAACCGAGTGGGTGGTGGAAGTGGGGAACGTGATGTTTTACCAAGACGAACACCTTTCCTTTTAGAAAATGATGAAGTTGTTGGTGACGGTGACGGTTGACTCTCGGATTTTGGGAATCAACAACCTCCCACGAAGAAGGGATTCGACTAGTCGATGCCGCTTTTGCTCTAGACCTCGCAATATCCACTTTTTTCTTGGCTCCCTTGGTTGGTACTTTTCGTGGTGGTGGAGACAACATGGTGATGTCAGGAAATGCCAACTGCCGCAAAACCTCTTTCATTTCTAGCTTCATTTGATAAGGGACTTTTTTGAGACGTTCTTGAATACCATTCCACTCCTCCTCGACAGAAAAACCATCTTCATTACTTTCTTGACCCATATATAACCTATGCCAATAAAATAGGCTTGTCATCACGAATTTTTGTAGCAATAAAGCATGCACATGGTAGCCCATACGATGTCCTTTGAACACAACCACAAATTTCCTTGTCCATACACAATGTTCCCCTACAACGTTCCTCTTCCAAAACAATGTTGCCCAAAGCATATCTAGACACATAACCCCCTAACCCAGAGTACAAAGTGACGTCTTTGAATCTATGTTCCAATACGGTACAACTCTGACCAAATGATGTTTGTATCGCAGTTAGCTGCATCACCAACATATCATGTATTTTCTCCCAACAAGTACCCAAATCATCCACACTAGTGCTCAAATATTTCTTTACTAAAGCATGAGCCGATTCTACCCTGTTGGTGGTTCTACAACCAAGATGCAACACATGGTCTGTCCATGCCCTCACTATTTTCTCCTTAAATTCATCCAAGGTGGCCATGACATAGGTTAGGAAAATTGGGAAATCACTACAAACATCTTGGAACTCCACTTATGCATTTGCGCATAATTCTTGAGTGGGTGATTCAACAATAACTTTATATGCTCTCATTATCTTCTTCACTACATCACCATGTTTCACCTCTTTCCCATTCTTTTTTCCCAAAGGATATCTACAGTCTAAGATGCACCTTGATTTGATATTTTTTTGCACATGAAAGTAACAATTCATTGCATAACTTTCGGGGAGAACATTTGCATCCGCATTCATCAAAGACACATCCCTGTCATAAGAAGTTTACGCATCATTTGTAAAACCCAAACAAAGTTTTCCTCTTTCTCATGTGTCACAAATCCAAAGCCAACCAAATATGTCAAATCGGTCGAGGTGACCCCAACTATCTCAAACACTGGCATCTTGTACATGTTGGTTTTGTAGGTGGAGTCCATAACCAATACCGTTGGAAAATTGTTAAACAACTTAACAGATGTTGGATGAGTCCAAAATATGTCTTCAATAGTAGTACTTTCACTTTTTGTTCTTGAGAAATAAACATAGTTGTGCTCCTCCAACTTTGAGATTAGAAACTGAAACGCCGTCTTGTCACCTCTATTTGACTTCCATATTTGTTGACATTCATTGTATACTTGCTTGATATTTGTCATGCAATCTTGTCATTTGCTCTTAAAATTTAACAAAATATTTCTTGGATGCACCTTGCTCTTGGTGAAGTCACGTACAATCTTCTTGTCATCCTCCTTTAATCTACCGGCAAACATGTGTCCTTCTAAAGCCGGCTCCATCGCATGGTTGTGAACTCCATTAAGAATGTTCAATCTCCATTCATTTGTTTGCCTACTAAGATATCCACTAACCATGAACATACACCCACATTTTCTTGAGTCTGTTGTCTCATGCTTCGGTTTTTTTCAGGCACTTTGTGAGCTCCACTCCTTTCACACACTAATCGCACCATAGGATTGATCAAACTAGATCTTTGTGTAACAATATTAAATCCCGCCTTATTTGCTTGATAACGTACCCAATTAAGCAACTCATCCCTATCTTTTCATTTAACGTCATCGGAAAAAAACCTAGTAGTGACAACTTCGTTGGCATGAAGTGAGAGGACACCATAGTCAACATATAATGAAGCTTCAACATGGACGGAAGCTCCATCAATGTTTGGATTGGCTTCAACCTTAGGCGGTTTGACATCTCCGGATTTTTCGACAAAATTTGGTTTTGTCTCTCCCGGATCATCATCCGCGTTCTCAACCATCACTATAAATATACAACACAAAACTATGAATTAACAACTAACTAATGCCTAAACATCATTGTCATAATGAATTAAAACAAAAAAACAAAAAAAAAACATCCATTTTTTTTTGGAAAAAGAGGCAGTAGCATGCGAAAATTGCCAGTTTTCATCGGCAGTTAACTGCCGAAATCCTTCCACAGTTAACTGCCGATGCCCCCATACTTCGGCACTTAACTGTCGATGTCTCCATGCCAGTGTTTTCCAAAAACTGACAGCAAAAACCCCAAAAGTAGCTCAAAATAAACCGATTAAAAGCAACAATGCCTTTTTTTTACGTCAAAAGTGTGTTGATACCTCCTATGAGTGATGATTCGATGATTTTGGAGCAAGATTTGATGAAAAAAAAATTGGATTTGGGGGTTTTTATGGAAGTGGTATGGAATTTGATGAAGAAATAGTGAGTAGGGGGAGAAGCTAGATTTTTAATATGATGGAACAGTTCATCGGCAACTAACTGCCGAGGAATTCAAAAACCGGTGGCAGTTAACTGCCGAGGAATAGTGAAACCGGCGGAAGTCAATTGCCGAAGGGTATTTTCATCTTTTAATGGTTTGTTTCAGCCTTATCAAATGTGTGAACAACAAATTTCTTTCTATATTTATAAATAGAAAACAACAATTGTCTAGCATGTGCAACATTGCACATGTTAAAACAACTAATATTAGTATGTTTTTCTTGAAAAACAACAATTATTTATTTAAAAAATTTATATTTAATATTAAATGTACACGTTTCAATACAAAATTTCTATTTTAAACTTTTTAACATATACAAATTTGTAGATGATAGAAAAACCATATAAATAAGAGTTCTCAGAAAAACAAATGGATACTTATAATTACTGTAACTTTAAGTATTCATCCCACTGTCTTTTAAATTCATGTAATTTCAATTCAAATCACTTTACATTTTCAGCAATTTTACCTTTAAAAGCACTATATTTAGATTCATGTACTTTCTTCGCACCTTACTTTCAAGTCATTTTAACTAAGACAATTTACTTTTTAGTCTTTTAAGTTATAGTTTTTTTTTTTTAACTTTCAAGTCCTTTTAATTCAATCTTCATTTTTATTCCAAGTCTTTTAATATTTTATCAATTTGACCTCAAAATCATTTAGCCAATTTTGACTCTAAAACCATAATTCAATTCGGAGACATTTTCCAAAAACAATCATCAAACTCGTGAGTCTATCTATTAACATGTTTATACTCCCGCATTCGCACTAATTAAATATTTATTTGTGTTTCAGATTTAGTTGACTTTCCAACGATAAAAATACCCATAAACACAATGTTAATAATAGAGATTGCAAAATAAGGGAACGAAAGAAATGATAGGGTTTCAATAATGTGAATAACATAACTTATGAAAATTATAGTAAAATGTAGAAGGACTAAACTATTAACTTAGAAATATAAAAGGTCCAATTTCATAAGCCTAATAGACTATTATCTATACATGGGTGTGAATATAAATATTAATAAAGAACATAGAGTGAGTGAGAAAGGAGGGAGGGTGAGAGAGAGGAGATGTAAATGAGATAAAAAAAGGAGAGTGATATACATAAAGAGATAAAAATGAGAGATATGGGAAGAGAGAAGAAAAATGGGTGAGAGAACATGTATGAGATATAAGGACATAGAAATGAAAGAGAGGAGAAATGAAAGATGAGGGAGAGAGAATGAGAATATGTTTTGAGTAGAATATAAAATGGTACTCCCACTATTTCATTATAAACGTCTCATTGTGTGTGGTGCTTAAAATGATATATGTGTTGATTTTAATGATAAATCAGTTTTAACTTTAACTCTTACAACAGGCTTGTAAGATGAAAAATTACCACCACATATTATAGAGTAAACGCGTCTTCAAACCATGCCACTCTTGATAGCATACGTAAGTGGTGTAACCCTTTTAAATTAATTATTAAACATAGTTAGGCAAGAATGAAATGAATTGATCTTATTCTCATCTCGGTGGGAATGTGGTGCGTACACGTGTAAAGAATAAGTGCGGGGGGGCGTAGGTGGAGTCTCATAATTTCTCTAATATTGTAACGCAAGCAAGTTGCAAGTGGTGGTAGGCTAGACACTGTCTATAAATTGCGGACCAATTCCCCTCAAATTCAGCATTAGCAAGAGAGTAAGACAAGACAACAACAAGAATGGATGAGGGAGGAAGTATTAATAATATTCCGATTCCAAAGGGAGAATCTGCAGATGAAGGCATCATGAATACTACTGTTGACTGGAGAGGGAGACCCTCTAATCCTAACAACCACGGTGGAACTAGAGCAGCTGCTTTTGTTCTTGGTATGTATATATCTCTCTCTCTCTCTCTATTACTTTGTATCTTACAATAACTATGATCTGATGAATGATATATGTCAGGGCTACAAGCATTTGAAATAATGGCAATAGCTGCAGTTGGAAACAACCTCATAACTTATCTCATAAACGAGATGCACTTCTCTTTGCCTCATTCTGCAAACATAGTCACCAACTTTGTAGGAACTATTTTTCTCATCGCACTCCTCGGTGGCTATCTATCTGACTCTTTTCTTGGCACCTTCTCCACTATCCTCATATTTGCTTTACTAGAACTTTCTGTAAGTAGTACTCATCTCATCTCATCATCACATTCACATATGTATTAATTAATTTAATTTGAGTGAATAATTAATTTAATATATATACTTACTATGCATGCATATGCATAATTGCACAGGGTTTCATTTTGCTGTCAGCACAAGCTCATTTTCCTGAATTGAAGCCACCAGCATGCAGTAAATTAGGAGGAGAGTGCATAGAAGCAAAGGGGTTGAAGGCGTTGATATTCTATATAGCAATATACATGGTGGCACTAGGAAGTGGTTGTGTTAAGCCCAACATGATTTCTCATGGAGCTCACCAATTCAATCAAGACCAGCAATCAAAGAAGCTCTCAACTTACTTCAATGCAGCATATTTTGCATTCTCATTGGGTGAACTTATTGCTCTAACAATTCTTATTTGGGTTCAAACTCACTCCGGGATGGATGCGGGATTTGCTGTATCAGCTGCTGCCATGGCAATGGGGTTCATAAGCTTCATAAGTGGGACCCTATATTATAAGAACAAGCCTCCACAGCCAACCATCTTCCTCCCCATTGCTCAAGTATGATCAACATTTCATATCTAATTTATTTTTTCAAATACAGTGCATATCAATGAATTGTCTTCTGTAAAATTAATTAAGTTAATCTTCATATATGTACCATTTGAACTTAGGCATGAACCGATGTCTATTATGATTTATGATTATATAATATAATAATTAATAATACGTATGATCAGGTTTTTGTAGCTGCAATATTAAAAAGGAAGAAGATTTGTCCATCTAGCCTACAAATGCTACACGGAAGGGAAAACAGACAACATAGTGATAAGTTGAGGTTCTTGGACAAGGCTTGTGTCCAAGAGGCCGGGAACAACACAAAGGAAAGCCCGTGGAGATTGTGTAGTGTTGCACAAGTTGAACAAGCAAAGATATTACTTTCGGTTATTCCAATTTTTGCATGCACTATAATTTTCAACACTATCTTAGCACAACTTCAAACATTCTCGGTCCAGCAAGGAAGTGCCATGGACACACATGTCACAAAATCATTTCATATCCCTCCAGCATCACTTCAGTCAATTCCTTACATTTTTCTCATCGTTGTAGTCCCTCTCTATGATACTTTATTTGTTCCCTTTGCAAGAAAAATAACAGGTCATGAGTCAGGAATCTCACCTTTGCAGAGAATAGGGATTGGCCTTTTTCTGGCTACATTTTCTATGGTTTCAGCAGCTGTTATGGAGAAAAAGAGAAGGGATGCTGCTTTGAACCTGAACCAAACTCTGTCCATATTTTGGATTACACCACAATTCATAATATTTGGTTTGTCAGAGATGTTTACTGCAGTTGGCCTCATTGAGTTCTTCTACAAACAGTCCTTGAAAGGGATGCAGACATTCTTCACTGCCATCACATATTGCTCCTATTCATTTGGATTTTATCTCAGCTCACTATTGGTTTCTTTGGTGAATAAAATCACTTCCACTTCTAGTGGTGGTGGTGGTGGTTGGCTTCATGACAACAATCTGAACAAAGACAAACTTGACCTTTTCTATTGGTTACTAGCTGTCCTCAGCTTCCTCAACTTCATCAACTATCTCTTTTGGTCCAGATGGTATTCTTATAATCCATCCCTTTCAACCATATCCCAGGAGGGTGAGGTTCATGCCATGGAATCTAAACACTATTATGTATCAGCAGCAGACAATATTCCATAGCGTTCGACTTATACACCGTGCCTATGTATATTAATTAATTAGTCTTTATTATAATTATAATTAAAGCTCTCGCTGGTTATAAAAAGAAAAATTAATGCATGTAATAAGAAAATGTCATAATTAAGGGTATCTTACTTTTGAAGCTTAGTGCCTTAATCTATATACTTTGAAGTTTGATCGTATCCTAATTAAGGGTAATAGTTGTCACATCTGAAGAAAGAAAAACGGTCCTCAATAGTTTTCATTTTATGTTTCCAATATTATAATATGAGACATGTATAAGACAAATTAATTAACACACATCTATGTATAGTCATAAATGAGCAATTGTGCATGCAGAAAAAACTCTAAATATATATAAAGGAAAGATACACCACTGTTGTTATAGGTATTCAAGGAGGCACTAGTCGGTAGGTAGCAAGATTCATTGCATTCTCTCTTCCCTCGCTTTGGGATGGATCACTATTTTCCCTTTATTGTGTCATTTTTCTCTCTATCAAATATTCAAAGCAAACATGTTAAGTGACAGAACAGTGCTTTCGCACTTTTAGGAGATGACTTTCAGAGGAGATCCAACTAATATGATGCGATGCTTGTGCGTAAGAAACATAATGAAAGCTCAGCTAAAATGTCAACAAGAAATTATGCATATATATGTTTCTGTCTCTGCATAGATAGATTAATAAAGCACCTTTCTTTTTCTTTTGGGTGACCAGAGGATTTCTTTCTGCATCGATCATTAAGTTCACCTTTTAAAAAATTTTGCACTTAAATTTTACATATAATTTATTGATCCTGTGATCATTCTCTCGCGGAAAAATAATTAAAAAAAACAAACAGGAGGAATAAACAAACATGTGAAAATATTTGTTCTATTTTAACAATCATGCACCTTTGTTTTGATGAGACATGTCTCAAACATGTTTTACTGTTGAAGCCAAGGGGCCCTGCAATTGCAAAACCATTTCAAAATTGTCATCCTCCAAAGACCATATATAGGTGCATTAAAATGTTGGCTAAAAGATTAACATAACTCCCCACTTACCCCAACCAATACAAAAAAAAGCTAGTGGCATCGAGCCCACTTTGCTCTTGCACTATCATTGTTACATCCACTATGACCTCATTTAGTCACCGATTTTTTATTCCGGCTCCCTCGTTGCTGTTTATCATTTTTTTTTTTTGAGGTTTGACATTTCATATGTAATGATGATAGAATGCTTTAATGAGCACTTATGTTGTAGCTTCCAAATGTCTTATGCAAGTTATCGCAAGAAATAGTGAACTTATAGACTTGCAAGAATATTGCTCTTCTCCCATTAAAAATTGTTCACTCCCATACAAACTTCTCAAAATATCTCTGCATGAGTTAACTCATGCAAGGGTATTTTGACAAAACATGTTGTAACCTATACCTTGTCTCCACATACTTTAAAAGGTTAGGGGATCAGTTGTCCCTTTGCATCACCACCTTCTGCTATATGCTTCACCGGGTTCCACTTGTGTACCATTGACCTTTTAATGTTATATAACATTGTCCCAATTAGGGTGTGCCATGTGGCACACATTTTTTTATAAAAAAAATCAATTAAAGTTGAAGGAAAAACACACGTGAGAGAATAGAAAACTGAGAAGAGAAAATGCGTTCCTCTCTCCTTCTCCCCCGCGACGGACATCACTTATGAACTCACATCCACCATCAACTTTTATCCGCCACTGCCGACGCCTCCCTCCGCCCACCACCCACCATCACTTATGTACCCACGCAGGGGTATTTTGGTAAGATGCAGTGTAGTACAAGTGTAGTAATAATTGAAGTAGCAATAAACGTCACAAGAAAGGGGGGTTTGAATTGTGACCCTTTTAAAAATTATTCCTGCAACTTAAATAAGTATATATGCTCAAGAAAATATTTGGTTAGTGTGAGTGGTAATAAAATATTATAATATTAGGACCAGAGAACTCTG
>Ga0315915_1008238_pt1 | contig 12240 bp, 7 predicted proteins | sample MpolbnodulesMG_FD_207738 | JGI IMG/M metagenome (GOLD analysis project Ga0315915, IMG submission 207738) | Medicago polymorpha root nodule microbial communities from Los Angeles, California, United States - branched nodules | ecosystem: Host-associated > Plants > Roots > Nodule | place: USA... | reverse complement strand
GATTTGAGAATATTTAAAAATTGAGGATAAAAAAAATCTGGAATTTTTTTTAATATTTAAATTTATTCTTATCTATTTGTTACATGTGTTATTTGTATTGAAAATTTAGGGCATTTTTGAAAAGAAATAGCCAGTCAAAAAACGCTAAAAGGGGTTGTTTTCTTTATATATATATTTCTCAAAAAATTATATATAAAATAAAAAAATTTCTAAACTTACTGTATTTTGAAAAAAAATTTAAAAAATACAAATTAAATTAAAATTCTAAAAATATTCGTAAAAAAATTATATAAGCTAATTTTTTTAATGTTTTGGTAAAAAAAAATTATTTTTTTCAGAATTTTTTAATCCAAATTTTTTCGTTTTTTTTATATTTTTTTATTTTTTTTCTTATTTTAAAATTTTTTTAAAATTAAAATTAAAATAATTACACAGTAGCGTGCCACATTAGTGTCCATTACACACGTGTCAGGTTTTAAAAAAATAAAAATAAAAATAATTACACAGTGGCGTGCCACGTCAGCGTCTGGATGGGTCAGGGGTGTTTTGTGGAGAATCTTCATATTACAAGGGTGTTTTGTGGAGAATCTTCATATTATAGGGTTGGAATCTAAACTTTTTTTTTTTCAGGGTGTAAACCGGAACTCGCCCAAATTAAAGGGGGATAAAGACATAACCCTACATTTTATGTTCTTATGTGTTTATTATTGACCTTATATACTAAACATATATTTACTTCTTTTTGATTTATCAATTTTTTATTCCTATACAAATCGTGTAATCTATACATAGTTAAATTGAAACCAATTTATACAATGAAACATAATTAAGTATATACATACGTTAGCGCAATAGAAAAAGCGGACAGACGGACATGAGTGCCCGTCTGGACGCTAGTATATATAATTTCAATTCTCCCCAACGGTAAGATAAGTATATTTAACCTAAAATATGTTAAGTGTTAACCATCGAACATTTTTATTCTTATTTTATTAATCTCAACACGTTTTCCTTCTTCTTTATTCTGCGATATATTCCTTATTTTTGTGATTTTTCTTTTCTTTTCTTTTTCCCTTTTCTCTCTCCTTGTTTATTGTTTTGTTTGACATAGCACTTGCAAGAACATGTTCCCCCTACGAGAACTGTTCTCCAACTTGTACTCCAGGTCACTCTCCTCCAATGCCTAGAACAAAATTATGTGTTCTTATGTTATAAAAACATTGTGTAGAACCAGCGTTGTAGATGCTTTAAATAACATAACATATGTTTTCCTTACTAACAGTATTTGTTTTAGACTAAACAAATTCGTGGCATTTTTTTATCAAATAAAAAACATAATTTTCTTGACAATAAACAATATACTACTTCTAACATTTATAAGACCCATTTCTAATTTCAATGTGTAATAATTTTTTTTATCACAATACTCTTATTTATATTACATATTTTTCTGCAATATAATAAATATTTCATGAAAACATTAATTTACTATCTCTTCTAGAGGATAAACATGTTAAAACAATAACGGTTGTCAACAATTGTTTTTTTTTTATCAAGCAAGAATGATATTAAAAAAAGTGAGGAGCTGTCTGAACCACATATACAATTATTCCATGGAAAGTCCAGTAAATGATAAACCTAAAAACCTAAACTATCTCTATACAACAATTGAGCTAAAAAAATCAGGAGGAGAGGACCACCACTAAGAAGAGAGCAAAGAGAGACTCTGACCATTTTTAGCTAGAGCATTTGCTACCATGTTTCCCTCTCTAAGCACATGAGAGTAGGAACATCTTTTTTTTCTTCTGAAAATAGAGTAGGAACATCTAATGTGTAAACAAAATTAATTCAACAATAAACTTTCTTAATATCTTTATTTTTCTCAAAAGTATATTATGTTTAAGGAGAGGTAGTATATCATAAAAATATAAATTGGAAAAAGTTCTATCATTTTTCTAAAAAAATAATTATGACAAACACATATATTTAGTTACCAATATTTAATTTTGTCAAAAAAAAGTTACCAATATTTAATATGTAAATTTGTAGTCATACAAAACCAAGCTTTCTTGCTTACATAGAAAGAATCTTGAAAAATCTCACTCAATCAAACAGTTATTTAACCTTTTGTTTGCTGTAAAAACATGTGATCACGATGATAACCAATAAACATTTCTAAACAAAATCGAAATCCAAAAGGTGACACAAAAACAACTACAAAATTTAAAATAAAAACAATAAAATAATATTAAATAATAACAAGGGCCAATGTTATGTTGTCCTTCAAAAGTTTATTGAGACATATTTCAGTTAAAAATAAAACAAATAAGTTCTTCGCATTTCATGTAGGAGATGAATTAGTGTTTATGGTTAATTAACTAATTGGTTCCTATAACTATTTACATTTTTTTTTAAGTAGTCTAGCAGCTAGAGAAATTTACTTTAAAGGTGAATAAGTAAGATGTCCGGATTTCGAACTCTAACCTTTACATATAATATGCATTATCCCTTACCCATCAAGCTAAGTTCACGATTACTAGAATTTTGTATTTAATATTTACAAATAAAAATCACACTTTTTACTCCGTGTAACATTTTTACTTTAGCATTTAGGGACAAAAATGCAAACGATTTTTTTTACACGGACTACAAATGTTGACGAAATTTTTTTATAAGAACTAAAAAAATCTTACAGACTAAAAATTGTGATTTTCTATTGTAGGGACTAAAAATGAAATTTTGAATATTCATAGAGATCATTTACATTATTAACCTTTGTTTTTATGTTAAAATAAGTCAAAATTTGTTTCCCATATAGAAAAAAAAAATCTAGTCAAAATCTACAAAAAGAATACAAATTTTCCCATATAAAAATGTCTTAGTTTATTTTAGGAGAATTAGTCACTTTAGTCCCTAAATGAGAAATGAGTAGTCACTTTAGTCCATGATGTAGAGAAATTGCAAAACAATCTCTGAATGAAGACTTTGTTTGTCACTTTCACATATTAAAGTGATTAGTGGAGTCTACGTTAAGAGACTAAAGTGACTAACAAAATTTGTATTCAGGGACTAAATTAACTAATAGAGTCTACCTTCACCCATTATTTTGCAACTTATCTGCAATTACTCATTTCCTATTTAGGTAATAAACAAGACAAGAGAAAGCAGCTTGGTTGGCCTGGATACGATTGAATCGAAGATGCAAACAAAGTCATTACAACACATTTCCTACAAAAACATTTATTTTCCCACATATTCCTGCATTTTCTCGTGAGATGGCAGTTTCAGCCTTCAAATCCTCCTCACGAAGAGGAAACAACAACGAATCGTCATCTTCCGCAAACACTTCTACCACAAAAGCTCCTCCAATCCGACGGTCAAGAAGTGTCAGCGCGTTTTCAAGAACAACAACAACAACCACTTTCGACACTGAGTTTCTTAACAAAAGAGATAACCCTCTCTTTGATCAAATTTCCAAATCAAATGAAACGGTTCCTTTTCTGGAAACTTCCGCGCCTTCTTCTACCTCTAGGGGACGTTCCGTGGCGCGAAATGTTGAACCCGGTCGAAATAAACCGGGTCGGAGTCTTTCTCGGGTCGATACCGGTCGACGCTCAACCCGTTCCGCTTCGCAATGCCCGGTTTCCCGGCGGAGCTTTAACTATTCCACGTCTGAGGTATAGCATACTTTTCTGTTCAATTAGTCTTTAAAATGTGGCATTACATGTGATTTTTAATTCGATTCAAAGTCGAACTCACCAACAATTTAGTTAGTTAGTTTGTATTGTAAATACATGACTGTGGACCGGTAATTAAAGCTCGTGGTGACATGATTGGTGCCAGTTGGACAAAAGGAAGGGAAATTAAATATGAAGTTGGTTTTGAAACAAAGATGTATGCTTTCTGTTGTTTTTTTTAGATGGCATCGATCATAATTGGAGTTTCAGGTGAATTTCAAGTACTGGTCTACGAAGGTGGTCCTTCGTAGAACTTGCGACTGGGGACACATTATATCTTAAAAGAAAAATTATGAGATTTTATGTATGAAATGATTTTCGATTTCGATGAGATTTTATAAATTTTATCCATTTCATAACAATTTTCAATTCAATGATTTGTTGGTTGGATTCGTGCAGCAAGTTGCTAAGTGGTGTAAGTTTAAATGTTTTTCTTTTGATTTGGTATCAAATGATTCTATACACTCCGGTATTAATTCAAGAAAATAAGTGATTGAATGTTACTGACATGTGTCAGACTCCGGACATACCTACCTTCGTTCTAAAGTGTCGATGCTACGTAGCATATAAGTATGGAGGAAATGTCAGGGTATACAGAGTGTGATCCACCTGAGATTTTAGCTTCTATTTTTTTTGTTTATGTTTTACGGGATTTTGAATGTTAGTTTAGACCCTTTGAGGTCATGATTTTCTGTATTATATTTATTGTCTCTGACTATCTACTCATAACTAGAAAAAAAGGACAAATTTGTTTTTTTTCATCTTTTTAAAACAATTTAATTTGTGTACACGGTCATCCAATAAGTTGATGTGATATGATGCATGGGTACAACTTTTTTACACTAACACTGCATACCAATTATGCTCTTTTTAAAATTTAGAAAAGATATAGTTAACACAACAAGATATTTTCAATTTTTCGTTGTTATCTAGAAATAAAAATGAAGGTAAAATTATGACTTTGTAATTGTGAGTGAAAATAAGATTAATGAGTTGGATCCAAATCGAAATATTTTCTCTAATCGAACAAGTTCTCAAGGCTGTTCGTTTTATGAAAAGGTGTCACGTTTTTATATTTTCTTTCACTAATAATGATAAAATATCAGATGATTTTTTATTTTTTATTTGCCTTTTTAAAATATTTGTACATGAATATTTGTTCAAAGTTCAAACTGAGAATAAAGTGAAAGGAAAGAAAATGCTGTGATTGTCTCTAAAAGTAGAAAACATCTCCAGTTCCACTAACCGAGTTCACTCTTGTTTGTTGTTTCCACGAGGAACATGGAAACAAGAGTATGTAAAGAATTCTACTGACTTTGCAATTTTGATGTTTGAGCAGAGTGAAGCTGATTGTAAAGATAGGAATGGTCTGAAGTTAGGTGGGAGTAATAGAAAAGGTGGTTTGTTTGGAAGAACTGATAAAGATGTGATGGATCAAGAGAAAGATCTGCGCAGATGGTCTAGTCAGCATTCAGCCGTTGAGGTCTCAGATTGTTTCACTTCAACTTCAGTATGTTCCTTGCTTTTCCAGTTTGTATTTGAAGAATGTTAAAATGATTGAGATGAGGAATGAAATGATTACTCGATTGTTTAATTCAATTCATGCTTGTCTCACAGTCTGGTTTGCAAACTCAAAACTGTGATGATGCGGTTTCTACAGCAAGTTCTGGATTTGCTTGTAATGAGAAAACTATCAAAGCAGTTTGTGAACAGAAGGTAAGTTATAACCTTATAGGAAATCGTCTAGTCTTTATTGTTATCATTTTCTTATCCATGTTTGCTTGAAAATGACATTCGCTTCGTTTCAAAAAACTTTTTTTCCACTTTGTATGTCACTTTAAAAACCTAGAAGGATTATCAATTTAATCCATGTCTCCTGGAATTTCTGTGAAGTGGAATCATTAATGGAGGAAAAGGGTAATTTCATAAAAAGACTTTTATTTCTCTAAAACTAGGTATCTGATGACTTCTTATTTCTTATGCAAAACTTTAAATCACAATTGTTTGAAATGGACAAAGTACTTGTTGCTGTGATATTTTGATGTAGATCACAGTATCCTAAATTCAGGAAGCTTCAATTTGTAACAAGTTATTCCACAGGGTGAAAATTTAATGCTTCTACACTCAATACGCCGAAAATTAGCCAGTGTTCTTGATGATATATAGATAATGTTTTGTATGAACTTGGGTCTTCACTTTTGCAGTCAATACAAAGGGATCAGCCAGGAGCCGGTGATATATATGAAACAGTTCGTTCTGAAGTGAGGCGAGCTATTTCTGAGATTCAGATTGACCTCGAAAGTGTAAGTTTCATGAGATCATGGCTTTCTTCTTGCCAGCTTGAAGTTAACGAGCTCTATTTGGATTGATAGAAGTTATGACCATTGATGATCAGTGTTGTTAAATAGTGGCACTATTGCATAGCGGAATATGAACAAATCTCTATTGTCCCGTGATACGCTATTTAATACAGAATATTGTGATGTACGGGCTATAGCGGTGCTATAGCACTTTTGCATAGCAGAATTTGAACAACCCGTTATTTTCTGGGATCCGCAATTGACAACATTGATGGTGATTATCACATTATGCACAAAATTTGAAAAAAAATGAAGCAAAGAGAACCACTTAATCCTGTATAATAGGTAAATGCACAGAATATAGAATAGGGAATTAAAATGCACAAATAATAGAATAACAGAGTATTATTTCTGTAATTAAAAGATAACTGCAAAAGGATGAATATTCTAATGCCCACAGAGCAAAGCTCCTTCAAAGAAAGACAACACTCTCTCTTTGCCTAACCATAATGGTCCCAGTAACAATCTTCGATATCCATTACAATTTATACTACTAGGCATAACAAACTTGCCAACTAAGCATCCTAACCCACTCTTCATTTACCATACAACCTCACCATACTCTTTATTACATAATAGCCCCTTTTTCCCTTATCTCCTCATACTTAGGTTTCTATCAAGTAGCTTCATGCACATGGTTCTGATTTCTGAACTGTAATTTGTAAATCACATCAACTGATGTAGAATGCCGCAACTGTATCAGATTACTGTGGAATAATTTTAAATCACAAGTATGGGCTGTAGCCTGTAACGTATGGCCTCGATAGGCACATCAAAATAAAGCTGATCACAACAGACTGCATCACACTGCAACGATCTCATTTTTTGGTGCAAATATGAATTCCTAGTATCACGAAGACTATTTTCACAATCGTAACGTAATTTAGAACTATGGTTTAGACTTGGGCTTTTCAGTATAACAAATCAGCCTAAAAAGCAGCATGGCAGTTGATTTCAGGGAATGAATGATCCAACTATTAGCTAATAATCAACGGATAAAAAACTATTCAGGTTTCAATGTATATTCATAGTTGAAAATATTACAGATCTAGGCCTATTAGTTAGATACAACTTTGCATTTTACATGAATTTAGCAATATGTGCATTTTTATGAATATCATTTGGTTTTTTACCCGTCTGTGAAATATGCATACTTGAGGTCATTTACTCATTATATGTCTTGTTTTTTGCCTTCTTATATATTCAAAATTTCTAGTTCCTCATCACAAGGTCCACATAGTTTTGTGCTATTGTTTGTTTATGCATGTATATCTAGTTTTATAATGTTTCTGTAATAATTGTAAAACGAAATTCAATGCTATTTTCTAACTTGTTTCTGGCTTTCTGAAATTATAGGCTGTTCAAAAGAGTAATGCTGCAGCCATTAGTGTTACCGACATGGCTGATATTCATCCTGACTTGCTGAACCCTGGTACAGTAGAATTAGCATTTGAGATTAGAAGAGAGTATACCAAAAAGCTTGAAGAGGTAATATTCCCATTTATACTTGTAGATGAAGTATGGTTGACTTCTTGTTCTTTTATATTGCTTTCTATTGAGTAGAACTTATGATACTTACAGGCTGAAGAGCGAGCTAGACGTCTTCGAGCAGATCTGGCAGTTGAAGAACATCGAGTACGAGAACTGGATAGAATTTTGAGAGAAGTTCTTCCATATCCCAAGACCCCTAATATACCAAAGTCTCGTCCATCAAGAAAAGTAGGTTTATTTCACGTTTTATTCACTTAAATGGTTCTTTTCCAACTTTTTGGGTGACTATCTTAAATACTATGCCTCCACAACATGTATAGCATGTGTGTTTTCTATGTTGTGCATGAAGCATATTCTCTCTACACTTGACATGTGTAGGGAGGAAAGATTCTCCTAGGAGGGCTCTTGGTTAATAACCAAAAAGAATGGGGTAAAGTTTGCAAAAAATGTGTTCGTACGCAAACTTTCCATGGACGGGTAGAAAATTAACACACTTTTGTGGTATTATAAGTTATAAATAAAATATTATTTAAAAGCATACAAATCTGAAAATATTTAAAAGCATATGTCACATGTCATTTTAAGTGTTGTCGATGTCAATGTTTCTCTTGGGGTTTGTTTGGGAGGGGGGTTTGCGAAGAAAAGGGAAGCAGACCGGAGAATTATCTCTCCCAAAAGTGTTTTCGGAGGGGAGCAAGAAGACACTCTATGACTAATATTTAATGTTTGAGAGTATAATGAGAATAGGGAAAGAATTTGGGGAATTTCTCAAAGCTGTACAAAGTTCACCAATTCATCTTTTGAGTTTCCCCGTATGGGATTTTAGCCCGATTAACAAAAAAAAAGCAAGGTGGACTTAACAAAGCCTCTATATCAACTGGTGCAGCATGATAGATCATTTGAATTACCGATGAATGAATGGAAACTTTTGAAACTTCGAAGAAGGCCTTAATATTTGCACCTGTGATTGTTGCTCCTGAGTCCTGATTGGGATAAGCAATTAAGCTGATGTGCGATGCCAGTAATTATGTCATCGGTGCTTTACTTGGGCAAAGACCTGTTAATGTCTTGCATTCTCCTTTGTCCAGTTGTCCTTCCCCTTCCCCTCCCCCTCTAACTCTCAATGAATCCTTGATGTTTTCAGACATGCACAGAACTTGACTGTATGCATCATATATATTTTAACTCATTTATCTCACATCTCTCAGGTGAATTGTAGTTGTTACAGTTAGTAAACAATTTCTTACTATCTGTGCTGGTGTGCATGCTTTTGTTCTATTTGTTTTTATTCCATTATTAATGAACCAAAAACATGTTGGCAGTCAAGCATTGAAAGAAAAAGGATGTCAAAACGTCTTGCAGAAGATGCCAAAGCTTATTTTGATGAGTGTGTATCGCTGTCGACATTCGATAGTTCGGACTTTTCATCCCAAGAGGATCCTCCACTTAGTATGGTCGGCCCACCTACTCCATCTCGTTTAACTGAGGCAAGTTCAAATGCTTCTTCAGTTTCTAATTTTGAAAGTAATTATTTACTACTTAACAAGTGCATCTTGTTATTCTTGGACAATGTATATGTTTTTGAATCCATTAACTTCTAAACTAATCGTACATGTTTATGTAAACTTGTTCCATGATGAATATTCAAATTTTTTTTTTTTACATTTTTACAGGAATCAGGCACTCGAGAACTACTTCATGATATCCATTATGACACATTGCAGCCACTAACCAGCATTGATTCTGAGGAAGCTAATCGTGGACAAGTCAGTTCAACTGCTGATAGCAAGGAAACTGAATCTAAACCCTGCTTCTCCTTTGCGCAGAAGCCATCTGAAGCCACTACAGTTCAACAAGATATCCAACAATATATAAAAAAGTTTGAAAAAAGTGTTTCAAAGTTGCCAACTATGAGATCAAATTATGGCGAGATGTGTGACTATAGTCTCCAATCATCAGCTGAGAGCTTGTTGGTTGATAGGGTGATGCTAAAAAGTAGAATCGAGTCTGGTAGGTTTTTACTGTGTGGTGGTGGTAACATATGGTAATCTTAAGCCTTGTAATTTTTACCTTTTCCTTTTCACATTATATTTATACGTGTAAATGTGCTTGGACCGTACATGCAATAGCTTCTCTTTTGTTTTGCTTTTTGTTGTTGTTGATAACTTGTCTTTTGTTTCTCTAAGCACCCATTCACTCTAACCTATACATATCTGTGCAAGAGATATTTTCCTAAAGATGCATAACCAAAATTAAGAATGGTTTTATCTGCTTCTCAGTCTAATGCACTCTCTCCAAAGGTTGTTCCAGATTTTATGCGGTAAGGGAATGTGATTTTATGCAGTTACACGGTTAGCAAGTTAGAAGTTTAGTTATGACTTCAGGGCAATCCAATCTTGATTGGACATCTCAAACTTTGATCTTGCAGTCGACATGTCGGTGAATGTGACGGCTCAGAATACATAGTAAGTATGCACGGTTCAGATTGTAATTGAAATGTGCAATCAAGCCTGAACAGTCCAGACTTGTAAATTGTGTTATTGCATGGATTTTCTTATTGCATATAATCTGAATCCCTCCCAAGGCGGCAAGGCGTGTATATTAAATATCGAGAAGCACTTGTGACACATTCTAATATTCTTTTTTCAACATTGATTGTCCCACTAGTTCTTGGGAGTTATGTTTCCCAAGTGTTGGAAGTCATTTCCAAAATGGAGGGGCTTACATGAAATTCAATCAATCATAGTGTTAAAGAATGTATTGAGCACTTCACTTGCACATGCAAAGCCATTCTCCAAGGACATGCTCATTATTCAGGTTAAATTGGAAATTCAGAGGAAAAACAACCCGATTGGGAAGTTGCGCGCAATTTAATACATAAGGGAATTGAAATTCTGCAAGTAGACAAAAAACAAAAATATGTAGGAATTTCTTTTTATACCATTATTCAAAGATGAGAAATAGTTAAGTTAAACCAAACCTGATATCATGATCAATCATTATCACAAGATTAGTCATATTCAGCTTAGTCTTTTTTTTCTTCTTCTTTGGAATCAGCAAAATTTTATTAATAAACGAGAGAGTGCAAGGCGCACAGCAGATCGAAAGCCTGATAACAGTACAAAAGTTTCCGACATATCGGAAGACCCCCCAAAGACTAACCCATTACAGACCCATAAAAACACACCGAAAACCAAAAATAGGCCTCAACCGAAGCACCTACTGCAGACACCAAAACTGATGCTGCTGTATACAAACTGACAGCAGCCTAAAACCACACACAGACAACGCATACGACAGCCTCAGCCTCTCAAAACTGCAGAACACCTTACCACTGACGCGAAAAACACTCGTTGGGATTCCAATGCCATTCATAAAACAGAAAATATCTATTCAAGTGGTCTGAGTATAGAAAGTTCAGTTTACATCAAGATGGATTCTGAGTCTGGTCTTATTCTACCCCCAAGAATTTTGGGAAATGACATCTATTTTGAAAGAGTAGTTACACACTTACACTAAATGAAATACAACTTTAAACCATTAATCATAGCAATATTTTGCTACATAACCATATAAAGCATTGCTGATCGGAGCCAACTTAGAGCATAGTAAGGTAATGGAAATGGAAAGTGTGACAGTACACACAATGCAGCTGCAAAATAATATGTCACAACAATCAGAATGACATAGAATAACATGGAAAACAGTAGAGTCATGAAAAAGTAATTAACAAATGTTCATCTCTTATATACTATGAAATAGGGAAATTTTTCCTAATTGATATCATACAATACGGTAGCGTACAGTTGGGAAGGATAATCAACAAACTTCATCCAATTCCAAGATCACTGAGTTCGTATAAACACTTTGAACATGAAAATATGTTAAAATGGTAAAATAGAATTAGATGTCAGTATGAACCTTATTTATAAAGATACAATTAATGTACCTGTTAAAGATCTAAAATAAATTTGCAGAAGAATATCCTCCTCCTCCTCCTCTGATTATGTGCACTACCCAGTTCTGTATTTCAATATCCTGCACATGAGCTATTTTTTGCCAATCCTCACCTGTTTCCTTTTGACAGCATTTCCCTAACTCAGTGCACCCGTAAATTTTCAAACTTTTAAGACGAGTAAGGCGTTGAATGCTCATTGGAAGACAGCTCAACTTCGGACACTTAGAAATAATTAATTCGTGCAGCAAACCTAGGTTTCCCAACCAGTCAGGCAGGGATGCTAGGTTTGGAAGATCGCACAATATTAACGATTGAAGGGAAGTCATATGTTGTAAAGCCTCGTGCAAACCTTCTATTTCTGAGGAACTCTCAATCATCAATTTCTCAAGACAGGTTAGGTACTGAAAACTTGCTGACAAATTGAACTTTGGGCACCTCACAATATCTAAGATCTTAAGAGAGTTCAATCCTTGTAAAGCTTCATCTGGTAATGACTTGAGGCTATTACTACCGTAAATATATATTTCTTGGATGGAATTAAGACTAACGATTTCAGTTGGGAGCTTCTCAATTTTGGAGAGCTCAAAAATGTCCAATACCTTCAGAGAAGTGAGGTTTTGTAGCATCCTATCTGGAAAGTAAACTAGCTCTTCATTATCAGCAAATCGAATGGTTTCAAGACTTTGATGTTTAT
>Ga0315915_1008236_pt1 | contig 12240 bp, 4 predicted proteins | sample MpolbnodulesMG_FD_207738 | JGI IMG/M metagenome (GOLD analysis project Ga0315915, IMG submission 207738) | Medicago polymorpha root nodule microbial communities from Los Angeles, California, United States - branched nodules | ecosystem: Host-associated > Plants > Roots > Nodule | place: USA... | reverse complement strand
TCATCCTTGTAATTTGAAGATTTTTTGGTTTTAGACCTTCATGGAAAATTTCACCCCCTGTAATCTGAGCAAATTTAGGTTTACCGCCTTGTAATTTGAGCAAATTACGGTTTACCCCCATGATAATTTGAGTGAATTTCGGTTTACCTCCCTGCCATATCTTCAGTTTTGTACAGTCAAAATTCATGAAGGTCCAAGACCAAAAATTTTCAAATTACAAGGACGAAATCCAAAAAAAATATTTTACAGGGGGTAAAACCAAAAATGACCTATATTACAGAGGGTAAAACACTATTAACCCTTCTTTTTATCTAAACTTACACTCGACTTTTGCATTACTTTTTATTAAAAAATAAATTAAATATATTTAAGAGGCATTATACTTATCTCCAATGGGAGTTGTTTTAATCTGCTTCTAACTTGCAAGTTGGGTTCGAGGTATTCATGGTAGCTGGATTCAATCCCCACAAAGCCAAGGTGTGCATAGTTTGCATGTGTCTGATTTGATAGTTGAGGATGAACGAGTTTGGGATATTGATAAGCTTGAATCTTTGTTTTCAGATGATATGGTGCAAGCTATTCTCGACACACCACTGTTTGCGGAAGTTTAGAATGATAGAATAACGTGGATGATGGAACGAAACGGGAGGTATACTGTTAATACTGGTTATAAACTAGCTATGATGGAGTTGTTACATACTGATGGATTCCATGTTGAAGGAGAGTGGCATAGAATCTGGAAAATGAATTCCCCTCATAAAGCACGTAATTTGTTATGGAGGATTTGCAGGGGGTGTGTTCCAACACGTCTCAGACTACAATCACAACATGTACAATGTGAAGCGATCTGTCCCTGGTGTGATACAGCTGTTGAGGATGATTGGCATGCTTTTGTGGGTTGTAGAGTGGCGCGTGAGAGTTGGTATTGGGCAGGGCTTTCGACTGTGCTGCAAGCGAGGGTTGGCAATGTGAGCAATTTGACAGATTTTGTTTTAGACATATGCTGTTCCGAAAGCCAAGACATTGCTGGTCGGGTGGCTTTACTTCTTTGGCAAATTTGGGCTGCACGTAATGATGTTATTTGGAATGACGCTCATCATACTTCAACAAGCATTGAGAGAACATCACTAGATGCATGGCAACAATGGCAGGGGGTTCATAAACAGCACTCACCACCGGTTATGCAACACAGGTATAATAGAGTGCAAGGTAACAACTCAGTTTGGGAGAAATCACACGAGACATGGTTGAAGTGCAATGTGGATGCCGCATTTCATGACCGTAACCATATTACATCTTTTGCTTGTTGTGTTAGAGACTCCCGTAGGCAATTTATTCGGGCTCAAATGAAATGGCGACGAGCAAATATGACAGTTTTGGAGGAGGAGGCAGTAGCCTTACTCGATGCCATTCCCTTTGCTGATGGGAACAGATGGGACCGGGTTGTCTTCGAGTCGGACTCAGCTACTCTAGTGCAAGCTCTGTCGTCTCCGGGTCATGGTGATTCAGAGTTCTATGCTATTGTTTCTAGTATTTTCATCAGTTATCTTTACATTCCAACTTCGAGGCGAGGTGAAGTTTGTTAGGAGACAAGCGAACATGGTTGCTCATGCTTTAGCTAGGGCGGCCTGTTCTTGGGCTAGTCACCGTATTTTTGATTCATATCCTTCTTGTATTGAACATTGGTTGATTAATGATAATAGTTAACTTTGTTTTTGTCCAAAAAAAACGCGCAAGTTCAACAAGCGATTTTTCATAAAAATTAATAATATGATTATAGCAGAGTTTTTTTGGTAGAAAAATTATAAATTATTGTTGAAATGTAATTATAATGTTTTATTGATAAAATCCATTTACTATTTTTTTTTAGAGGAGTTGCATTGAAGTGTTTGGAGCTCATTATGTATTGATATTAAAAAAAAGCTAAATAAGTGATGTGTATATCTATACATGAGATCAATTTAAAATACTTAATTTAAGAATTCACAATTATGGAGGTAAGCTTTAAAGCATCTTTGGGATGGGATTTTTGGAGGATTTGAAGGGAATAGTTTTGGAAGGGTTTTTTTTACATTACACTTTCTTGTTTAAAGGGTATTTATCCCTTCAAGATATCAACCAATCAAAATGTAACATTAAATGTTAAATAAATGAGTCAATTTTTTTAGGCAAAATTACATTAAATGTCCTTTATCTTATTTATTTGTAACACATTAGTCCTTTATCTTTTTTTGTCCCATTTAGGTCCTTTATCTATTAAAATGTGCACAAGTTAATCCTTTTCTTCATTTTTCTATTAAAAAAATCTGAAAATATTAATTTTATTAATAACTTTGTTTTATAAAATATTTTTAATAAATAAATTCATAAACCCTATAAACATTTCATCCTCATATTCATCATCTTCATCTTCTTCTTTAAATCAAAAAAATTGTCCATCCAAATAAACCTTCAAATTCCTTAAATATTTTCACTTCCATCTTCTTCTAAACACAAAATTCAAAATCCCCAAATTTCATAAACCCTAATTTTACCAAACCCATAAATTTGGATTTTGGATTTAAAGAAAAAATCTCACAATTTGGATAGTGAACCTCTCATGTTTGAGTGCTCAAGCATAGTTTTAGTAAAGATCATCACAACTTAGATCTTATAATTTTCTCATCGAATATAATCATCACTTTCCCTATAGCTTTCCTATCTCTGATGGTAGTGAAGGCGTGGTTGGCCTGCAACAATAAGAAATTGTTTATACCATTGTATAGAACTAGTCCAAAATCCAAAAAGGTTAAGAATCTAAAAAGCTAAAGAGCTGGCTCATATTCACAATCCTCGTCAAGTTCACATCAAACACCATTATAATCAAATTTCATAGAAAACAAGATACCCGATACTTTGAATTCTCGATTTCTTTCTTTAAATCCAAAATTCAGGTTTATGGGTTTGACAAACTTAGGGTTTATAAAATTTGAGTATTTTGAATTTTGTGTTTAAAAGAAGATGGAAGTGAAAATATTTAAGGAATTTGAAGGTTTATTTGGATGAACAATTTTTTTGATTTAAGGAAGAAGATGAAGATGATGAATATGAGGATGAAATGTTCATAGGGTTTATGAATTTATTTATCTTTATTAAAAAATATTTTATAAAACAAAGTTATTAATAAAATTAATATTTTCATGTTTTTTTAATAGAAAAATGAAGAAAATGATTAACTTGTGCACATTTTAATAGATAAAGGACCTAAATGAGACAAAAAAAGATAAAGGACTAATGTATTACAAATAAATAAGATAAATGACCTTTAGTGTTATATGATGGGTTGAATTTGATGTGAAATTTTAATTGTTACAAGACCTGTAGTGTAAATTAATTAAGATTGAATACCTAAATATATAATTAAATTAAATGTTACCTTAGGATTAAAATTGTTTTTTTTTTATAAAAATAATTGATTCATTTATTTGACATTTAATTTTACATTTGTATACTACATTTTAATTGGTCGATATCTTGAAAAGGTAAATACCCCCTAAACAAGAGAGGGTAATCTAGGTCTCACCCTTTAGAAGACTTAATTTAAAAGTACAACATAATAAATACACTTAATTGACTTTAAAATAATTTAGTTTATAGTGTTTGTAATTTTTAAAAAAAAAAACTAAATCACGACATTATCACGGCAATGTAAAGCATATGGGCCACCTCTTCCATTCCCCATCAACTCATGTATTGCTATAAAGAACCTAATCCAACAGTGTTAAAGCTTCGTGGATCCCTTTGGATGAAATCTTTCGCTGTATATAGCATAACCGTTCTCAAAAACCCTTCATTCAAACACACGATTTGATCTTCCATGCATCATCCAATTCCAATTCATCTCAATTTAAACGGCATCCAATAACAAGAAATACTTATATAATCATAGCATCAAATCAAAATCATTCACTCACTCATAATATACTTATCATTAAATTAATTCAAAAATACATATTACTAAATTATTTTATTTTTTGTACGTTTTCTATTTATGTGTATATGATTTTATTTAGACTCATGACAAACTAATTTATCTCCCCAACACAACCACTCTTTCGACGATCAGAAACAACAATTCTATATTTTTGGGTTGCACATGCGTGAATGATAAACTGATCATAGAAGAGGTAGGTTTGTCAAAGCTTGGCTCAACTATAGATTAATTAATACTAATAAAATATAAATGTTAGCAAAACTGAATCTATGGACCCAAAAGCTACTGGATCAGTGGGTATACATTACTAGAGTCTAGAGATTAAAAAAGAAGAGTTGAAGCTGATAGTTAAGGTGGTGAGTGGGATCCATATATAGTAATCGTTTTTGCATGAACAAGGCATGCAATCGTATTTTTTCTTTTTAAATAAAGTCATGTAGTCGTATTATTTCTATGTACATTGACCAGAGACTTATTAGTGCAATGCCATATGCTTTTGTCATGCCATGTGCCACTCACTATATTCTCTATAGTCTGTCCTTTTATACACTATTGAGAAATTAAGGTATTATGAATTTGCATATATAGTGAAGTTGTTGGGATTTGAATTCAGTCATAACATTTATTCTAACAAGGGTGTTTTTTTAATCATAATAAGGAGGGTTTGAATGGAAGAAGGACAAAAAAACACTTGTCAATATATATTAAGCAAGATACCAAAGTTTATCAATGCATGCATATAGTAACTAACTAAGTCTGTTCTGTCACAGAAATGGTGCAGGGTCTCTTCAATTTTATCAAAAAGAAAAAAAGAAATGGTGCAAGGATTTCATTCAAAAGCCATGGATGTTGTATAGCACATTATAATTGGTGTTCATTTCGAGGATCACATGAATCTTTCCTTCACATAAAAGTATCCCAAATATCACTAGAGAAATAATATTTTGACATTAAAATTTTTATGTAAACTATGGTGTATTTTAATTTTTGTACATTTTAATATGTGTGGAAGTTATGAAAACTATAAATAAAAGCTGAACTAGAAATAGAAATGAATATTTAAGGTGTCATATTACGATATATATAGTTTGTTCGTAACTAATCATAAAAGGACATTGAAAGAAAAAAAAAAGTCGAGAAAAGGAGGGGATTTTATTTATTTATTTTTGTCTGATTGTGAAGAGAAAAAACTGTAGTAAATGAATTAAAATGTTCTCCTCTAATGTGAAAAATAAATAATGTAATAAGCTTATCAAATATCTACTCGTTTACATAGCATTAAAATCATTTCATATAAAAGAGATTGATTCTAGCGCCGGACACACCTCGAATATGATTGACTTTAATGAAGTGAACTTATGTAAAAAGAAGTTATTGGATATAAATATTTTTTTTCTTCTTAAAATCAGTTTTTCTTCAATTGAATAAGAGTAAAATTGTGTTATGTCATTCAAAGCAAATAAATAATTTCTTCTTTTCATCAATTTAAAATAACATAAAATTGTCCCACTACTAAAAAAACAAAAATTAGTGAGGGATATTTAGTGAGGGAAAACGTGAAATCCCTCTCTAATTCCATCACTAAATTTTGCGACCAAAGAATTTGTGAGGAATTTCATTTTTTCCGTCACTAATTTCCCTCGCTAATTTTGCTTTTTCTAGTAGTGTCCTATATTTTCTTTATTTTATTTACAATTCACTTTTACTTATTTATCAATATTTTTTTTTCTTCAATCAGTTGGAATGTCTATTTCTATTTTAAACGAACCTAAATAGAGTGTTTAGACATTTTGCAATGCCGGTTATTGATTTTAATTTATCAACACTGAGGCAAAATGGGTGAAAGGGCAGAGAATCCATAAGTGAGTGTAGATGCATCTGACTCACCATTTCAATCGGTGGTTTCTAAGAATAAGAACATAGTAAGCACATGATCACCAGATCAAATGTTGCATGGTTTGAAGTTCCTTTAAAGGTTGGTAATATCACACTTACGTAGTAACCTTTGTGTGGTCTCTATGAACCCCCATGTTAGAGGTTTTACGTTTATCTTAATATTTCTTGAGGGTTTGGTTCAGGGGCGGATCCACTTAGGAGATATATACGTGGAGCTATAGCTCCAATGGTGAAGCTAGCATAAATTTAATGTAGGGGCCAAATTTAAAGGACAAATAAAATATTTTTAAAATCAACATATTAAATTCAAAGAAAAATTTAATTTTAGTCCAATAAATTTTAACTTTTTAAGTTTCGTCACTACAAAAAAATTATTCAATCTTTGTCTAAACAATGAGTGTTTTTGGTCATTTAATCTTGATAAAAGCAAATTAAGGAATAAAATTAAATAAACTATTTGAAACTTAACTTAATCATCGAGAGTGTCCTATAGACTAAAATCAAATTTAACCCTAAACTTAACTAATATGTTAAAAAAACAATAATTTTTACTTACATGAAATGTAAAATAAAGCAATAACAAAGAAAGTAAAAATTGACAATAACTATTTAAAAAAGTTGGGCACAACACATTTTAAAAAGTTAATTTTATTCATAATTGATTGTATACTAAATATACTATTAATGTTTTTTCAATGTAAACAAATAAGTTATTTGAAAAAAAAACTCATCATATGTTTAATTTGTTTCTGACAATTGTTTTGACAATTTTTATTCTTACAAAAGTTTTCTCCAAATTTGTTATTGAGACCAAAAGTGTTAAACTAATACAAATAAATCTATCAGTCCCGTAATAATTTCTTAACTTTCTTATTTATGCTAATTTTTAACAAATAAATTTATTTGGGGTAGCTAAATGCTTTTTATTTGGGGTAGCTAAATATAAAAACATACCAATCTATTCAAGAATAATACTTTTTTTGGGGTAGCCATGGCTACCTCATGTTAATGAAGGGAACCGCCCCTGTATAGCTCCACATGTTTTTTCCTTATTTTTTTTGTTGTTGTTATAATTGATAAAACATAAAAGAAGTGACTCGGTAAATAACTCTCTTTTTTCCTTCCCTTTAGCCTCGCAAAGTTATTTGCAACTTTTGATGTGAACAAACTATTGAAGATTACTGAGTTTTATCCAAATGATTTTATAGATGTGCCGGAAGTGACGTTATATACTCAACTTAAGAATTATGTTACAAATGTTCTATCTGACCCAAAATTTGCTAAGTTAAAAGGGCTTTCAGATCTTTGTGCAAAACTTGTGGAAACAAACAACTGCAAACAATGAGGTATGTTAGAATCATATTTAGTTTGCATTATTATTTATTTGAAATTTTAGCTATTTGATCTGCGAGTTTTTGTGTTTCTTACACAATCTCGACATGAATAATATTTGTCGATTAAATTTTTTTTATTTAGTTTGCATTATTATTTATTTGAAATTTTAGCTCCACATATATTTAAAGTCTAGATCCGCCCCTGGTTTGGTTTTTTCTCCCCCCTCTTTATTATTTGTTTTGTTTTCAATTTCTTTATTGTTTGTTTTATTTTAAAAAAATGTATATCTATGCATTTTTTTTAAAAAAATTACGTATAAGATAAGATTGTTATTAAGAATTATAAGTTGATGGTGAAAATTGACTTTGTAGTTAAGATGAAAGAGTTAAGGAATAAAATCACAAGAAGGTAGATGTGAAAGTTAGATTTTCTATCATAACTTTTATTCGACTTTTTATTTAACGTCTTTCATTTTTTAAAAACCTCATCCGTTGAATATATATCAATTTAGGCAATGAAAACAATTTTTTATTTCTAATTTTCATATGGATAGATTTAAATAAAATGATTTTTTTTTTGTTCAAACATATAAATTTTGAAGAGACTTTTTCAAAAGCTCTTCATCCATTACTTTTGGTAAGAATCTATTCTCAACCACAAATCTAATGTATAAACAAGTTATTAAAAAAAAAAGTTATTAAAAAATATTTCTTCAAAAAAGAAAGAAGTTATAAAAAATTCTTAGAAATATAAGATCAAATTCTTCCTTTCCAAAAGAAAAAACGAACATAAACCAATAAAGGAAATAAAAGGACCAACAACGGACATGACATAACTTCTTTCAAAAAAAAAAACTTCCTCTGTGTTCTGTGGTCTGCCGTCACTCGAGGCCATCATTAATATCTTTATCAAATCAAATGTTACCATTTTTACTATTATAAAATCAAATATCACTTGATTTCATCTATACATATTTAAATCTAAGCTACTTATAGTGCTCACGTGGCTGATGTAGATTTCAGTCAAGCCAACTTACATAAATATATTCTCAATATTAATTATTGTTATCCTAGTAACTTTTATTTGAGATCTATCAAGAGATTTGCATTAATATATCATATGTATTCATATTTTGTACTACTTTATATCATCAACATATGAACACATTACTTACATTTTTTATATAAATACTAAGTAACTCTCACATACTCACTTACAACAAAAGATGTGGCCTATGAGTTCTGAAAATAACACTTCCAACATTTCAACAACAATGAAGATGAAAGAAGAATCTACCACAGTTGAAACCAAATCTGTGGCAGCTACAAGTTCAACATGTTGTTGTTTGGTGACAAAATTGATGAGAAAATTCAAGAGATCACGTAGCCGAATCAGACAAGGTTCGTTTCAATGCCACTATGACCCATTGAGCTATTCTTTGAATTTTGACACAAGTGATTGTGGAAGCTTATTGGATGAGGATTACTACTATAAGTTCTGTGCATTTTCTTCAAGGTTTGTGGCAAATCCAACAATTTCATGTCCTGCTCTTCAAGTATCTGCTGGAAAATCTCAATAGTAATTAATTGCTACTAATTAGAATAATCAACTAGAGCTAGTTAGCTAGGATCTTTTCTTCTTTTTTTTTCTCTTAAAAGTTTAGTCGAGTTGAGGTTTAGAGTAAATCTCAAGACTTTGAGAAATATATTCCTTTTCTAGATTATTAACTAAGATTCTGCATTGATAATTTGATGTGTATCATTCACCAGATGAATTTAAGTAAACCAGTTGTGGTTAATTTTACCAAAATATTGCAACTTTCTTTCTAAAACGTTTATTAATTAGTCTTACTTTTAAATTCACCCGTAATTTGTTGAAAGAAACCTCGTTTGTAAAAATGTTTACTTTCATCAAATTTTGAATTTAAAGTGACTTCTTGTGCTCCATTTCCATTAATGGTCTATCATTAAAAAAATTATCATATTACTATGTAATTAGTTAGCGGGTCTTACTAACAAATGTCTTGCGTTTGTTAAGGATTCGAAAAAGAAATAATTGATGAATTTTATGTTAAAATAATTACTTTTTAATATTTTAATATGTTGAATACGCAACTCAAAATAAATTTGTACTTTAAACTTTTTATCAAATAACCTATGAGCATTTGTTAACATTTCTTTTAGTTAATTAATGATTGTTAGGCTATTTTTTTTCCTTTTTGGAGCAATGTCTACCTATGATCAAAGAGAAACTAGAGCATGAGCCAGATCTTGATGCTTGCTTACATATTTTTTAGGGTTTTGTTAACAAGAACGGAGCAAAAAATAGAAAATTAAATTTACTCATTCTCACTATTTTATAAGAGAATATTTCTATCTTAATTTTCTAAAAGTATCTTAAAGGCACTCTTTTAAGTTCTCCTATTATTTATTTGTTGAAAACCAATCACTTCCATTCCTAATTATAAACTTCCTTCAAGAAATTATTATTGTCAAATATAAATCTTATTTCAAATAATTATTTGTCTTGAAATATGAAAGAAATGTAAAACATCAATATTGCATATTTTACAAATTTTTGTTCACGAATAGTATGTACAAAATATATGTATTGATTACTCAGCTGATTTTTCTCAATATATGTGATAGATGAATGCTTATAAAACAAATGAAAAAAATGTTTATAAGCGATGTTATTTGAACAATAAAAAAGGAGTAAATAGTCACTTTGGTCCCTCACTTTACACGTCGTTGTCACTTTTGATGATGTGCCAATCAAAAGGACCAAATTGAAAGTATTTTTTTTTATTATGTGAAAGGAAAATAAAATTATTAATGATACAAAACCAAAAAAAGAATATTCATCATCTTCATCTCTGTCTCCATGAAGATGTTCTTTTAGGTTTAAAGATGAAACACCAGTTAAGTTAATCATCACACACCATTATGTTATTATGGTTTTCAATCACAACTGAGTCATTTTGAACAATATCAATCACTTTATGAACAGTGATGCAATTTACATATGGTATGAGCAGCTGATTTATAAAAAGATATCTGTTGTTGATGCGATCTCATTTCTGCCCAGTAGTTATTTTTAATTCAAAATTAAACATTATCTAAAACATAATCAAAATTAGGCAATAAAGTAATCTTAAAATTGCTTTTAGCTTATGTTGTTCTTTTGGGTTTATTAATGAAGATGTTGTTCTTTTGAGTTTAAAGATGAAGATGATGAACATTCTTATTTTTTCTTTATCATTAATATTTTTATTTATTTTTTACTTTCAATTTGGACTCTATGATTGACACATCATCATTTAACAGTGGTTATTAACGGTAAGGACAGAACTGACAACAGATGTACACATTCAGGGACTATTTTGTATTTTATTCTGAGTTAGGGACTAAAATGACAGCGAGGTGCAAAGTCAGGGACTAAAGTGACTATTTACTCAATTATAAATATTTTGATAAGTTGTGTGTGCAAATTTAATTTGAACTATCAATCCGCCACCATTAAAATCATATTTATAAGTATGTTTAATCAATTATTAAATTACAAATAAAATCATTATCACATAATTTCTTCCTTTACACCTTCATATAAGTTATTAATATTTAAACCATCTATTTTAAATTTAATCCATCTATTTTATATGTAAATATCTTTTATATTTATTTTTTTTAGAAATGTAAATATCTTATATCATCAAATAATCATGAAACTTTTAATGTATAAAAATGCAACAATCTCAATGTTTTAATTTTCTGTTGGCAAATGGGGTGCAAATATATCTACAACATCTTAAAGATATTAAAATAAAATAAGGAGTGCAAAAAACTAGGGGGACATAAAGTCAGACCAAGTGGAAGCAAGAACAACAACTCAAAAGGGGGATACAAAACAGCCATAAGGATAAATAAACCATAAATCTCAGCCCGACGAACAGCCGAGCACCATGTGCACAATCCACACAATCTCAGTACGGGCACAAAACAAAATTACAAATAAGAGAGGTATGCATAGAAGTTCATGACCATCGAACACAAATTTTGCGATCAATGAGTGGACCTGACCGCCAATACGGAAAACAAATTCATGACACCTACAACCCATATTTTAAAAAAACAAATACAAGCATACATATCCCTTTCGAGTCCTACAGTTTGCTATACAACGACGAAGAAAAATTTAAGCAAAGATCAACCAAAAGTCGAAAACTGATGACAAGTCATCTTATGTTATTCTTAGCATGTTTTTCAGTTATTTTCATTAGGTTTTAGTAGCAAAAAGGAGGAGTATTAGAACGATTGCCTATAATTTCGTGAGTTTTGTAGTGTTTTTTATATTTGAGTATGTAATTCTAGTTTTCCCGAAACATAGTAATTTTAGGGGGTTTTTGAAGTAATTCACGAAGAAATCATGAAAATCGACAAATCAAGAACATTTGAAGAATTGTGAAGATTCAAGAGGCCTCAGAAAACTTACAAATGGGAGGAATTCTGTTCCCAAGTTCTGAGGCAAGTTATTTGAAGTCGAAGACTTAAAACAACGGAAAATCAAAGAATTTGGGCCCGGGAAAGATGTCATGCGCCTAGCACATGAACCGTGTGCCTAGCACATGGAAGGCATGCCATGCGCGTAGGGCATGGTTTTGGCATACACTCATGCTTTAGACACACTAGGAATGTTCCCCGTGCATCTGAAAATGCGGGGCACAAACGTCGTTTCATGCTTATTTTTTGGGGTAAAGCCCACACTTTTAGCCCAAACCCAAACAGAAACTCTCACTATAAATACCAGCCTTCCTCATTTAGAAATTTTGGTTCAGAACTGTGTCAGTTCAAGAGGAAGGCTGAAGGTGAGAAAAACAGAAGAAAGGGGGGTTGAATTGTGTTAGCTTTTTCTTCGTTTTCTCCTACTGAAGTCACTGATTAGAAGCAGATAGAGTTCAACTTCTGAAGTGATAATCAGAATCTAAATGCAGCGGATAAAAACAGAGAGAGAGAGAGAGAGAGAGAGAGAGAGAGAGA
>Ga0315915_1008234_pt1 | contig 12245 bp, 2 predicted proteins | sample MpolbnodulesMG_FD_207738 | JGI IMG/M metagenome (GOLD analysis project Ga0315915, IMG submission 207738) | Medicago polymorpha root nodule microbial communities from Los Angeles, California, United States - branched nodules | ecosystem: Host-associated > Plants > Roots > Nodule | place: USA... | reverse complement strand
CAAGAAAAGGGTGGAAACCGCGTTTTGTTGTTTAAACGCAAGTTTGGAGGAGAAAAATGTGTCTCCAAACAGACACTATATCTTTTTGGCAGACTAGCAATTTGCTAGCTACTATTTTGCTTAAAAAAAAACTTCTATTACTAACATTTCTAAAGTGACAATTACGTACCGTCACCATTATTAATTTCAACTACTCATTCCCAATTTTTTTTAATAGTGGTGATAGATAGTCCACCCCCTGTGGTATACTATCATTGTACACTCCCATGTGGCATGGGTAATTTTGTCTATTAACAAAAAAATTAAGGGTAATTTGTCCAACACGCTTTCTTCCTTTCTCACCCTCTCGTCTCTTTCTTGCTCACCTTCTCTCACCGGCCACCGCCTTTGGACACTGTTTTCCGTCATCTTCACACTTAAATTTCACCACCCACCACTGTTTTCCTCATCACTATCCTCATATCAAAAAATCTTTCTCTCTCTTCTCCATGTCACTGCCTTCTCTCTACCTTCTCAAATCTCCCTCTCTTCTCTCTCAAAGTATTCCCTTATTCTTTAAGCGTTTTTTGATATCTGAAGAGGAAGAGTGTATATCGAAGTTCGTGTTTCTAGCAGTGTGACTGATGACGACGGATGAGGTAGTCGACGTGTTGCAGGTAAGAATAGGCGATGGTGGTGATTGTGGTAGTATTGCAGTCAGAGGTGCGAGGATGGGACCAATAGCGGTGGAGGTTGGCCGGAACGAAGAAAGAAGAAGAGGAGAAGGAATTGTTGTGGCGGGAAGGCGAAGAGAAAGAAAGAAAATGATGGTGGGGAGGAGGATGTGGATGTAATACTCACTTCTCTTAGTTCTCTCTCTTCTCCTTCCACATCAGACACCCTTAGTCTCTCTTCTCCATCAACATAGTCATCGATCGTCATCATCTATTTGTTGGATAATGCATTTCAACATTGCACACGTGGTTGTAAAATACTTATCTTTTATTAAAAAAATTATCCATTGTGGGGTGGAGATACACAAACCCATCGGAACAGAGATGCAATTTGATTTCTCATCTCTGTTGAGTATGGGTAGAGTAACATATAAATATATGAGAGTAATACGTGGGAACGGGAAAGGTAAAACCTGTCCCCACCCCGCTTCGTTGCCATTCCTAACATCATGTACTATAACATGGCACAAAAATTTGATTAAAATGATGTCCATCAAACTAGAGCAACACCATACACTTAAGGTACTAATCCTTGACATATATATAATAACAAAGATCCAATTGGTTTCATCGTAATTTTCTCTCGATCCAATTTATTTTTGGTTCACACAAACTAAATCCCTTTGCGTAATTATTGTGAATTTTATAAAGCTTTTTTAACAAAAAAAAAAATTGTTTTTATTAGGAAAGTTTTTATTTTATAAAACTCATACAAATTCAGAGTTTTATGGAAAATTGTACAAATTTTGGATTTTGGTTGGAATACAAATTTTGGACCGGTTACCCGACAATGTATGTGGCTATGTGGCCTGATTGCTACGTTACACTTATTAATAAATTTTGGCATGATTGATACGTTAAAGATTAGGCAAATTCTATGGTACACTCAAAAATTTGAGTGTACCGGTACACCACATCATCAAATTAATATTGAAACGAGTTGTTTTTTTGAAGAAAAATAATGTTTTCTATCATTAACAATTACAATACTTAGATCTTATTTACCAAAAGTGTCAACGAAATAAAGTTTATTTTTTTTGAATTTTTGTTACATGTAATAAAGAATATTGATTATTTTTTATGAGAAAATGTTAAAAATTTAATATGGTTTTTATAAACAATAGAAATGATGTTTTTTCTTATAAAATGATGTTTTATAAATATAAATATTAATAAATAACTTTTTATTTCATAAAATGCTCGTTAAATTATAAATTTTTGAAGCAGGAGTACCGGTACACCTCAATTTGTGAGGATTACCGTAGAAGTTCCCTAAAGAATATATGCAAAAACCAATAACCATCCATTTTGGTCTGATAGAATCTGACCTTGCGGGTGAATCAAAAAGATATATGCAAAACAACCATCTTTTACTTCCTAAATTTCGAAATCAAAATTGGGATAAATACTTCTATATTTCTTAATAAGCATCGTAATATTTCTATATGAAAATATATATTAATTTATATTTTTTTTGAAGAGGTATATTTAATTTTTTATAATATCAAATATTTCCCTTTTATTTTTTTACTGATTTGTTTAATATTTAACTTTAAATAGTTCCGTTAGAAAAACTTTAAATAAAAAACTTCCACAAATTAAAACAAATGAAACTTGAAACCAAAAAATAATTAAATGATTACAGAAACAAAATCCTGTTTTAGAGGCCAATTAATTTTTTGTGGCCACGAAAATTTAATTGAAATTGATGTCGGCCAAACTTTGCAACGCCTTAAATAAGTTAACACAATCCAGGTCATATATATGATATAAAATTATATTACAGCATTAAATATTAAATAAAGAAATGCATTATTATGTAATGGCTAACGTCCAACCCTCCGTCCTTAATTATAATGATAAACGAAAGTGTTTAGTCTTACACTATACAAAGATACTTTGACACGAGTGAAACTAGATTCTTATCTTTTAGGTTTTGAATTGATCTTCATGGTTCGCTAAAGACAGTTAAGAAGAAAGTTATGATGTGCTAAGTGGGTGCTTAAACAAGTTTGATGTCGAGCTAGCAATAAGTAAAAGAAAGACGTAAATGCATATTATAAATATCGAGTTGGTTTTAGTTTTCTTTACCACAACAACTCTAGTTTTTAAGTGTATTGGAAGTTTGGTTAGCTAGTTATGTGTCTATTAGAGGATTTACAATTTTTCCGTGCAAAATTGCATAAGATTTGCAATTTTTTCAATGTAAAAATTTCAAGTTAAGAAATATTCGCTCTACTCCTTTTTTAAAGTCAATTTTTTTGCACACAAAAAATATTCTTTTTGATTTTTTTTTTGTGTTCAAAGTTTAATATAATATTAAATATTATATTCTCTAAATCATCCTTAGCTAAATATTGCAGAGAAAAAAATGTAAAATGAGATAATAAATAGTTAAATATAGCACAAAGAAAAATAGGTTTATCAAAAGTAACCAAGCTTCATGGTTTTCATACATAACACTTTAAACCGTCAATCAAAAAGGAAAGGAAGGTAGTAAAATATTTTGTTTTGAAAGTGTGGTTATACGTGTAAGTATCAAGTGTGGAACTACGTTAAACTTTTAAGTCATCTTTTTTTTTTTTGGGTGGTTGTGCTTTCGTTTATGTCAAGATTTATTTTTTTTAAGTTTTTCACTAAGGTTAAGCTAATAAGTGCTATTAGCATATTTGTTAAGTTCCGACCAAACCATGCGGAAGAGAAGCAGAGTATGTAGTGTGTAATGTCATTCATTTAAAGAAAAGATAATACTAAAAAAAAAAATAGATACATGTTATAGTCACATTTTAAATTTTCATTTGCTCTTGTCGGTCTTTGTTAAGTTGGTTAAAATATTTGATAAAAGAAAAATATCTACCTTATCACTCCAAGGGAACATTTGATGCAAAATAAGTTGCGTAAGAAACTAGAAAATTTCTTCATTCAATAATATATAAAGGACAGGTCCAAACACATCTAAATCCTATATTCAAGGCTTTTGTTGATTTACAATGGCCATGTTTGGTTCTACAACAATAGCTTGTGCAATCTTTTCCTTCCTATGCATCATCTTCCAAATTCATAGAAGACGATGTTGCAAATATCCCATCTTGATAGATTATACTTTTCTTGGCATGTTACCATCACTCCTTTGGAACTTGTGGCATATTCATGATTTCTTAGCTGGGTTATTGAAGCAACATAGAGGTAGTGGTGAGTTCATGGGACCTTGGTTTACCAAAATGAATTATTTCATCACTAGTGACCCCATGAATGTGCATCACATGATGAGCAAGCGTTTTGACAATTATGTGAAGGGTCATGAATTTCATGAGATTTTTGAAGCTTTTGGAGATGGAATATTCAACACTGATTCAAAGACATGGAAATATAATAGGTCTCTTCTTCACTCTATTTTCAAACAAAGAAGCTTTGAATTGTTTCAAGAGAAAATCATTCAAAACAAGTTGGAGAGATACTTGATTCCTATGTTGGACCATGTACAACAACAAGGGTCGGTAGTGGATTTACAAGATGTCTTCAATCGCTTCACATTTGATAATATTTGTTCCGTAGTTCTTGGATGCGATCCTAATTGTCTTTCAATTGATTTCCCAGATGTTGCTTGTGAGAAGGCTTTTGACCAAATTGAAGAATGCATATTCTATAGGCATGTTGTGCCGAGAAGTGTTTGGATGTTGCAAAAATTACTTCAAGTTGGTCAAGAGAAAAAGATGACCAAAGCATGCAAAGAATTTGATCAATTTATATATTCAAATATAAAGTCCAAAAGAGTGGAGCTAAGAAAAGGTATCAAAAATATTGATGAAATGGTTGATTTGTTGACAACTTTGATGAATGAAGAGATTGGATCACAAGTAGTACAACATGATGACAAGTTTCTAAGAGATGCTGCTTTCAATCTCTTTGTAGCCGGTAGAGATACTATAACTTCAGCGCTTACATGGTTATTTTATCTCGTTGCTACACACCCTTTAGTAGAAACCAAGATTCTTGAAGAGATTAAAGAACATTTTGGGACCATTAATATTGATCAAAAGAAGTTAGGGGTTGATGAAGTGAAAAAGCTAGTCTATCTTCATGGTGCTATATGTGAGGCTATAAGGCTTTTTCCTCCTATACCCTTTGAGCGCAAGAAAGCAATTAAAGGTGATGTACTTCCAAGTGGTCATATTATTAATCAAAATACAACTATATTATTTTCTTTATATTCAATGGGGAGATTTGAAGAGATATGGGGAGAAGATTGCTTGGAGTTTAAGCCAGAGAGATGGATATCTGAGAGAGGTAGCATTGTTCATGAACCATCTTATAAATTCTTTAGTTTTAATGCTGGACCAAGGACTTGTTTGGGAAAGGACTTGTCCTTCATTCAAGTTAAAATGATAGCAATTGCTATTTTGTGCAACTATCGTGTCCTATTGGTGGAAGGTCACGTCCCTATATTAAGTCATTCAATTGTACTTCTAATGAAGAATGGTTTGAAGGTTAGGATCACAAAAAGATGAATTTGATGGAGGTTTCCAGACACCGTCTCTTCATTCCAACAAAAATACTAGTATCTGTATCCAAGAGTATTAATATATAAAAAAATTACTTGTATGTATCAACTTTAATTTTTACTTTTTTTTTTTTTTTGTATGTATCAACTTATATCATCAATATTATTCTTATATTAAAATATTATTTATATAAAATAGTATATAATTATTCTGTTTTAATATATAAAAAAATTACTTGTATGTATCAACTTTAATTTTTACTTTTTTTTTTGTATGTATCAACTTATATCATCAATATTATTCTTATATTAAAATATTATTTATATAAAATAGTATATAATTATTTTTTAAAGAAAAGTTATTCTAATGCGTAGATTTTATAAATATTAACCACTTGAACTATTTTCAAAAATTATTTGAGTTTTTGTGACAAAAATAAAACTCTTAGAAAAAGCTTGTTAACTATAGACACACACACACCAAAGTGAAAGAGCTTTCACTCTTTAATGACTTGTTAACTACTTTTTCTTTTGGTGAATATGATGTTTGTAACGATGTGGACTAATACAATGGATAAAGCATACATCACTTTCTAGTATGACCAAAAACACCTATCACATGTGAGCAGCGGTTGATGATTTTTATGTAATCTAGGATATTGTACGGTTCTTGATCTCATTGGTAAATTTATTAATAAAAAAATGAGTTTATTTGTGTGGGTATATATACATATCAAATTCATATATTTTTTTATACGTATGTTTAATCATATATTTTAGTGTGAGAGAAAAAAACATTCAAATATATTTTGTAAGGTCTCAAATTCAAGCATTTTGGATTGAAAAATATGGTTGAGAGGTGAAACTTCTTGTCCGAATGTGGATAGTTATCCCTCATCCGAGTCTCAAACGAATAGTGTGAAAAAGAACAAATTAAAAATTTATTATAAATATCGAGCATTGGTTTGAGGTTTTTTCTCCACAACTATAGTCTTTTAAGTGTATTGCATGTTTGGATACTTGAGCCTTTTAGAGTGTTTAGAATTTTCCATTTACAATTTTCTCCTTGTAAAATTTTCAATTTGGGTAATACACAATATGTTCTTCTTTTAGTGTCATTTTTACAAAAAAAATCGTTCCTTTTTATTTCTCATTTTCAAAGTTCAAAATAATATTAAGGCTTAATTGGTTCAAAGATCCCCTAATTAATTTTCAGTTTTCATTTTAGTCTCATAACTCAAAAAAACAACACATTGGTCCTCAACTTTTGCTCCGTTATTCAAAAAAGTCTCTGACTGTTAACTTTAACCTCAAGAAGTCCCTCAATTTTCATAGTTGTCTTTTTGTTTCTTTTGCCTTCTTGTGTGGGTGTTCTTCCACTTGTGTGAAGATTTCATCTTCTTTGATTATCGTCTTATATTTGTTTTTCTAAAATAGTGATATGATGATGTGTAAAATCCGCAAGAGCACGATTTTACAGAAGTAGTAAAAAGAGTATCGTTCCGACAGAGAGTTGTGTAATTGATTTTCTTTTCAAACAGATTAGCCGAAAGTATAAAGATCAAAAGTTGGGATTTTTATTGATTGAAAATTAATAATAATAAAAAGCGTCTTGGGATTATCGGTTCATCTTAATGACAAATCTTTCACAAACCAAACCTTAAACTTAAATCTTATGTTGGATATATTTTCTAAAGATAAGTTTCCCTGAGGCTTTTCATATCTCCTTTCGGTCTCAATGAATGTATTTCAATAACAACCACGCCTATTCTCATGGTTTATCGCTATTGAAACCCTTTAAGAATGAAACTTTAGGTCTCAAGGTTTATTAGACTATTCTCATGTTTCGTAAGCCTTGTCTAATCTCACATGTCAAATACTAACCTTCATCTATCGATCCTTCAATTAGTATTTGAAATATGAATTAAGAACAGTGAGATTAGATTAGAAAAATAGATTTACATAAAATTGGGGCTCTAGACTTGGTTTGATAGGGATTAGATCATTAGACTCATCCAACAATCCCAAGACAAATTAGTTTACTCACTCATGTTCATTGTAGACATAAAGATCAAGAAGAAGAAGAACATGAAAGTAAATAGCAAGAATAATAAAAAGAAATAAAAGAAGAACTTTGATTAATGGAAATAATTGTCACATATAATTCCCAAGAACAAAAGATGAAGAATCATGTCTGATGGCTGCTCTATTTATAGCCTAAAGCTAGCTTAAGCCCTAAGAAAAGGAATAAGAATTACAAAGCAAGCAAATCATGGGCTTTTAGGCCTGAGAATACTTCAAAATAGCAGCCTGGAACCTTGGCACGGTCGTACCTAGCTTGACATGGGTCATGTCAACCTTGTTAGCAAAAAGGGAGGAGAGTATCGCGCACTGTCATGCGCCTGCAGGCACGGGTCGTGCCAACCTCTTTGGAAATTGCACACTTTGAATGACTTGGAGGCACGACCATGCCATTGTCAGGTACGGCCATGCCTGATATTTTTGCACAGGATCTTCATATTTTTGGCCTTAATCAGCTCCAAATCATGTTTTAGATCCTTCCATCCTTTAATCATGCTCTAAAACCCTTTCTTTTTCTCCAAGACTCAATCTTTCACCATATTTGTTCCTGAAATTAAATAACAAGCAATTGAAGTAACAAAGCTCTAGAAAGTGAATAAAAAACACATAAAATCGAAATAAAATAAACTAAAATAAACACTTAAAAACACTAATTATTGAGTTATCATATGACCACATTAATTTCTTTTTATTTTTAAAGTAGAGTATTCATTTATTTAATTGGAAGATGGATTTCTCATTATGACAAACTTTACCGCTTAAAATTATTGCTCTTGTCGTGCTTTATTATATTATTGAAAATATGAAAAATATAAAAGCTACCTTATTACTCTAAGGGACCATATGAAGCACAAGTATGTCGTATTTGAAAACTAGAAAGAAAAAAAAGCATTCATTCAATCTTATATAAAGGACAAGCTCATACACATCTAAATCATGACAAATTTATCCTAGACTCTAACAATTATACCTCTATTCTTACAAACCATCAAAATAAGTGGGTCGATTAACAACACCTCATTAAAAACAAGGATAAGATTTCAATTAACAATGCAAATGTAGCGGCATTGATTGGCATAAACAAGTTCCTCTGAAAATTTCAATTTTGTTTGGAGGCTGTTGCGGGAACGGTTGCCTATAAGGTCAAATCTGATGGATCGCGGTATTATTACAGATGCTGATGCGGGTTATTTTGGCAGATTGTGATTGCTTGGAGACCTCTCATCATTTATTCATATCTTGTGACTTTTATGGCTCTTTATGACATGAGGTGAGGTTTTGGCTTGGTGTATCGGGCCCGGACCCTCACAACATCTCATATCACTTTTATCAGTTTACTCATTCGGCAGGTGGTTTGCGTGCAAGACACTCCTTTTTGCAGCTAGTTTGGTTACTTTGTGCTTGAACTATATGGAATGACCGTAATCATAGATTGTTTAAAAATGTAGAAAATTTTATAGCTCATTTGTTAGATAAAGTAAAACACTATTCTCTATGTGGTTAAAAGCTAGTAACACCAACTTTGCTTATGGTTTTAACTCGTGGTGGTTAGACCCCTTGTTATGTTTGGGCATGGTTAGAACCTATTTTTATCTTTGATATAATATAATTATTAGGGATCTCTTTGGTATACCTTGTAGTTTGTAGATTTCTCATCTTTATTAATATATATCATTTTTTATTGTTAAAAAAATTAACAATGCAAATGAGTCAAACAAAATCACACAACTTGAAATTATTTTGATGTGTTGGTATAACCAAATGGAACAAGGAAGTAGAAGAGGCGACAAACATTTAGAGAGTTTTGTATATTTTTTAAGATAGGTAAATGATCACACAATGAAAAACATTATAAAAAAAATGAAATAATAAGTGGCAGCACAAATCAGATGTAACTATCGGTTCCAGGTTAAAAAATTAGACCGCGGTTCAACCAGTTTCAATTAAATATATTTTTATTTTATTTTTATATAAACAGTAATATAAAATGTTTTTGATATTCATTTTTTTTTTTGTGGTTGGGGTTTGAACTCTGGACCTTGCATATTTTATGCATTACCTTTATCAATTGAGTTAAGCTCACAAGGACTTTTAATATTCATATTTTACGCTTCTAAAAATTCAACTTATTTTCTGTTCAACAGACACCACTGATTACCTTACATTTCCATCAATATTTGTTCTCTATTCCACCTACCTATCTATCTAATTAATATTCATCTTAAATTACAATTCCATATAAATCAAATGTGTAATATATTTGCACTGCCACTATGCAATTGGAAAGTAAGAAAATCTTAGATCTCCGACAAATAGAGATGGGAATGTAAGGTAATCAATGAAGTCTGATGGTAAGAATAGAGGACCACAATTACAATTAATTATAATAATTAATAAATATAATAATACTTTAAAATAAATAATTAATTAAGCAAAATTTCAACAATGACAAATTTCTCTTAGAGGAATGATATATGAACATCACTTTTCTACAACCAACAACTTATTTGCTATTTATTAATAGTTTTTTACTGTTTTCGATTTGCATGCTCCTCACAAAGTCATAGAGTGTTGCATTAGTTGTCCAATTTTAATTGTACAAATAACACAACTCTTTCTCTTAACATATACTCATTTCAGTCACATTAACAAGATACTCAAGCATTGGTGAGCACGTTGCACTTTTTTATTTTTTTGGGACTAAGTTGCAATTATGTAGAAATAGTAAAAGATAGACTTTCGCATTCATATATGAATAGAAACGTAAAAAATTTTAAAAATAGGTACTCATAACATGAGTAAAAATATAGATAATTAGATATGTGTATAAATTTTTTTTAAAAAAAAAAGTCCCGTTTTAATATATAAATAAAGATATAGGCTCATGTATTTAAATTCATTAAATAATTAATATATTTAGTCATATTTGTATATCAGAAACATTTGTTATTTAAAGAACCTAACATGTTAATTTGTTGTTTATAAAAATGACCGAATAGAGTATATTTTTATCATATACAAATATATGTCGTATTTTTATAATGTGTATTATTTATATACTTTCTCCGTTTTAAAATGAGTGTTGTTTTAGTCAAAAAAATTATTTCAAAATGAATGTCACTTTCAGTTTCTAATGCAATAATAACTTTTTCTTTTCAATTGTACCCTTTAATTAATATTATATACACTACTTTCAAAGTAGGGGTGTTCGCGGTCCTGTTTGGATCGGTTTTGAAGAAAAAACTCATTCGATCCAAAGATAAAATTATATGCGGTTTGGTTTGGTTTTGAATGATTAGTTTTAAAAAATCGATTCGATCCGATCCAAATTAGAATTAATGCGGTCTAATTTGGATCGGTTGTTGGATGTCCAAATTACAAACTGTAATTTTTTTTATTAATAATAATCTTATAAAAATATTATAAAATGATAGGTTCGATACAAAATATAGCATATGATTTATAAAAAAATAATAGTGCGGAATAATAATGATTGATTATCTTTAAAACATACGAAAAAGAAAAAATTGATTAAATTAAACTCATACATAGTATTAAAAGAATTCAAAAGAAAAAAATAATAGCTTAATATAATATATTCTAATTATAAAAATGGAAATATATATTAAAATATTTGTATGCGGTTCGGTTCGGTTTTGAAAAATCAATCCAAAATCCGATCCAATCCAAGCGGTTTTCACAAAATGTTATCCAAACACATCCAATAATATTCGGTTTTGTGCGGTTTTCAGTTTTTTTGGATCGGTTTGCGGTTTTAATTGGGATCGGTTTGCGATTTTAATTTGGAGGAAGCAAAAATGAGTCACTATTAAGCAACAAACAACTATATAAGGGACTTATTTAAGTTAATCTAGGACGGATGAAGTAATATTTTAACTACTTTAAATTGAAGTCCATATTAGTGAGACTTATTTAAGTTAGTGGGACATATTTAAGTACTTTTAATTGGAGTCTTTATTAGTTAATTGTCATTAGAGTCAATGAATCCATAATAGAAAATTTCGTTAAAAAATTATATACAAGTGATGTGTACACATAAGATTTCTTTTAAATAATCTTTATTAGTGTTCTACTATTATGGATGCTCTAACATTTGTTCTGTTAGAATCTTCCAGTCCGAAAAACTTCCCAACTCAACATGCAGTAGCACATGATCTCTTGAATATTTCAAACGCGTGAATGAAAGAATTACAGTGCTTTTTGGAATCTCGAGAGCTTGTACATACATGGTGCAGTAAGCTTTGTGCAGTTATTGCTGCTTGAATAATCAAATCTCATGTCTCTCATTCCACTTCTTTGACTCATTGCCTTTATTTACATCACATTGAAAGATGAAAACCCAAATGGCATGGTACATTATACTTGATCACTTCTTGACGACGATATTGATGTAAGATGCATACTCTCTACCGCTACATTACATTCACAGTGGGATCCACTTATTATTTTTCGAGTAATGATCCTCTACATTTATAAAAATAAATGAAAGATATAGTTTGGAAAGAGATAGACACAAAAAATAGGTGGTAGGTCACAACACTAAAGGCTTCTTTTAATCACTTTTGGTTTTTAGTTTTTAAAACTTGTTTTATAAACCTATTTTAGAAAACTCTTTTTAAAAAGAAAATAGGAGAAAATGTGTTTGGTGATGTAATTTTTCAAAACTGAGGGATGAGAAAATCCGTTTGATAATGTAATTTTTGAAAATTGTTTTGAAGATGATAAAATTTAGGAAAAATTACACAATTTTTCTCTTAACTTAATTTTAGTTAATACTCTCGTTCTTTATCTTTTTGTCTCGATTTAATCCTTTATGTTATGAAATGACAATATTTTATCATTTTTTAAGAGATTTTTTCGATGAAATCTGATTTTCTTTGTTTGTATGATGAATATTTGGGTTTACTTATGAGTTTGATGAATTTTTT
>Ga0315915_1008229_pt1 | contig 12247 bp, 5 predicted proteins | sample MpolbnodulesMG_FD_207738 | JGI IMG/M metagenome (GOLD analysis project Ga0315915, IMG submission 207738) | Medicago polymorpha root nodule microbial communities from Los Angeles, California, United States - branched nodules | ecosystem: Host-associated > Plants > Roots > Nodule | place: USA... | reverse complement strand
GTCCCCCTAAAGTATGAGTCTCTCGCATCTTATACTTGATCCAAACATCAGGATCCAACTCTCACTCTCTTGCCTTTAAATGGCCCTCCCGCAAGTGGGTGGTGGGATCGGTACCCTCAGATTAGTCGGTTCTGGATCGAATATTTTTTTTTTAAAAAAGAATTTAGATTATTTGTAGTTGCAAGTTTTACACATTCATACAATTAACACATCAATGACCGCTGGATCGAAATCAATTAGCCCATAATACAAGTTTATTTTTTTGTTTGACGATTCCAAAATATAAGTTGAACACTTTAGATTAAAGAAAACAAATTATATAGTAAAATATGTATCTTCCAAGCCCAAATATGTAAGAAAACTTAACGTGACAAATACTACTCTTTTCACTTTTCAAAATGTTCAAAAATCATACGTTAACTGTCGCTCGATTTTTCAACAACATTTAAATACCGCTTAATCAATTTTAAAAAGTGTCCAACGACACTTAACTACTGTTGAAACGTTAAGTGGAAGTTAACTACCGCTGGATCAACGGTAGTTGAAAAAGAACTATTTAAAAAGTGAGAAGAGTAATTTCCTAATGTGAAAGCACTTGGTTTTTTCTTGCTAGCAAAATTGGTTGAAAAGCACTTGGTTTGTTGGAATATAATGAAGCACGCGCCTTTGTTAGCGTAGAATAGAGAGTAATGCAACAACTACATATTGCTAATTGGTGACACCATGATAATAATAATAATAATAAGTTACCTAAGCTAAGCACACAAAAAAGTAACAAAAATGATTTGCAGAAAGAGATGTGTGGGTCAGAGAAAGAGAGAGGGGAATTGCACTTGCAGCTTTTGCTTTTCAAAGTTTTTCTCTTTTAGAACAATTTTAGGGGAATGACTGTCTGCTTGGTAATTGACCAAAGAGACCCAAGTGTGATTGTACTTACCTCATAATACTCATAGTGGTTTATGGAATCTATAAAGCACATCCCATGCTACCATCACCAACATTAATTTATACCACAAAGTATATCAATTCTGTTAAATTATTATTTTCATTTGTTTTTTTTATTATAAGCAAAAATTTGATTAAGAAAGGCACTCATCATTCAAGACTAAAAACCACTACAAGCCTTATCCCCTCAGTCTCATATTAAACGACATATCTCATAATATGAACTATTGACTTACCCATCTTTGACCATATCTTTTTTATTAATATACAAAAATAAAAAATATCGTATAAGATGTTGAATTTATTTTGATGAATATTTTTAAAATATCAAATTTTCATAATTTTTTTAATAGATAATTGAAGATATTAAAGAACAAAATTATGCATTGATATGTGTGATAATGTCAACTGTGTCACTTAATCTGGAATAAAGAGATTACCTTAGTAGAATTATCATATTATAAAACCGAACCGGATATCAAATCAACGAGTTTTCCGAGTTATTGTTCAATTGATTCAACAATAAAAGATGAACATGATAAATTGTGGTTCAACCGGTTAAATCGGCCGATTCGATCCAATTTTCACAAAACTAGAATTTAAAATGTCCATCACTCAATTCGAATTCAAATAGGGTCTAATTGACACTATTTACTTATTTGTTTATAAAACATAGGAAAGACACCAAAGATTTTCATGGTTCATCTATATTTGGTGGGTCACAAAATCCATCATAAATCTCAATCGCCCAGTACACACTCCACTTCCTCCTCCTCGAGATTCTCACATTCTCTCTATACCTTAATATATAAAAAAATTCTCATTTAGGACTTTACTGAATGGCTAAACTCAGAGAATTTTTGGTTCTCCACATTCCCATAAAGCAAAGCACAATCCATTGCATGTATGTGCGTCAAAATAAATGTATGTAGAATTTAAAAAATGCACATATTAACAATCAATTTTTTTTCCACACTAGTACACCACTATATGACTAATTTATGTAGAATCAAGGTCATTTTCACCAATAAAAGGAGAAAAAAAAATGAATGTAGTATTATTATTCTTTGATTCTATATATGTACATGCTTAATGTTAAGTAAGATCTAATGATGATACCTCATCTTCCTCAACCTCCAGTACTTTTTTTTCTTTATTTATTTAATACTGTGCTAATGCATATAATTAATAATTCATGAATATTTTTTTTCCACTTTATGGTTGTGTGCATGATTATGTCACAAAGTGAATTTCCCATTCTATCCATACCATATATGCAATTGATTGGTGTGTTTGGCAGAATAACCTTGTGCATGGTAATTTTTTAGAAAATTACTTTTTGCAGCTTCAATAAAATTACGGTGTCACATTGATTTTTCAAATTAACCATTTTTCAAATTAACCATGATTTCAAACATACCCCTAATATTAATGACTATTTTGAAATTTCAATATATTGAAGAACTATTGTGGCTACTCGTTACACATTCAGAAACCAAAATGACTGTTATTCACAAATAAATACTTAAACCATTGTATTGCATAATATTTTGTTTAAAGTTTCATGACTCAGTGACAGGCATGCTAGTTCCCTTTATGCTGCACAAAAACACATCATCTTTCTCTTTTCTTTTCTTTCCCACCCTCACTCACTTACTCTGACACAAGATTTTTGGGTGAATAAGATTCTATTCTACCATGGAAAGAAGGAACTAAATTTCTTTTCTTTTTCTTTTCTTCTTTTGAACATCAAATCAAAATTTAAGAAACAACATCCATTTTAAAACAGTTCACATTTTCAACAACATCATCATTATAAGTTTCAGTTAGTTAAGGAATCTAAAGTTGTTAGTACTATATTTCTGTCTTGTTTCTTCAAAATTCCAATTCAAAATGATGAAGCCAAGAAGAGTTATATCTCTTCTTTGTTTTGTGTTTTTCTTGTTTTTGAGCTTTTCATGTTCAAATGCTTTGCTTTCTTCTAAAGGAGTAAACTATGAAGGTAAATTTGAAACTTTGTATATAATTACATGTAACTTCATATGAGTTCAATATGTAGAGTTTTGAATTGTGTGTTTTTCTTTGGTTGTATTTGCAGTGCAAGCTTTAATGAGTATTAAAGACTCTCTAGTGGATCCACATGGTGTTCTAGAAAATTGGGATGGTGATGCAGTTGATCCATGTAGTTGGACTATGGTTACATGTTCTAGTGAAAATCTTGTTACTGGCTTGTAAGTAGTAAATTTTTTCTTCAATCTTCTATATCAAGATGAAAAAATGAACGGGCGGTTTTAAATTGCAGTTGCGGTTAATTACGCTACAAATTGATTTTAAAAGTTATATTAAACTGGTTTTCTTTTGTTTAGGGGTACTCCAAGTCAAAGTTTATCAGGTAGTTTATCTCCAAGCATAGGGAATTTAACCAACCTTCAGATGGTGTAAGTAATCAGAATTCATAAAAACTATGCAATTTACCTAGTTTTATTTTTGACGAATGGAAGTGATAAAGGCTGAATCTCAGTGGATCATGACAGGAAGGTCACTATGTGACTTACAATGCTTCTTCGCGTATTTAAGTCATCTGAAAAGGAACTAAGGTTATTTGTTCTTGATTATTATTTTAGGCTGCTACAGAATAACAACATAACCGGATCAATCCCTTCAGAATTAGGAAAACTTCCTAAGCTTCAAACTCTTGATCTGTCTAATAACTTCTTCAATGGCGAAATTCCTCCCTCTCTTGGTCACTTAAGAAGCCTTCAATACTTGTAAGGATATATGATTTTGAAATTTTAAGCTTAAGCTATTTTTTTAGTATTAGTCTATGTTTTTTGAAGCTGAAAAGTTATTAAAATTGTTTCAGGAGGTTGAACAATAACAGTCTTGTTGGTGAATGTTCAGAATCACTAGCTAACATGACACAACTTGTTTTACTGTAATATACACAGCCTATTCTTTTGTCTCATTATTCTTTAATTCTGTTTATAGTTTTTGTGTTACTAAAGTTTTTTTTTTTTTTTTTTTGCGATTCGCAATGTAGTGATCTGTCCTACAACAATCTTAGTGGACCAGTACCAAGAATTTTGGCGAAATCATTTAGGTAATTCCCTCTCTGAATGTATGTGTTTTTCTGCATGGATGGAAACAGAAAATTGAGTACTAATTGAAAGATTTTGGAAATTCTTTTTTGTTGTTTCAGCATTGTTGGTAATCCTCTTGTTTGTGCTACTGGAAATGAACCAAACTGTCATGGGATGACATTGATGCCAATATCCATGAACTTAACCAATACTCAAGGTAATATCTTTGAAAACAAAATTACGCTTAATCATCACTGACATTTCATATTGAAGGTGCGTACGGTGTCCAACACCGGCACGTCACAGACACATGTAGTTACATTCATTGTTATTGCTTTAATGCTGATTGAAATATCTTTGCTTCCCTAGATACTTTACCATCAAGCAGACCAAAATCTCATAAAATGGCTATTGTCTTTGGCTTGAGTCTTGGATGTCTCTGCATGATAGTTATTGGTTTTGGACTTGTTCTTTGGTGGAGACATAAGCATAATCAACAAGCATTCTTTGACGTCAAAGGTACTTTTCCATTAGAATGTCATGTGAAATAGAGATTATAAATATGTTTATAGTCCTTGCAAATATGCTATTTTTTGCTGTTGATTCTTGGTATTATGTTTCCTGCAAAATTTTGGCCAAAATATGCTTATAAAGTTGTATGTTTGTAAACTAGAGAATTTTTTTTTACAAGGACTAAAAGCAAAAACTGATATGATTGAAGTTCCATATAGTTGGTTCATTATTGTGACATATTATCAAATGTTTTAGACCGGCACCATGAAGAAGTTTACCTTGGAAACTTGAAGAGGTTTTCATTCAGAGAACTCCAAGCTGCTACAAATAACTTCAGCAGCAAAAACTTAGTTGGAAAAGGTGGGTTTGGAAATGTCTACAAAGGAGTTCTTTCAGATGGCACTGTAATAGCTGTAAAGAGGCTTAAAGACGGCAATGCAATTGGAGGAGAGATTCAATTTCAGACTGAAGTTGAAATGATTAGCCTTGCAGTTCATAGAAACCTTCTCAGACTTTATGGATTTTGCATGACTTCATCAGAAAGGCTTTTAGTTTATCCTTACATGTGCAATGGAAGTGTTGCTTCCCGTTTGAAAGGTAAGTTCATTTGTAAACTTTCTGTTAGAATAGTAATTCCGGTTCTAAAGTAAGCAGATAAATAAATGCATAAGAACACAAACAATTGATCGCATAGTTTGGCCGTTTGTGCTTACATCTATACCGACAGTTGCAAAGTAAAAAGCTTTGTTTAAATACTGCTGTTCGGTTTGCAATAAATTAGGGTTACAGATTACAAATCGTATTTGCTGGAACGTCTTCCCCATTTATCAGGGAATATGAGTCATACTCAACACGAGTAAATTCTCAAGTTGGTCCTTGAAGTTGTAGGATTGTAACAACCTAGTCCCTTACATTATCAATATTCTAAAATGATCCATGTAGTCGCAAAATGTTAATCAAGTCAATCCCTATGTTTGGATCTGTTATAAAATGCATCACTGACATTATTCACTTGGTTTCAAATTCATTATGACATTATCAACTTAATGTTTTTCTAGCCTCTGAAAATTCCAACAAAGGGACATATTTGATCAAAATTTTACAATTTTAGGGATCATTTTGGAATATCGAAATTGTGAAGTACTAGATTGACACATTCTTACGATATCAACAACCAAATTAGATATTTACTCCTCTTAACACTTTCATATAAAAATTTAGAGTTCGTAATTTAGGTACCTAATCTTGATATCAATTTTGTGATTTTTCAGGTAAACCTGTCTTGGATTGGGGAACAAGGAAGAACATTGCATTAGGAGCAGCAAGAGGACTACTATACCTTCATGAACAATGTGATCCAAAGATAATCCATAGGGATGTCAAAGCTGCAAACATATTGCTTGATAACTATTATGAAGCTGTAGTTGGTGATTTTGGTTTGGCAAAGCTTTTGGATCATCAAGATTCACATGTTACTACTGCAGTGAGAGGAACTGTAGGGCATATTGCACCGGAATATCTTTCCACCGGACAATCCTCCGAGAAGACTGACGTGTTTGGATTTGGCATTCTTCTCCTTGAGTTAATCACAGGTCAGAGAGCCTTAGAATTTGGAAAAGCTGCTAACCAAAAAGGCGCCATGCTTGATTGGGTAACTAATGCTTCTTATTTTCCCCTTAGTTTTTATTAATTAAAATTATTTTCCCTACTACTTAAAATTAAATTATTGAGGGTTAGCCTTGACGCAATGATAAGGTTTATGTAGCACTGGAACTTCATATTCAAGTCATGTTTAATGTCCGACATGTGTTAGCGTTCATTAATTACATGACACCAACACATATGCATTCAATCATTTCTAATTTTTAAGACTTTATCGTTGTCTACACGTCAATGTTTGTGTTGATATTCATAGATAGAAATAACCTCTCCGTCGGTTTAGTCCATCTCCAAATACCAAACCCCACCTGGTGGGAGTCTTGTACACTTGTTTGTCCTTTAACCACAAGTCAAATCACAAGTCCTTATTATATTGTTGTCATTCAGGTGAAGAAAATTCATCAAGAGAAGAAACTTGAATTACTTGTAGACAAGGATCTAAAGAGCAACTATGACAAAATTGAGCTTGAAGAAATGGTTCAAGTGGCTCTCTTATGTACTCAATATCTTCCAAGCCATAGACCTAAAATGTCCGAAGTTGTTCGCATGCTTGAAGGTGATGGACTAGCCGAAAGATGGGAAGCTTCTCAAAAAACCGACACTTCCAAATTCAAACATCAAGAATCATCTTTATCAGATAGATATTCTGATCTTACTGATGATTCTTTGTTATTAGTCCAAGCTATGGAGCTATCAGGACCAAGGTGAATGATTTAGTCAATAATATTTTTTTATTTTTATTTTATGTTAAAGTGTTTCTAAAGAATGAGTATGAAATTAAGAGTATATGATAGTTGAGTCTGTTTTGGAGATTATATATGTTGTATGATAGAAGGTTTTGTTTACTTTCAAATGTACATAATCTGATTTGTTTAATGTTATTTGTAATGCAAATTTTGTAATGTTATAAATCAACAACAAAAACTTGTATTAGGTTTTTTGGTTTTGTGGTGAAAAATCTTGTGCTTATATTGTACAATGGTCTTGTTTTCTCTAAAAATTGTACAATGGTCTTGTGCTTATATAAGCTCTCCAAAATTCTTTTAAAATTAAGCACCATTTTCAATCTATACAAAAAAAAAACTATAAAAAAATGTGAAATATTTATCTCTCTTCCTTCACTCTCCTATATCCCCAAAGCCATCGCGTTCCTCCTCTCTAAACTCCCAAACAATACCCAAAACATATCCGAATGAAAGCTTCGTAATTTCTTAGTAGTGGCCTTTCAATATTTTTTTGAAGGGGAAGAAATAATAAAAAATAACGGTCCCAGACGAAAAATAAATATTATAATGGTCCCGGCGGGGCTCGAACCCGCGACCTTCGGCTCATAAGACCAATGCTCTAACCAACTGAGCTACGGGACCACTGCCTTTAATTTTCTTTTTAATATTTAATTTATATTTACTACCAAAAAATCTAATATATCATTTATAATGTATATGACATATTAATTTATTATTGTAATTATAATTTTTACAATCTATTTTCAATTATAATTCATAAATTTTTGTTTTTTTAGGAGTCATAAATTTAGTTAATGAAGAGTAATTTTGTGAAGTATTATATATGCTTATAAAAGTAAATACATTTTTCCATATATTTTTTTTAAATATATATGTGAGTGTCATTTATTAATATGGCTTATATTGTGGGACCAATATTCTTTTAATACATTTTTGTTTTTATCAACATGCCATCAAATCTACATACATATTGGTTAAAAATTAAATTAAATCTACCAAAAAAAAAAAACTCATATGGACAAATCTAAAAGGCCTTTGAATTTCTTTTCCGCTTTATCCGATCCATTTTTTTTTTTTATAAGTAAAGCTACTAACACCCAACATTTTCGCTACTACACTTATGTTTTTTTAATCTACTTTTAGACAGGAAAATATGAATTAAAAAATACACATCCAAAATAAAGTTTTCAAACAATCTAGATGTAATAACAAACACATCAACCTAGAATTCTGCTCTTCTCCCAATGCATTTTTCTCGCGCCTAACTGAAATACTGAAAATACCCTTGCGTTAGTTATGTAGCACAGGGGTAAATGGATAATTTCAGTTGAGCACGAGTGTATTGCGCTGGGAGAAAAGCATAATTCATCAACCTAAGGTGACCGGTAACACCCAAATCCAATTAGTACATTCCCAAAAATGCAAAATAGGCCCCTTCAATTGCTCACCATCCATTCAAATTTCTAAAAGTCATTGTGTTTTGGGAGTTAAGAACCGAACCTCTCAAGCGATAAATGTCGATCATGGATTGGGAGTTACGATCTGATATGCCTAAATTGCAGAGTGCATAGTACATAATAAATGACATTAAACAAATTTGTAAGACATTACTGCTTTCATAACTAAACAACATATGCTTATAACTAGAATTTAAGTGCTTCGACACTACTGCTTAACCAAATATGTGAGATACTTCAATAATAAACAACATTGATAATTTAATAAATAACAATTCGAATCTCAATGTGTCAAATTTAGCATTTACTAATTGACCACATGTTTCTTAAGTTGGAATAAAATCCATAAACGTAACATGTTCAATGGTGTGGTATTAAAATACCAATTTACAAAAAAATCTAACTATTAAGTCGATTGGTGTGCAATTTCTGAAAGCTCCTCCTTCTACGCCTCATTTAATACCGGATAACCGACTTTGATTTTTGGGCAATCTAATTTATCAACTACAAAAACCCTTACCTTCAAAATGAGAAGAAATGTGTAGAGTTTGAGAAATTTAACACTTACTTGTTGGGTCTAGGTGCGAATATCGCGACAATGCAATGTCCTTGAGTCCAGTTGCTTTAATTTCAATTATTGGAGTAAGGAAAGTGTAAAGAAAGTGTTTGAAACACAAATGAAACTCATAGCTTCTGTTTCTGTATGTAAATGATGCGGATCGGGTCGTAACTCCCGAACTTAAGTGATTGGGAGTTAGGCCCCGAGAGGTTCGACAATTACGATATATGGGGGGCATTTTTGGATCTTAAATTGGCATGTGAGCAATTAAAGGTGTCATTAGAGGAATTTACAAAACTAAATTTGAAGTTCAAACTTTATTTACAACAACAAGGAATGTACCATGTTGACAAAAAAAAAAAGAATTTGCTAACCACAACCAACTATTTGATACATGCACCCTTCTATTTTTTTTAAATCACCAAAACACCCCTTTCTTTCCTTGTCATTTTTCAACCATTTTTAGATAACCAGAAATTTTCATTATTAAAATACAAGGAGTACTCAAACTAATGTACAAGGAGAGGCAAAGCCTATGAATCGGCAATTACATTAGTAAAAAAAGAATAGGGTTACTAACCAGTGTTTTCCTTTATTTCCTACCATCCAGACAAACCACCCCAGAAAAATAAGTTTTAAGTGATATGCAACTCTCTCAACTCTCACATCCATGTTATAAAAAGAAATATTTTATTTTAATAAACTCCAACGAACACCAAGTTTTTAAGATGAATAAGATCAGAACCATTAGTCTTTTTAATGTCTCCAACAAAGCGTTGTGGCAATGCACCTCTGCATGTTCCTGCAACAAAAACAACATGCACACTTTTAACTGTATAAATTCCTTTTGTTTTCGGCAGTTCATATGCATGTGTCTAAATTATCTCTCTATGGATGGAAAGAATAAAAAAAAAGCAAGTTGTAACACACTTTTGTCTTCCCATGCAAACAGACGCCGTCCACGAAACAAACCAAGAACCAGAATCTACAATCGAGCAACTCTTATTAGTATCCACCTACAAAGACAAGGAAAAAGAACAAACAACGATAAAGAACCCATCAAGTTGTCATGCAAAAACCAAACTATGGATCCAGTCCCCAAATCTAATTTTAACGCACTTTGAAACCATAATGAATATTCAACTCTCATCAGGTCTCATCACCATATCAAAGAGCACTCCGGGAAGTCCTTTGATGTAAATGCCCACGAATTGATCCTTCGATAGTTATTTTCCAAAAATGTAAACCAGACAACACCTTTATCATTGATAAATCTCCATTCCTCTATCTTAGTAATTGCTGACAAATCATCTTACGTTATTTTCAACATATTTTTCAGTCATTTTAGCAGTGATTTGACCTAAAAAAGAGGAGTTTTAGATAAGTTACTTATGGTTTAAGGGACATTTTGTAATGAAGAAATGCTCCATCCTAGTGAGAATGAAGATGGCAGATTACACTGAATGTTTGCTACTTTGGGACGATCCTTCTTTGCTATAACAAAGACTTTAATTGATGTTTATTTTTTAAAATTTGGTATATGATCCAAGAACTGACTAATCCGAGAGGACCAATCCCACCGTCAACTTGTGGGGGCTCCATTTAAAGTCAGAGTAAAGCTCTGTATGAACTTGTCCACCGAAATTGCACTAGGAAGAATCAAACTTGAGACATTGAGAGGAGCAAACTCCAAGATCTCAAGTTAACCATCAACTCCTAAAGGTGAGTTCCTAACTTATAATATTGCAAAAAGTAATAAAGAGTCAACTGCAGGTACCAAATGTTGTGTGGCAAAACTCACTGAAATCAAAAACCAAGCACCACGAGTGTATGAAATAGTGTTGAAAAACACTATTTTCAACACGCACATGCGGCGTGCGTAACCCTTGGTGCGGGACACATGAGAGGCCGAGAAAAAACTATTAAATGCGAGTGTGGGGGAGAAGCCCAATTTTTCAACCCAAACCCAACTGGAAACTTGCCAAGTACAAGAGTTCACATTCACAATTATTCATTCAAGACATGGCGGTTAAAGAGGTAGGCAAGCGTTAGAAGCATCAAAGAACGAGTTTGAGGCGATTGCAGTAGGATTTGATGGACGCAAAATCTTCAAGATAAATGTTGGTTAATTGGATTTTGAGGTGGACAACCCTCGAGTGTTCGTTGTCTTGAAATATATAAGCAATTTGTTTCGAACATTTTTCAGCCAATTCATCGGTCAAAAAAATGAAGTTGAGAATCTTTTATGATACAATGGCATATATCCATTTAAGGACGACTACATCAAGCCAATTCCAAAGATCAAGGTCTTTATTTTTTTGTTTTAGCTGTTGTATGCTGAGCATTCTCATCGGTAGGACTGAATACATACTTGGACTTTGAAGAGAATTGACCAAGAAATGTAGAGGCTTGAATCATTGTTCAATGTGATCAGAGTGATAAATTTCATGTTGTTAATGCTGAAGGTCGTGTGAAGTTTTGATGGTGATGCCGATGAGGCAAGTGCGTTGGTCGCATCGGGGACATGTTCAACGTTGAGACAACAACTAGGAGGAAAGGGTGGAAAAATAAAGAGGTTAGGTGGTGGAGAAGGCGCCTAGGAGAAGGGATCGAAAACCTAACTGATACCATATAAGAAAATAATTCGATGATTTTTATTGATAACTTATGTGCCTAATATACACCAATTTGTTGTTACAAATGATAATGACTAATGAATGCATATGTAAGATATTATGTAAAAACAAATTAGTCCTTGAAAGAAGCATAGTCCAAGATCTCAAGAAAACACTGTTGTCATACCCCAATTTTTGACCTAAGGTCTTACATTCATACACTGTTTGATCCTGAATAGTCTCTGACTTCTCAGTGAAAAAATTCGACAGAGAGGTATTTTAAAATACCTCATTTTTGTTCCGATTTGGACCCTCTTCTCTCTTTATCTTTATTTTTTCTATTTACTTTTATCTTTTAAAATTCCATCTTTTATTAATTCTCTTTTAATCCTAATTTTAATTTTAGTTTTAATTTTTATTTTTAATTAGTCATTTTTCTTGTTTTACTTTAATCACTTTTATTTTAGTTTTTACTAATTGTCCAAAATGTCCAAAAAATAATAGTGTCAATGTCTAATAGGTCACAAAAAATATGTCCAAGGTCCAAAAAAATTCAAGTCAAGTGTCAACTTTAACATTCCTTTTTCAAAATTCACCATAATTGTCCATAAAAAACCATTAAACCAATGTTCCATTTTCATCAACCTCCTCACCTATAAATAGAGCCCTCATC
>Ga0315915_1008227_pt1 | contig 12248 bp, 10 predicted proteins | sample MpolbnodulesMG_FD_207738 | JGI IMG/M metagenome (GOLD analysis project Ga0315915, IMG submission 207738) | Medicago polymorpha root nodule microbial communities from Los Angeles, California, United States - branched nodules | ecosystem: Host-associated > Plants > Roots > Nodule | place: USA... | reverse complement strand
CTACCATGATGACATGTACACTTTGATTGATTAGATCATGTGTCTGGCATCAGATTCTGTGGCTCACACACACAGTATAACTTTTGTCAATGCTGCTTCTGCACACAGTATATAATGTTTTCTATAGACCATAAATTACGAATATACAGAAACAAGCCATGCATGCAGGGCAAATTATTGTCTGCACAATTAAGTTCTTCTGTCAGTTAGGGTTTTCTTGTTTGTAATGATTTGGTCTAGAATCTTTAGATACAGGATCTGGGAATCATATTAATCCCAATAATTCAATTTGAGTGAGGTAAAACATTACACCCATTGTGTTTTGGTGAACTTATTGACATAGAGTAAGTCAACTTAGAGCATCTTCAGTGCTTTGTTCTTTATTGTCAAAAACTTCTAAGAACGTGTTGCATTTGAGTGAAATAAGAGTTTATTTTTACTCATTGGTTCTAATAGTAAATGCGTGCAAAAGAAGAGATTGTTTTCTATATATCGTCAAACTTTTTGCACATACATCTAATCAAAATATGTTATAAATAGATATTGGTAGCTATATTTTAGGAACGAATTTAAACAAGTGACATTATTGAATGGTTTAATGAATGCATGTGTAAAAGAGTTTTACATTATTGATATATACAAATTAAATCCGTTGAAGAAATAAGAAGTTGAGTGAGGGAGTTCTTAAAGGGGTTTGTCGAACCAAAAATTGAGATACTTCTTTTTAATGTAGGACTTTCCTCTAGCTGGTTAGTTTTTTTTGCCATCTCTCTTATTTCATTCTTGACTTGAGCTCAAGAAGATAATTTCTTCCCCACGCACACTTTTCTAAAAACACGCTATCCCTTAGTATTACATAATTCAAATGTCTAGGAAAGTTTTTTTTCTTGCAAACTTGAAAAGTGTAATCCAAACAAATCGCGTGTATGTTGGGGAGGAGAAATCTTCAATGTCTTGCTAGATGTTTTGAGTATTATGCACATTAGCTCAATTTATGTTGGAGAGTGAGGAGTTAATGGAGGTATATTGAAATGCCTAACAAACAACTAATTTCGCCCTGATCAAATCTCCTTTTGCAGGATAATTAATGTAACATGTATAATCAAATTGGAATTGGAGTTCTTTCTTTACAAGAGGCACTCTAATGGAGGTTTGGCTTTCTATATTGGATGGGTAAAGTGTTGGCATGCCACTCTTTAATGTTATTTTCTGTTATATATATTTACTCAGCAATTTGTAAGATCCTAGTCTAAACTCATTATATAACCGTTGGTTATGCCTTGGACTATGTTGCCTTGGTCTATGCATGCATATTTTTGGGATTGGTTCCATGTAAGTGTTTTTTTACCCAATTCCATTTAACTGTTTTTTGGGTTCATATATTCCGAATATTGTAACTTTGTGAGCATATTTCGGTTTTTTTTTTCCTTCTCATGCATATATTTCACAAGAGACTCACTCTCTCTTGATCTTGGATTAAGATGCTACAATACTTCACAAGACCCCCATTTATAGAGGGGGTTCGTGAATGTTGCATTGGATATTAATTATCCTGCATTTACAAGAATCTTCACTTTCTAAGAGTTCTTCAAGATTCTAGATACTACATCTCATCACTTTTTTTCAAATGTATCTCTGAATTTCAAACCACTTGCATGCATAATATTGTTTGAAAATTCTAATTGATTTCTCAACAAATTCTCCCTCAATTAAAGTTTCCAAATGTTGACGCCATAAAAAAAATTAATTTATTTTGAGCAAGTGCTTTTCTCATAATGCGCTTCCAAGTTTAATAAATTAGAACCAACAAACATGTACCCTTATGTTATCTCCTCCAAATAAATTATACTAGATTTTAACCCGCGCACGGGGATGTTTTGTATTTTGTTTTAAAGAAAATAATGAGGAAGTATCTCTTCAATTGCAAAATTTATGGTACGTGTGAAATTTGTTTGTGATATTCAAAATATGTATTACTTGTAAAAGTGAAATAACTATGATATTATCCATACTTTTATTCTTGTCAAAAAAAATAATCCATACTTTTATTAATTATGAATAACGATTGAAAAAGTGAAATTGGACACTATATTTTCACCTTAATTTTAAGGACGTTGAGTTTATAAGTCATCTTACTTGTCTATGTTTAACCTCAACTCTTTAATTTAACGTGGAATTTTAATTAACACTTTACATTTTAAAATATATTGGTTGTTAATCAATATAACACATCTTAGGCAGAAAATATTATTAACATTCAGTTAATTGACAGGCTAATTATCACTCTATTACGAGAGAGTAAAATGAATTAGTAGCACCCTAAGTAATAACGATAAATGCCAACAAAAATAAATACATTCTATATTTGATAAAGAAAAAAATAAAATAAGAACCAATCATAATAAGTAGGGTACATATCTCACATTTGGAAATAAATGCATTCTATATTTGTTAGGTACATATCTCACAATTGCAAATAAATGCATTCTATTTTTTGACAAAAAAATGCATTCTATATTTTTTATTTTTTTTGACAAAAAATGCATTCTATATTTGTTAGGTACATATCCCACATAATGAAAATAATATAATATCTACCAATCAACATTCAACAAAAATAAGTAGTGAATGTACATAGCAAATTTTGAAACAAGATGAGATAACCACTCGAACTTTCAAGTTCAAGTTCAAAGGTAAATTTCCTTTTGAAGCTTGATCTATAACAAAAGCAAAACTATGATACTTGAAAATGTGAATATAGTTTTATAGATTTTATTATTATTAATTAAAGTGACATTAATTGTCATTTTACGATAATTTTCTAGGGATTTGAGTTCAGCCTCTGAAGTTACCTCTGAAGTTACCAGATAAGTTCCCTTATTAGCTAAGACCTCAAGTGTAGTTTTATAAATTATATAATCTGAAATCTCATTGACATTTTTGTAAAAAAAATAGACGCACGAGAAATAGATAAGGTGGAAAAAATAAGCAATCTTTCATTTAATGTACTATAAATGAGGCTGAAATTTTTTAATACTCGTCATGGTCCTTATTTTAAGAAGAAAAACAAACAAAATCAAAACCAATACAATCATTAACTGTTGTATTTTTTTAATTATTTTTATCAATATATCATTATAGATAGTTGTGAAACACTAAAGACAGCCACTAATATTATAAAAAAAAAAAAAAAACCATTAAATAAGAGGTAGAAAAAGGGAGTATTAATTGTTGGGTTTTCGTATAACATGTGATGTGAATGGAAAAATACCCTTCATTTGTTTCATGGGAAAACAAAATTACCTATAGCAATAGATGCAAAGATAATCCACATATTCTTGTCGAATAAAAAACTCTTATTTTTTTAATGAAGCTAAACCAACTCACTCAAATTGACACCAAAGATAATTGAACCTGAGACCTTGAAAAGGAACACGGAAATAAAAAAACTCTTGCCAAGTTAATTTTGGTTCAAACTAAATAATCGCTGAATTTGTTTCTTCTAAAGTAAACAATTCAATCCAGTGCAAAGATGTACTTCACTAAATTCGTTGAATACTACAAGAATGTTATTCTCACTCAGAAGGGAGACAAGATGAATAATTATGCAAAATAACTTCACAATTCTACTTAATTGAAATTCAATCAATACAAGGGTTAACATGGATATTATACACAAGTAAATGAGTTATCGAATAAGAGATGTTACTTTGACGTCAAAATCCGACACCGTTTAAAATACACAACCCGATAGAACTAGTAACATTATTCAATCTTGAACACAATGTCTATTTTAAAGTGGTTGTAATGCATTCTTTTCCAGAAAAAGAAAAGAAACCAGCCTACAGAATTATGAATTTATGACAGCATATTGCTCTTACTTGATTGTATGATGAAAGTGATGCCAAAGGTCTTTTCTTGTTCTAAATGTTCCCTGTGTTTTACTTAATCTTTCCATGGTACCAGTTTTTTTTATTTTTCCTTTCATGGAAGACACCGTTTATTACCAGATCAGTGACATGTATCCTTCAAATGGCCCTAAATCCATCAGATGGAATGCAAATCTGTCTTTCGAGTATCGCCGTACACAACTCAAAAATAGTATTACTAATACTGCATTACAGTAAAATTTGTTGTGTATCAATTGGCAGATGTGAACAGTACTATCAAGAGTCAAAACAATAGGTTAAAATATAGTTTAGAAACAACAAAAGAAAAAGGAAAAAAGAAATGTTCAGTAAGATGCAAAAGATTCACAGGCAGAGGAAAAAAGGTTTTAAAAAAAGCAAACTCCATTGTTAGTTAACAGAATAGAGAGGTTTTAATAATCACCGATATCAAACATTTTTAGTTCCTTGAATAAATTCAAGAATCAAACTTGCACAACGTTGTCGGACGTTTATAAGTTCATCCTCATCGAATGGCTCAGGATTTCCAAATATCTGAATGAATTTTGAATAAGATAAGATTAGCACATCAACATTAAAAAAAAAACAATTAAATAACATAACTTGTTAAAGAATTATATTACCTTCTTCCATGAATCAATAATCCCATCAGATACAATTTTCAACATATGTATCATAATATAGTAGCCACACTCATAACTCTCAGGTTGTCTTTGACACTAAATTTGAATACCAAAGGTGAATTTAGTAATTAAAAGTTATATATAATAACGCAGCTTTTATAAATTATAAATGAAATTTAAAACAACTTACAACAGGGACAATCCATGTTGGCTTCTTCTTTTGAACACCTTGCAGCTTATGATATCCATCCAAAGCTCTATGATAGTATTAATTTAACAATAAGTTATATATTTGTGTCATAAATCATAGCACAAAGTCCATGTATAATAAATAAACTAAACACTTACGAATCAACAGTTTGAATAATATTTTTATCTGGCTTTCTTTCCAGCGAACATAGGAATACTACATTATTCTTCTTAGGACAAATAATGAGCAATTGCCAATGACGACTACATTAAAGAACAACCAGTTAGATAGGTATTGAATACAATTGTATACATTATAAGCAATGAACCACAATGAACATGTACTTACTTATTGTAATAAGGTGCTAGGTAACACTCTTTTTTATCATCGCATAACTTATTTTGTATGTAGGTTTCAGCATTACTTGGATCATGTTGACTTTGAATGAAACATGGATCAATAAATCCATATAAGTCACTCTTACCCACATTAATTGAGAGGCGATTCAAATACCTAAAATATTGAAATTGAAGTAAGTATTAAGTATAAATGATAATTAATTAGTTAGCTAAGCTTATAAAAAAAGGAACTTACGTTAACCACAATCGTAGAATAGTTATGGATAACTCTTGTTTACCCATACACAACTCCATAATATCTCTCTGTGAGAGCCAAAGAGACTTCATTCTATCGTGTTCCAACTCAAGCTTTATAGATTCTGACATACACATCGCCTTTAAAACCAACTGTTGAACAGAATCTAGTTGAGGGTCCGACCTTTTGGGTGAAACATCGTCTTTTTCATATCCATCAACATCCTAAACAATTGAGATTGAACATTAAGTAACATATTCAAGAGGTTTCGAGTGTAAATAGTGAGAGACATGTAATTAATACCTTATCAGAAACAATCTCCACAAGTCTTTTTGGCCATTGAATGAAATTGTTGAGGGCCTGCCCAACCGTTTCCACCTCATCAGTCGGCATAGGCACTTGAGCGTTAGCATCTAACACCTCACTAACAACCACCCTCATCATATCATTTTCTAGTATCTGATTATGTATGGTAGGCCCCAACTTGTACATATTGCCATAGGCCACTGCATGAAGCAAATCATCAACATACAATTCACATCGTTCTGGGATTTCATCCTCCTCTGGTATAGGAGGCACAACAGAAGAACTACCCTTTGTGCTTGCAGGTACAACGGTATTAAGAGAGTGAGTTGGGAAATTCGAGGGTTTTTTAGAGAAACCCATAGCTTCCAGATCCTGCATCAATTCCTCTTTAATTTGCTGAGTAAGCTCCACTTTTATGGTCTTTAATTGTTCACTACTAAAAACAGGTGGGGAGGAGTCACGTGAAAGTGGTCCAAAGTATTGCCGAATACCCACACCTCGACCAACACCACGAACAAAACCAGAGTGCTCAGGTTTGCCAATGGCTTCTGCCAAAATATCTTTACGTCCTTGTGGAACAAAAGTTCCTTGAGCTGTTTTTTCGACCAGAGAATCCTAAAACATATAATTTAAAATAAAAAATTAGAAAATTGTGAGCTGGTTGTATAATTACAAAATTAGAGTTGCGTATTTACTTACAATTTTCTCGGCAATAATGCGTGAGTCCTCTGATGTGTAATCTCCTGATGGCTTTTGTCGGGCTCTCTTCCATTGCTCATGGCGTGCTGGTGGAGATGGAGGTGCAGCTACCGAATCACCCAATGAATCTTGCTTTTGTTTTAACTTCTCTTGCATTATCTTCTCTTGGAGCAACTCATATCCCCCACGAGACAATCTGTGAGGGGTTGTATGATGAGCCGAACTCATTTGAGCTTTCTTTCTTATCTCCTATTATGCATACACGCGAATTAAATTTAGTACTAAAAATAAATTTGGTTGACCAACTAAATTATAAGTTCAAGTAACCTGAAAGGCAGGGTCCAGTCGCATCTGAACAAACGCTTGCCATGTTTCCTCATCAAGAAAATTATAGGCCTCAAGAGGAGATTGTCCCCTAAGATCCCCATGTATATATCTAGAAGTCAAATTAGTCTTAAATGCCCTCCAACGCTCACCCACATATGCAATCCATTTCTTTCGTAAGAAGCCAGAATTAGGAACATCCCATATTTTCTATATTACACAACAAGATGGAGGAGTTAGTGAATGACAATAATATAGTTAAGTACAACATTTACAAAGATAATTACAATTACCAGGATCTCTGTCCAAATTTCATCCTTCACATTCGCATCTACGGAATCCCAATCTTCTATCAAAATACTGATTTTGCTTCGACCAAGGAAACCCAAATAACTCTTGAACTTTGTCTTGTTTTCCCCTATCGATTTCCCAGTTGATTCATCAAATTCAATCGGTATCCTTTGTCCATCAGTACGGTCAAGTGCTAACTTCTTCATCAGTGTGGGACCTCTAACTTTCTTTTTGGTAGACTGAGAATCTAACCTGCTTCGAGAAGGAGCTGATACATCATCCATGTGTCTATTTAAACAATTATAATAATAGTCATAAGTCAGTAGCTCTTCTAAATGATGGACAAATAACACGAGACAAAAACTATCATATACAGATAAAATCTACTGTAAGCAATCAAAGTATATATTATTGGTAAAGTAAAAATTATTGAGATATAATCATGGATAAAAACCAATGTAAGCAAACAAAGTAAAAATTATTGAAATAAAGCTATCATATGTAGATTTTTTTGTCGGACTATCACATATAGATAAAAACTACTGTGAGTAATCAAAGTAAAAACTACGGTTTAATTTTCTAAGATGGTCAGGTTTGAATATTCTCTCATATCTCCTTTTTATGATCATCACGAGTGGTAACTACAGGAATACCCATCAAACACATTCTTTAATCAAGAGACTTAGAAAAATACCTAAGTAATTTCTTGGCTGCCTTAGGCCCGAAATCATCATATATAATATTATGAATTTGCGCTTCATGCAAATTTAAGTAGGTAGGTTGTAGATAACTAGGAGAACAAGGCATGAACTATAGTTACTACTGAGTTACCATATGAATTAACTATATCTGGCAGAATAAAGAGGAATGAAAGTCTATAAGATTCACAAGAGCAGACTCAATTACATAAGAGAAATGTTGTTTGAACAAGGAGAAAAAAATTGTTGTTCAACATGTTTTGACTTTTTTATTGCTTTTTTTTTCTCTTTTTTCTTTCGGTCATTGGTGTCGGAGTACAGAGTTGAATTTTGTATGTTCAAATAACATCACTTATTATATAATAGAGGGAAATAATGGAAACAACGCATTAAGGAAATAGAAATTTGGAGAGAATGGAAGAAGCAGGTAAAAGTAAAAACTTTTGTGAAGTGTTTCTTTCCCAAATGCATTTGAGATTTGTTCGTTTCAATCATTCAATGAAGTTGTTCTTTCCGACCCCCTGTTTGTCATCAGTTTAGGTAGTTATAGTTATTCTTTGCAGTGAGTTATTAACATAAGCTAACCATATTCCATAACTTGAATCAACACTCTTGTTTTTCCATAACTTGAATCACACACTCTTGTTTCTAAAACATATCTTATACACCTAATAGAACCATGATCAGATATCAAAATTTATGCTTCATATATTTCAAATGAATTAAAGCATAGCAAAGAACCTACAAGTTAAATGGTCATCACAGGTAATGTTATGCGGAATTCAATAATTCATTTTTATCTACAACATATACAAAACAACATCCCACATCAAGCAAGAACTATTAATGTTCTCTACTCTATCTAAACAACCTACAATTCTACATCAACCCAAAAGTAACAATAAGGCCCAATTTGGATAAACAGCTTAATTCACAGCTTATTGCATAAGCGCTTATGATAAGCATTTGTGTATAAGATATTTCTATAACAAAAGATAAAATAAAGTTAAATTGTTTCAAGATAAGCTATAAGCTGTTTTCATAAGTTTTCCCAAACAGGTCTGACAAATCACAAGTGTTTATGCTGGTAGATAAACTCAAATAAAGCAAAATAAACAAGCCCTAACAAGACAATCAACAAAACAAACAATAAACAATGCAGTCAATGATTCACTCACAATAAGCTGATAACTCCTAAGAAACACAAATTTGTATGCTTAAAAAGAAAACAAACAAAAGAAAAAGAAGAGACTCACTTTGAGTTGTTGGTTTTCTGCAGCTGCATTCTCTGAGAATCCTTTGAAAATTGCATCCTCTGAGAATCCTCTGGAAATTGCATCCTCTGAGTCTGAGAATCCTTTGAACATTGCATTCTCTGAGAATCCTTTGGATATTGCACCCTCCACCTCTGAGAATCCTCTGGAAATTGCATCCTCTGAGTCTGAGAATCCTTTGAAAATTGCATTCTCTGAGAATCCTCTGGATATTGCACCCTCTGAGTCTGAGAATCCCTTGAAAATTGCATCCTCTGAGAACCCTCTGAAGATTGTATCCTCTGAGTCTGATCCTCTAAAAATTGCATCCACCGAGTCTGAGAATCCTTTAAAAATTCCATTCTCTGAGAACCTTCTGAAAATTGAACCCTCTGAGAATCCTTTGAAAATTGCATCTTCTGTTTCTGCATTTTCTGTTTCTCCAAATCCACATTTTTTCGCTGCTTCGATGATTCCACTCTTTCGTGTACTTCACCAAACTTCTCCATAGCATTTGTAACCTCTCTATACCCTGATTCCCTGTCCTTTCTTCCTGCAACCTCTCTGTGCCCTAATTCCACATCCCTTCTTCCTCTCTTCCTCTTCTTACTCTCATTGCTCACCTCTGAATCATATGCTTCGTAATTGAAATCTGAATCATCGGAATCAGAATTATCGGAATCGGAATTATCGACCTCCACTTCAGCTGCTGCAGCAGCAGCTGCAGCAAAAGCAGATAAATTTCTCCGAAAACGTAAGTCCCCCGCGCTCTCCGGAGACGATGTCGCTGTCACTGAAGCCGGTCGTTTCTGAGATGATACATTCCGGCGAAAACGTGACTCCTCCTCCGCACTCTCCGACGACATTCTCGCCGGCGCAAGTTCTTTCTGAGTGCTCTGAGCACCAGATCGACGACCTACCGGTGCCAACGCCCATGCCGGAACATCCACCGTAGGTTCAACCGGCGGAGAGACCTTCGCCGGTAAACCATCTCCAAGCACGGAATCAAGTTTCTCGAAAAACAGCCATGCATCATCGTAAAATTCATTTTCCGAAACCCTAGCTTTTTCAATAGCGTACTTCTTCTTAAGCGCTTCGAATCGATTTTTGCAATGAACGTAAGTGCGTCGCTCTTTTCTAGAGTAACCGTGATGGTCATTGATGGTTTTCGCGATCTCTTTCCAGTGATACTGACGCAGATATTTGCGGTTAAGCGTTTTGGAAAGTTTGCCCCATGCATCGATGAGTGTGAATGTGGCATCGTTGGACCAACCGTCTTCAAGTACGGCGGACGAAGAAGGAGATGGTTGAGCTTCGGTGACGAACTTCATGATTTGCGGTGGTGGTGTTGTTTGTTTTTGTTGGGATTTGAGCTTTTCAAATCGGTTAGCGGTGTGAATTCGTTTCATCTGGGAAACTATGCTAATTAATAATGTTCTATGACGTTAGGGTTTAGGCGATCTAAAAGCGGGGAAGTGCTATATTTTATTTGTTTTTTATAAAAATAATCGATATTCATTTAAATTATATCATATAAATTTAAAATTGCGGCAAAAAAAAAAAAGAATCTACTAACGGACTCACAACATCCGTGATAATGATGAGATCACAAAAGCAAACAAAATAAAAATGAAAATATATGAAAATCGTTTATTCAACTACAAAAGTAAGAAAAACACAATTCAGATAGGTGATTTTGGGTCAAAATTGACCCTAAATCATCCCTCTTAGGTAAATCAAGAAAAAATGGTGATGGATAAAGTTTGAGAATGAGAAAAAAAAATCTTTATATTTATTAGTATACTATCTTTATTTTTTTTAAGAAATTAAATTAGTATACTTTTTTTTTTTTTAGGAAATTAAATTAGTATACTATCAATGTACGATTATTTTACGCACATACTTTTAATGGTGTGTTAACACGTCACTTTGATGTGACAACGTGTCATTTGACAAAAATCGAAATGTGAATAATAGCACGAATTCTGCTCTTTACCAAAACGATTTTGCTCATTCCCAAAGTAAAAGTCTAAAATACTCATACACATGTTAACTCACGCTAGTACAAATGGCTACGTATGTTAACACACGTTGCGTGACTTAACATGCGCTAGTATAAATTGCAGCGTAATGTAGCGTGAGTTAACTCACGTTGTCCTTTGTACTAGCTTGAGTTAACTCACGTTCATAGCAGACAACAGAATCTGCATTAAATGCAACCAATTACTGAACAGACTTAGAAAAAGTCTAGAATGACCCGTAATCACGCCACATTCATAACTTAACCGAATTACGGCAGTTTAACAAGATTATCGGATAGTTCGTCATAATCGAACAAAATTATTACATCGTTTTTCTCACAATCACGTAATCATACATAATGATCCAAACGGTCCAAATTTCACAAATTCGCCGGTAATGACCCGTAATCACTTAAACACACTTAATGACACGTAAATGATCCAAAAACTAATTCATTTCATATATTTATATAATATATAATATTAGTTACATATTGGCCATAAATATCCAAATTACACAATCGGACACCAAAAAATATGACAAACACTGACCGACCCAATAGTGTCATAACCTATCTAATTAGACTAGTGATAGTGCATAATCTTCGTCTTCATCCATGACTTCGAAATCTTGCTTTGGTTTTTCCGGAGTTGGAGTGTCACAAGTAATAGGATTGTGCTCATTTGTTGGTTTCTTTGGTGGCATCGGCTCCTTAGACATGAGCTCATCGAAGGCGGTTTGTCTATCCAAAAACTCAAAAAGCTATTGATCCGCCTCACCAATCTTGTGAGTCATCCACTCCTTACAAGGAGGTGGTAACGAACAATTTTCTTTCAACTTCACATGAAGAAAGTGGTCCGGAATTAAGTAAAGACACATTATGTTGGAATGTGGCTTAAGTGGTGGAGCACTCCAGATTGGAAAATATGTCTCACATGAACCACCCATTTCGGGCAAAGTCAATAGAACAACCGCTCTATTGTAGCAACTAGCAATGATGTGACCCATATTCGGAGTGGTCAACCACTTCTCTGGAGGTGCAATACCACTTTTACTTGTTGGAGGGTGTAAACCATCCAAGATAAGTTTGCAACGGCTCTCGGTAGCATATATCGGCAAGAAGTCACTCTTGTGATTTTTCAACTCATTAATAAGTGCATGACGAACCAAAACATGATCTTCCTCATTCAATCCCATGTGCCTAGCTATAACCCGTAAACCACAATTACCATCCCTTCTAACATTCACAATGTCTTCAATGTAAGGTCTCATGAGATGTGGAATTTGTGAAATGTAGGGTATTTGCAAATAAGGTTTTGGTTTTGAAGTCGAAGTCGAAG
>Ga0315915_1008226_pt1 | contig 12249 bp, 2 predicted proteins | sample MpolbnodulesMG_FD_207738 | JGI IMG/M metagenome (GOLD analysis project Ga0315915, IMG submission 207738) | Medicago polymorpha root nodule microbial communities from Los Angeles, California, United States - branched nodules | ecosystem: Host-associated > Plants > Roots > Nodule | place: USA... | reverse complement strand
TGCAAAGAATCAACACCATCAACTTCTACATGAGCATCAGTTGAATGTAGCAATAACCTCTCCATGGAGCAGTCAACACGCAATAAATGGACAAACTTTATAGTTAAAAATCTGCATAAATTAATCACTCGATGCCCGTGACAAAGTTAAACAACCTTTGGAATAGAAATTAACATTAACATAATCATCCGCCTGACGGTGCACCAACAGCTGTCCACTCATACGCCAAGCCGATATGCTTCGAAGAATTCTGCATTATGGAGAAAAAATCTGCAATCAAAAACACTCTCCAACGCCTCAATTGGACTTCTTCCTCTGCTACACCAACACCTAACATGCTGCGAGATAACCTAAAACAGAACAACAATAAAACTACCTTTAATAACATTCTTCATTATAGTACATAACTCATCAACTTTTAGTAACTCCCTAACGAAAACACAAACAAACAAATGAAATTAATAAGGAACCAAGCATATAAAAAAATATTTGTTTTCCTCATACTCATCAAACCTGAAAGTTTGTGGGAATTTAACATTGTTATACTAGTCTTTTCCACCATGTTAAATATGCTTGTCTCTTCACATCAAAGATCATTTTGTTTTCAATTTTAACGTCAAAAGATACAATTAATTAGACTAATTGCCTATTTGGAACATCATTAGTTTTCTGCACATTAGAGTGTTTGCTTTAATGTAGTCTTTTGCCGTTATTACAAAAAAAAACATCATACATTTTGAAACTTATTCAAAAGCTATAAGTTCCATAGACATTATGTCTAGTTCTCAAACACAGTGGTTACTTATTACTTACTCATATTCATGAAACTTAATCCAAAACTATAGTTTCTTTAGATATTGAGAAACAAAAAATTTCTTCTTAAAAATGAGCAAAAAGTATTTACAACCTAAATTAGCCAATTTAACTCTTCCCATTAGTTCACTGCCCTTAATTACATGAATGAGAGATTAAAACAGATTTATGCTTATTAGTGCAACCAAAATTGAACAAAATAATGCAACTGTCATGATAAGGTAAGTTGCATTTTTGACAGCTTCATTGGTATAGACTTGTTGAACAAAAATGAAAAGGATTTTGTGATTTTGTTCAAAAAACAAAAACATTTTCATCTTTATTCAAATTAAACACAATAACCAACAAACCTTTTAAACCAAGAAGAGAAACAGTTTCCTGTTGATTGTTGCTTGCCATGATGAAATTCTGCAAACACGGCATATACACGGAAGAAAAATGACATCGGTCCCGCTCTCTAATGCATTTTCATAGTCCAAAGATATGCAAAAGAATTAAGTCATTAATAGAATTTGTAAAAGTGACTTAATAATGAGGGCTAAAAATGTAGATGAATTAATATTGAACCACCATTTTCAATGCCATTGTGTTTTTATAAATTTAGCTGAAATCATAACTAGAACATGTTTACTGAGATGCAAAGTAAAATAACAAAACATGTGCCTTTCACTATACATCATGCTTTCTAGAACAACCTTGTATAGAGAAAAATTATGAAGTGGCTTGAAATAATGAATTTGGAAAGTAAATATCAATTTTTTAAGACACAAACTTGGATCAACTTAGTGCCAAAAGCATACAGAACAACACTTATTCAAAGACTTCCTCCACCTAAACACCACATTTCACAATTCCATGAAGATAAAGAAGCCATATATACATTATCTCTAATTAATCAAAACCTACACTCACTTGAACGTATACAAAAGATTGGTCAAAAAGACTATTATGAATCCTATTTCTAATACATTACACTCACGCATGCCAAACTTCTATTTTATTGGAGTTAAACTAAAAAATGTATACTCAATCAATGATTGAAAGTTACCAATACACATACAAAATCATTATTAACAAATACACATAACAAAAACCTTATTAACAAAAACTCTAGCTTCATCAGATCAAAACATGAGCCAAAATTCTGTTATGTTACCAATAGCACATAATCAAATTATAGAAATTGAAAACATAAGTGACTAAGCTAAAGACTGAAGATTAGAGAAAATAATTGTCATGGGCTTCAACATGGGGAGGCCAAGTTTGGTGATTCAGCTGTTCAGGCAAGGTTTCAACCTATGTAACACGAAATAAAACTCAAACATACATTGTTTACACACAGGAAGAACAAAAAAACACCCTAAAAATTAGAAATGGTAAAGGAAGAACAAAACAAACGTATAACAATTAGTTATTTTCCAACTGACATGTCAAGAGACACATAACCTTATCTTAAAACTTATGTATAGTGTGCATGCATCAGCAATTACCTTAAGTTAAAATTGAAATCCACCAAAAATGAAATGTGTTTGTTAAAACCTGAACCATGTCCTTAACCACAAATGGAAACATCATCATTAACCATGTCCTTGACATTTTTAACAATATGAATCAAATAGTAGAAGAAACAAATGTGTGAAAGAAGACTTGCACTAAGCCGCAATGTCACTTCCTGTCTCAGATATCTCAATCCTCATTACTCCATATATTATCAAGCACGAAATTACATACCATCCTGCACAATAGCAACATATAAAGAAATATCAGACTAAAAAAAACATCAAAGTGAAAACTTACACAGTGGGAGGAGAAGCAGGAAAAATCAAATAAGAAGGATGAGATAAATTAACAACCAAAACTTAGATAGTAATTTGATTTTGCATTATCAAAATTAGGTCAATCAATCTCTTTATACACAATCAGTCCTGCAATGTTTTGAATCACATTCACTATCAAAATGATTGACCTCCTCATAATCACTAAAATCTGCACAAAAAATAATCTGAAAATAAAAATTTCAGATAGATGTCAGAAATTGTAGATGTGAAATTTGGACTGTCTTTGTCATGCTCACTTTACGTATTCCAAGTATTTTAAAGGCTGATTGTTTGTTTTTGTTTTACTTTATCAACTTCAAAACGTGTATGCTTTTTGTATTACACATTCAGAAGGGAGTTTATTTCCTTGATTTTGGCTTCTATTGTGCGGGAAATTTAATGCAATAGTAGCAAACAAGGCATGCTATCTATTGTAAGATGATTTTAGAGATGCTCTACACGTCTTGTTCCAGTTCGTTCTTTATCAATAAAAGTCTGCTTGTAAAAAAACTTCAGAAGGTGCTAAAATAAAAGAAATAAGGGTGGTTAAAAGAAAATATTCTATGCATTTTTTATGTTGAATCTTTACGTCCTCCTTGTGGGACAAAAAGTATTAAAAATAAGTTCCTGTTTCTAAATTTAAGAAAAATGTGTCATCGTGAGCATAGCTTAGTTGGTGCAGATAATGCATAATATATGCAAAGTCTGGGTTCAAATCCCAGCTACCACAGAAAAAACAAAACTATGCTTCTATAATTAGGATGGTTAAAACATGGTTAAAACAATTCTGGTTAAATCATGGTTCTATAATTCATAAATTATTGGCAGAATTACCCTAAGAACATAGAAATGTTGAATTAGGATGCGCTCCCTTAACTAAATTCTAAGTAATAATTTTGTCATTTATCTATTTTTACATTATTTTCATCTTTTTAATCAATTTGCTTATGGATTATCAAGACTCAAATCTATGCTTTTATTTTAATACTATGTTTTTATTTTAATTTGAGTTCTTAATGTTCAACTTGATGGTCCGTCACTCATATTTTCATATGAATTTTATATTTGATGTTTAAAGATTTGTATGCAAACGGACTAAAATAATAAAAATGACATGGAAAAAATAAAGGACAAAATGTTTATCTTAAATTAATGATCGATGAGTGTAATTTTGATTAAATTATTCGGAAAACTTATTCAAGTTAACCATCAATCTAAATATGTATTAAATGCTAATCAATATCAATTATTTTTTTCTTCATAAAAAACAATATCAATGATAAAATTTATATGAATATAATATGTAATAATATATGAAGCGGTTGGGGTTCGAACCCCAAACACCCTATTTTTCCACATTTAAATGTGCGAGCTTCAGCTACTAGGCTATTAGACAAAAAAAACCATGTAATTTAAATTTGTGGTATATGACTATAATTTGTTTTTATCATTGCTCAACACTATTATTCTCTTTGCGAAAAAATTATTATTATTTTCTTTTGAGATTTAGCTCGTTTCTATTACGAGAAGCTACTAAAAGGGAAGAAAATGAAAATGTGTAAAAAAAATGAACACCGAAGACAAACAATATTTTAATGTGTGGCCTTTATTAAATATAAGTGATCAAATGAGTGAGCAAAAGTGACAAACACGACACATCGATATAATCAAGAGACATTAAATTATGATTATATTTTTAAAAAAGGGTTTCATATGCCAATATATTAGTGCTACAAACTATAAAGTGGTCAAACAATTATCTATTTGTTACATGCAAAGGGGAAGAAATATGGCTACAATTCTTAAGTTTGTTTATATCATGACCATATATCTTTTTGTACTTCTTCTTGTAGTTAAAGGCTACTGTATGCCATTTTTCTTATCCCCTTAAATTTTATTCTTTATTTTATATGCAATTTTTCATCCCTTTTCATTGACTTTATTTTTTTTCTTACATTATAGCATTTGAAGAATGTAAAGAAGACGCAGATTGCCATCCTGTTTGTAGCTTACCAGGTTGTCCAAATATTTGTACCCTGCCTGATGTTCCAACATGCATTGATAATAATTGTTTCTGTATTTAACAGTAAGTTGATACAAAAATTTGTTACGTTTAAACTTATACTTTTATTATGACTTCTTTGCACATTTCGATTTTTCTCTCTAACATTAAAATTTCTTTGTGACAGAATTATAAATGAACTGCAATAAATAAAGATAAGGTTATTATATAAAACTAGGTTGCCTTGCGTTGCAAGGGAGGTATGATGGTCTGTTTTCTTTGTATCTCCAAGTGGGCGTGTCTAGCTTGTGGTAGTTTTTGAGTTGTATCTCGCTGTTTTAGCAAAATTTGTATTTGTTTTTAGCCCGTTCTAAGGGACCAATTTTTCTGTAGTTTGTGTTTGTGACCAATAAGTTGTTCTCTTTTCCAAAAATATATATTTAATAAAGACTATAATTATCATGTATTTCTACTACTCAAATTTGACTATAATTATCATGTATTTCTACTACTCAAATTTGTATTCACTATGTATACAATTATGCGCATATAATCTTTTTTTTAGGGTATTATAAGCATATATTTTTTAGTGGGTTACGACTTAACACATTATCAATATTGTGATATTGTCCTTTAAACAAAGTCACCTTCAATATCACGGGAGAGGACATTGAGTAGAGAAATTGAGATTGTTTAATTTTGATTATAAGAAATTGAGATTTCATAAAATTCACGGGATAAAACAATCATATGATGGAGCGGAAGTGGGGGGTGACATAGGTTATATTAGTTAACCTCACATTTAGTATCTTAAATCTTCATTGCAACAAATGGACTTAGGCTTGAGATTCTATCTTACGCAAAAACCACAATCCTATGATGTTTCTAAAATATTGTTGAAACCTTTTCCAAAACCATTTCACTCTATAATCTAATCTTTTTAGTTAATCAATATGGAGAAAGAGATCGGTAGTCAACACTAATCCTCGTGGTATCCATACTTACGTGATAGAAATCGTGCACTAGTGACCTATCATTGCTAAAGGATCCACATAAATAGAATGTAGCAACTTTTTTTATACTCTTTTCTTGTTGCAAAATGGCTACCGTCAGAATGGTCATTTCTTAAGCTGCTACAGACACTCCTTAGAGTAGGCGTGTCTCGGTGTCGGACACGTGTCGAGTCCGACACCGACACAACACTGACACTTGTAATTACACTGAATTATGCGATTTTTTCAAATTATTAGTTGTGTCGCCGCGTCCGTGTCTGTGTCGTGTCCGGTGTCCGTGTTTTTATCCGTGCTTCATAGGCTGCTATGAAGTGCTGGCACATTCACCAATATGATGTCAATAACGCCTTTCTCCACTATGCATTGAAGGAAGATGTTTAAATGAGTCTAACCCCTGGTTTCGAGCATTCTTCTCTCAACAAAGTTTGCAAACTGATCAAATCCTTTCTACATTGTGAATTGAAGGAAGATGTTTAAATGGTGTTACCTTTCTAATGATTTAGAATTGTTCTAAGCTCCTAATTCACTATATTGACAAAAAGAGAGCTTTACATATTGTTGTGAATCCCCTATTTTTATGAACGAATGATACATCTTGGGATTGAAAGTCATGTACATAGAGAAAAACTTTCAGTTGGGTTAATAAAATTGCTACCTCCGTATTCTGCTAACAAGATAGAAGATTTGTTTACCACTTTATATCAAAGCTCAGTTTTTTTTGTTTTGTTTTTTTAATGGCATATCCAAGCTTAAATTAATTGACATTTATCAATCTTTGACTTGTGGGACGGTAGTACACATTTGAGACATAAACAAGAATTTGTTAGAGGTTGTTAATCTAATTAATACTCATTCCGGTCACTATTATAAGAAAAACTCCACTTTTTAGATACATTAAATAATTAATGTATCTAATCTTTATTATAAACTGGATACATTAATTATTTAATGTATATAAAAGTCCCCGTGAGCAAAAATTTTAGGATCGCCCTGCAAATTTACTAAAAAGTCATTCGAATTACGTAATCCAAAAACAGTTACCCGAAATTTCCAGATTACATATTCCGGAAAACCCTTTTTCTCGAATTTCAACAATGCTTTGCTTTATTTTATATCATTTAGATGCCAAATTCATAAAATAAATGCAAAATTAATGGAACAAAAATACTTCACATAAAATCTCATTTTATTAATATAATTGATACATACATAGAATATTGAAACACCTAAATCTTATTACATAGAATATTAAAGCACTTAAAGCTAAACAATATTAAAGCACTTAAAGCTAAACAAGTGGTGCAAGAAGATGGGGTGGGGTGGGAGGGGGGAAGCTACTGGGTAAGGTTTGTTTCCAGGGTGAAAGAGACCTTGATGGTCAACCTTGCACCGAAAGAAACCAATCTTGCACCCATACAGACCAACATGACACCCAGACAAACCATGCTTCTTTGCAGCGCGTTGCCTTCCCTGTTGACCGTTCGTATAATTCCTGAGTTTTCAAAGTAGCTCCTTTTTATGAAAGGTCAACGATGGAAACACATTGTGAAGAAGGAAGAGGAGGAGAGAGTGTGATGATGTGAAAATGGTGGGATTTTGGAGGCTATTTATAGGATTTCTTTAAGGATAGGTTATATCTCCACTTAATGTTGAGTCAAAAACGTGTTTCAAAGGAGTTTTACCAGTTATTAATGCTGGTACAAACCTTTGAAAACGTGTTTCTTGTGGTGAAGACCACCGGCCAAAATAACTGACACAGTCCGGATTATATAATCCGAAAACCTCCCATGGTTTCCGGAATATGTAATCCGAATTAATACAATAATGGGCCAAACTGAAGGAAACTCCTCACCTTATGTGGGGTGAGGGACATTTCGAATTATACAATTTGGAACATTATTTTTTCCATGTGGTCCACATTGCACCGACAGTTTCTGTGGTCCAGGACTCCCAGGGACATCTATAAATAGGTGTCTCTGTGTTCATAACTAGAAAACCACACACAAAAAACAATGGAAACCACTGTCTTTGATCCGAACACCAAGTTAGCTGCGATTTACTACAACGGGGGGAAACCACCCCATCTTTCAGGATTCCCACTGATGTCACCATCTTCGGGTTGACAAGTCAGTTGAATCAAATCAACCTCAAACTCAATTACAGAGACACATCGAGGGTGGATGGTGTTGAGTATTGACGTCCGTCGACTGACTCAACCGGGAGTGTGCGGTTCACCCGAATGAAGCTCATGCACGACGACGACGTGAGAACCATGTTATCGATCTTTGTTCAAATTGACCATGTAATATACATTATGTCTGAAAAATGATCTTGTAAAATACAAAACATATATTCTAGCATTTGAACTTAAATTTCTTCTTATTTTTGATCACCTTATAATATACACGTAGTCTAAAAATGTGATCTACAGGTTTGAATTTTTTCACTATTTTTTTCATACATTTCAACACGTTAAAATATAGCTTTACACAAAAAATTAAATTTCTTCAACCAGGGATAAATTAATTATGAATTTTTATTCCCTCACAGTTATGAATTTCTTAAATAATTTATAATTAATTTGTATCTCGTTTAAAAACTACAAAATTTCATTGTGAAGGTTCTTATCATGTTCTAGTCATGCCTACAAAATTAGGGAACTAAATTTGACTTGTTAGTATACGCGTACGCGGAACAAAATTTCAATTTTACACGTTTTGGTTGAAAAATCAAAATATATTTAAACGACTTCGAAATGCTATGAAACTTTTCAGATCCTTTTTATGTATTTTTATAGATGTCTCTGCAAATAATGAGCTCAAAATTTGATTTATAGGTCGAGATTTTCGTTGCTTTGTTTTTTGACAGTTTAAAATTCATAATTAATTTGTCGTTTGTCGAAAATTTATAATTTTTTGTGCAAAACCATATTTTAACGTTCTTAACTTGCCTCTAAGAAATCATGAAAAAATTCAATCTCTCGGTTGCTTTTTTGGACTTCCTGTATATTACATGGTTGTAAATAATAAAAATCTCGAATTACATGGTTAGAATACATGTTATTTAATTACAGGGTCAATTTTCAGACTTCACGTATATTACATTGTCAATTTCAATTAATAACCCTATTTTAAATTGTACTTTTGTTGACAAAATGATAAACCTTTTTTATTTCGATTTATGACTGTTTATATGTCACCTGTGAATTTGTGATAATTTTTTTGCCCGGGCTCCATAAATTTCCTGGCTCCGCCACTGGTCTAGAGACCTCTATAAATAAGTGTTTCCGGTTTTCATCTTCATTTCGAGCAAAACACACAAACACCCTAAAGAAAAACATGGAAGTTTTTGTCATTAAACTGAAGATCTTTCTCACACGGTCAAAAATACAAACAAACAAACACCAAAGAAACCACAATGTTGTCACAAATTTTTGTCTATTTGATTGCGTGATGAAGATCTTCAGCATGCTGTCAAAAATACAAACAAACACACCAATGAAACCATAAAATATTTTGTCATTGTGCTGAGGATCTACCTAATGTTGTCTCAAATAGATAGCTCTCTATTTGACAGCATTATGTAGATCTTCAACATGCTGTCAAAAATGTTGCTCTCTATTTGAATACCAAGAGGTTTGCTATGAGCTAGATCTTGGTGCCTTGGCAATAGAAACATCTCATATGGCAAGGCAGCAAGATCTAACTCAAAACAATCCTCTTGAAACACCTTGTCTTTCATCGTTATGTTGCATATCTGAATCCGAAAAGGTTTTTGTGAGCTCGATCTAGTTGGCCTTCCGATATAAATATGGCAGTTGGCAGGCCAGCTGGATCGAGTTCAAAAGCATTTCTTCGAACATCATCCTAGAAATTTTGTTGTTTATGTTTGTTTTAAGCTGCTTACTTGTTTTTTATGCATTTATTACTTATTTTCCATGAAATCTTTTTAAAAAAATCCTCCAAATAGGCATGTTTGGATTATATAATCCAGAATGTTTTTGTCAATTCCGGATTATATAATGTGGAAGCCCTCATTTTCTTTTGGACGGTGCGTTTCACCAAAGGTTTGGCCGGTTAGTGGAGTTTTAATGCATTTTTGGACGGTTAGCACTACAAACACGTTTTCATTGACTGTACTTATGACCTATGACTTGTTTTAAGCTATAAATAGGCTTCCATCTTCAACCATTTCCTTCATTCTTCATTTCACCTGTTTTCTTACATTTTCTTCAAAAAAAAAAATTAGTTTTTTAAGAGTGTTTGTGGTGTCATGGTCATTGTTGACCGTTCATATAACCTCTGTAATTACTTTTCAGCTTATGTGGGGGTTATATAGCGGTCAACAGAAACCTTTGACATCAAAGAAAACACCATAAATCACATTTCGAAAGTGTCCGGATTTTGTTTTCCGGAAAACTCTAACAATCTGGTTCGGTTTACATAATTCGGACCAAGGGTATTTTTGATTTTTTTTGCAGAGCGCGCGAGAAACAAGCAGAGTGGGAAAAGTAAAAGTCAATATATTTATAGCGAAAAGAATTCAAAGCCTAATATAAAGCCTAAAAAAGTTATGGGCCTAAAACTCTTGCTTTATCGACAGCCGAATTGGGTGGACCCTATTCATTGCCTAAAAATAAAGGAAAAATGATGGAAGGTTTAAAAACAAAAATTAGATGCGTTCATTGTAGTGAAGCATTAGATAGTTCTTTTAACATTTGATCCATTGAAATTTCTTTATATGTATGTTTGATATCACGATGTGTAGGTTTAGTATCATGATGAGTATATCAGAATAACGACAACTCATCGTGACTTTGCAGTAACTAAGCTTTTAAAAAATCATGACTAAATTACACCAAAGGTCCTTTAAGTTATTTAATTCTAACAAATTAGTCTTTTAAAATTTTTAGTAACACTTAGGTCTTTTAAGTTAATTAATTGTATTAAGTTGGTTCTTTAACTTTTTTTCATACCAATTAAGTTATTTAACCATAACAATTTAAGGGATTTTAGATATTAAAAATGTAAGTTATTCGATGTTTAAAATTTACAATTAAATAACTTAAAAGATCTAAATTGTACAAAAAAATACTTAAATAATTAACTTGTTACAATTAAATAACTTAAATGATATAAGAGATACGAAAATATGTTTAAAGACTCAACTTATTATAATTAAATAACTTAAAAAAAGATCTTGCGTAATTTAGCCAAAAATCAAAATAGGACACTGTGATTCTAGCAATGATAAGACTTTTGCCTACCATAAACGCCTATCTTCTTTTCCTCTCAATGAAGTTCTTGTTTCATATCAAGATTGGTACTAAATCCGGTTTGATAGATTGAAAAATTGGGCAGCTTTGGATCAATTAATTTTTAAAAATAAATGTATGCTTTGGATTTGCAATTTATCATAATATCCAAAGGTTCTGATTCTCTGAAATCTGTAATCCTCAATGAGAGAGAGAGTTCAGCTATGTTTACAGTGAGTAAATTGTACTAGTACTTTATTGCTTGATTTTTGAAGCTGAAACATTGTGTGTCAAGTGAAAAGCTGATAGTTTTTGCTTTTGTCCTACTTTGATTGTTAGGGTTAATTGGTTGTAGAAATAGAAAAAACAGGAAGAGTGTACTACAATTAATAGCTTTAAATAGTGTGGTATGCATGATCAATTCGCATTTAAAGGCATTGTACAGAAAAGGTACAAAAGATAGACAAGTACGCCAAAGACTTTGGAGACACACAGATTATATTGCTTGATGTATCATATAGATTCACCATGTACGTGTCAGTGTACATGCTGCTTTCTCTTACAACTTTTTCTTCCTTTCAGACTACATTTGTTTTAATTTCCCAACCAAATGTTCTTCATTCTTAAAAATCGAACTCGTAATCACTTGTTTTATAAAGAAGTTATATTAGCTCATCTAAATTGACATCGAGAAGAATCGAATCTGAAATATTAAGAAGGAATACACAACAAGATAAAGTTTATGATATCAAACCAACTCAAGTAGGTTAGATTTTATATAAGGAGTTTAGATCTCTTGCCGCTAAGACCAATGCATTATTGTTTTTTAATTTAATTCACAAAATTTCTAATAGAAAAAGACATTTATAGATATGTTTGCTATTTCAATATATTATAAATTTATAATAAGAATGTTTCACGTATTCATAAATAAAAATGACCATGAATAAAGAAAACAACAAAAAGGTCAATTTATTTATTTAACCTTTGGGTTTAGTCCCATTTGAGAACTCTTTCGAATTGTCTGAGAAAAAAGAAAGGTTCGATGGAAACCAATAATGTTAGTCCAAGCAACCCTTTAAGGAGAAGAACCTCTCATCAAGCTCACTCATTCAACATGGTTGATGATGGAAGAAAGATTGGTTATGATTTCCAACAAGAAGATAACTTCAAAGGTAATAAAAACTCAAACTATGATATTGATGTGTCAATGTTTTCAGATGTGAAATGTTGTTACTATTTATTGGAGGCTATGCCTCTACCAGGACCTACATGGTCTACAACTGGACCTACTGTATTGGCTGAGCCACCATCATCACTCATTGAAGCTTCTATGGAATTAGAGTTGGG
>Ga0315915_1008225_pt1 | contig 12249 bp, 8 predicted proteins | sample MpolbnodulesMG_FD_207738 | JGI IMG/M metagenome (GOLD analysis project Ga0315915, IMG submission 207738) | Medicago polymorpha root nodule microbial communities from Los Angeles, California, United States - branched nodules | ecosystem: Host-associated > Plants > Roots > Nodule | place: USA... | reverse complement strand
TGGTAACCTTACAAGGAGAAAAGAAGAGATGGAATGGAACCAAGCCATGATGTCTCAATGATCTTGTGTCTTCCTTCAATCCTTGTGCTCCTTGCTCTTTAGAGTCTCTCTGGTCTTTCCCCTGTTTCTCTCCAAAAGTGGCCTCTAATAATATGGTATCATATTTTCCAACTGAAATGATGAATGGCTTTTATAATTTATGTTCTGATCAAACTCGCCTTTCGAAGATTTAGGCCAGTGGGTTTCTGCCAGTGGGTTTCACAAATAATTTATATTTTCCACCAGTGGGTTTCTGCCACGTCAGCTTTTGAGGATTTAGGCCGCCTTAACTCGCCTTGCGAGTGAGTTGCTCGCCATGGCGAGTTGTGTTCGCCCTGGGCTCGCCATGGCGCATGGGAGGCGAGTGGAAACTTGAACTTTCTGCCTCAGCTCGCCTTAAAGTCGCCTTTGAGCTCGTCGTGGCGAGTTGACCTTTGCATTTCTTCATGTTTTCTTGCTTCTAAAGTGTCCAGGCGTGCATTTTCCTACAAAGAGTTGACATTAGATGTGAAAAGCATATTTGAATGATTCTTCAGTATTTGCGAGTATTTCACTGGATAACTTGCAAACCAAGTAATCAAAGTGCCTAAAATATATAGTCCATTTAACTCCTTTTTGACAATTATCAGCGAGTTAACTCACGCAAGTTGGCCAGTGGTCAGAACTGAAGAACAAATGTTTTTTTCACTTTGGTCAGGTTTTCAACATTCAATTCACACTTTTTTAACCACTTTTACACGTTTTTTTACCACATTTATGGTAGATACAAACTAGGTTATCTTTCCTACCTATAAATACCCTCACAAACTTCCTCATTTCCTCACACCATCTCACATTATCTCCTCCCACTCTCTCCCCTTCTTTCTCTTCTTCTTTTTTTCTTCTATAGTCTCTAGGCTCTTTTTACCCCTTTAGAAATATAGTGGTCGGTTGTTGGGGGAAATAGTGGTCAGTCGGGTTGGGGAAAAGACATCATCCCTTGAGTTAAAATTAGGTTTACTTCCTTTTACTCCCAAAACCTTTTTACCGTGGGTAAAAAGAATTATCCTGGGGGTATAAAAGGAACCAAATTTAAATTTACCTCAAGGGATCTTGATGTCTTTTTCTCCAACAAGACTGATCACTATTTCCTCCAAGAGCTATCACTATATACCCATCCCAAGAGGGTAAAAGGATATTAAGTAGATTAGTGAATTCAAATAAAATATATGTATTAATTATTGTAATGTTTGAATGATATTAATAAAACGAGAGTTATATTTATTAATTTTGTTTTTTATTTGTATTTATATTTGCGTTTATTTTATGTTTATGATTATGTATTGAATAAATAAAATCGAATTTATTTTCTAATTTTGTATTTAATGAATAAATAAATTAGAATAAATATTGAATTAGAATAAAATCGAATTTATTTTCTAATTTCGAATTTATTTTAAGTGCATAAATAAATTAGAATATAGCAAATAAATAATTTAGAATAAAGTGAACAAATAATTTAGAAAAGAAATAATTTAGAATAAAGTGAACAAATAATTTAGAATAAAGTAAATAAAATAATTTGAAAATAGTAAATAAATTAAAAAAAAGTAGCCACTTAACTCACGCCATTTAACTTCACTTGTGCATTATTTTACACTTACGCTAGTTAACTAGCGCATGGACATTTTGGGCATGACTGCAGGGCGCGAGTGTTTTGTGCTGCGGAAGAGCAGAAATCTAAATGGTAAAACTTTCTCCAAAGTTGACTTTTAGACTTAAGCAAAGCCCATTCATTTGTCCGTTACGGCCCACAACCCAAATTATAGTATTTAGGTCCTAATCATCTTAGCTGAGCATAATTAACAGAACCACTCATAATACAAACCTATTCACTGACCCAAAACAATAAGAACAAGCCAAAATCCTTAAGAACGTGTTTCACCTAGACACTTGATTTCATCTATGAGAACCTGACTCTATTATTCGACCATATACATTTGGAGATCAATATCAATCTTCTTTAAGAAAAATATAGTTTGGCTTATCAATGATGCATTTGAGGGGGCCTCAACTAATGTCAACGCATGGCAAGGTCGTAGAAGATTTTTCTATAACAATAAAATTGCATCAAAGATCAAATTTAAACACTTATATCTTCACATTATTTTTGGATGTACTTACATAACACGTCCTAAAGTCAACATTAAGATGCATGTTTTGTGTAGATGATATAGTTATACTCAGAGAGTCGAAGTAGGAATTAAATATGACCTTAGAGATTATCCTTAGAAATGTGTATCTTCCATCTGAATATAATCAAGACGGTATACATGGAATATATGTATAGGAAAGACAAAACATTTATAACTTAGTCTTATCGGTGAAAGTTGGAGATCATATTACAACATATATCATATAGTTAAAACATCTTGGATCTATTGTACAAAATGATATAAAGGTAGAATAAGATGTAAACCATCGAATTCAATTTAGGTGATTACAAGGGAGGAAAGTGTCAAGTGTTTTATGTGACATAAAAATACCATATAAACTCAAGTGTTTTATGTCCCCCTAGTTTTTTTTTTTTAATTTCTTTTTCTTTTTTTTAATAATATATATGAGAACCCGGCAAGGACTCAAATCTGTAAGACATCCCAACTTCGTTGGAGTGTCTTCCATTCCTTTTCTATGTCAGTGTGCCTTTGCCTTATCAAAAAAAAAGTAAAAAATTTATCGTACATCTGTAAGATTGACAATGTTGTATGCAACATGGTATTAGCGGTGAAAAATCAACACAAAAATATAATAAGTATTGAAGAGATGAGATTATTGTATTGAATGTAGGCTTAATAATTACATAAATGATCCTTTAACTTATTTGTTGTTTTCGATTGGGTCCTTTAACTTTAAAATTTTCCTTTTCGGTCCCTTAAATATACCTCCGTTAGTCAATTGGTCCACTCCATTAGTTTTTTAATACCCCAATTTTTCAAAGAGAAGACATGTAGATTATGCGGTAAAGATAGTAGATTAGACGGAGGATGGTCAAATCGTTAAAGGAATGTCTAAAAAAACTATAAAAGAAACTATTAAAAAAGATCTAATGATTAATGAGTTTGATATAGATATGATAGGCAACAAAGAATATAGCGTCGTTTAACCCATACATTGGATCATACTTAATGGGATAAGGTTTGATTGTGAGAATATGTTGTTTGCTCTAAAAAAATAAACCTTGAAATCGATATTTTAATGATACAAACAAGGCTTTCACTCTGGTTATAAACACTCAATTATAGTATTATATGATTATCACCTACATCTTTTTTCTTAGTTCATTTTATTAGAGGTAATGATATTCTAGACATATCGGACACTAAATGAAGTAGTACTTCAACCATGAAGTCGAACATTTGTTGTCTACTATTATCTCTCATATTTTATTATTCTCTAAAATGAAAACAAAATTATAGTTTGAAATATATAATCCCTCAAATCATATTTTGTGCGGTTTGGCAAAAGAGGCAACTAATTTTTAATCTTTCTTTGTGAACAAGAATAGTAAGGTGATATATCTAATTAAGGATTCTACTAATTTGGAACATGTCAATTGAAATGAACGTGGATTAATCATAAAATAAACTTGTGGAAGCAAAATAGATCTCAATTTTAACAGCCACACCCATTAATTTCTCACCCAGTTTCTATTCTCTAACCACTATATTAGTCTCCTCAAAGTTCCACCTCTCGTGGCTCCAAAAAACAAGGATCTTTATTTGTTATTTCTCTCCATAATTTTCATTGCATTTGTTGCTCCCATTTTTCCATTCTCTCTATTTCTCCCCTCCCTTTTCTTTCATTCACATTTCGTAGGGCGCTTCTTCCTCATTGCTGGCAAAATGGTACTTTCTTATGTCTCTATCCCTTCTTTTTCTTTTGACATTAAAAGTTATTAGTAACATAATATAGTTATGTTATTGTTGTTGTTTTGTCGATTATATTCATGACAATCATTGTGTTCTTCTTACGTACCCTCTTGAACAATCTAACTTTGAATGCTATTATTATCACCAATTCATATTTATATATTTTTCTTATGATACAATTTGGGATAAATTCACATTTCATGAATTAGATACAGTATAAAGAATAAGAACTTTATCATATTAGGAGTTGATATAAGTCTTGAAAACCATCAAGTAACAACCATGTCATTACATGCTTCTCCAATAATGAATTAATAATTATCAAAAGATCATCCAAATTACTTTATAAGCCTATCCAGAGAGATCTATCCGTGTAACTTTGGGGGCATTTGCCTCCACTTCGATTTGGTTAAAACCAAAATTATATGTTAGGAACGTTTTTCTATAGGTCTCCCTAATATCTCTGAGGTCCCTTAGATACGCATCGGGTAGTTATCTACTGGATGTATGTTTGACAACAAAAAAAAAATACATCCAGTAAATAACTACAAGACGTCTATTTACATTCGATGGATAACTATGGGATGTCTATTTAAGAGACCTTGGAGATATTGGAGGGTCTAAAGAGAAATGCCCATATATTAGTTGCATAGCATATACAATGTATAGTAGATGAATAGTATACCTACAACATTATTTATCATATATTTGAATATTGCCCCCACAATGTTTAGGAATTTGTCACTACATCTATCAACGTGTTTGAATAATTGCTCCCACAACCTTTGTTGCATCAAACTACAAAGGTTATAAGTCTTACGTTACGGGCAATGTTTCTCTACCTTGAAGGAGGGAAAGTCACCTACCTTTCTATCTATTTCTCCACATTTTCCAACATTCTCTCTTATTTTTTAGTCTAAAGTCACCCAAAAGTAGAGGATCTAAAGGCAGAGAATCCAATTCCTTACATTACACCCCTTTTTAAAAACAGGTATGCAAGTTAGGAATTCAAATTAATAACGATATGAAAGTGAAGAACAATAAATTAAGGATTAAGTCTAGTTAGTGACATTTAATTAGATGAGGAAAAAATATGGTGCAGGCAAATGCAGCGTCCGGAATGGCTGTGGACGATGAATGCAAACTGAAGTTCCAAGAGCTTAAAGCAAAGAGGAGTTATCGATTCATTGTGTTCAAAATTGAGCAACAACAAGTCGTGATTGACAAAATAGGGGGACCAACAGAAACCTATGACGATTTTCAGGCCAGTTTGCCAGCTGATGAGTGTCGTTATGCTGTCTATGATTTTGATTTCACAACGGCAGAGAATTGCCAGAAAAGCAAGATCTACTTCATTGCATGGTATTACTACAAAACTGCACTTATTTAGTTTGTTAATCACGTAATAGATTTGAACATGCTGTTTAATGATATGCATTATGTGTATCGGTTGTGTGTAGGTCACCAGAAGTTTCAAGGGTGAGGATGAAGATGGTGTATGCAAGTTCCAAGGATAGATTCAAGAGGGAGTTGGATGGCATTCAAGTTGAACTCCAAGCAACTGATCCAAGTGAGATGAGCTTGGACATCGTGAAAGGACGAGCCCTCTGAGTGCCCCCTTTCCGACTTCTCACATCTCTCCTTCACAGTTATTAATTCCTAACTGTGTTTCAAGGTTTTGGGGGCCATCCTGTTATTGTTTTTTAGCTTGGATTCAACAGACAACTAATCCAAAAATGTCATGTATTATTACTATAATGCATCATTACTACTTAAACTCTGTCATTGTTCAGTTTTTCGATTGCTCTTGGTTTAGTTTCCAAATTAAGTAAGCATCTATTATTTATAGGTTGCTACTCTGCCAAGTTGCCAATGAAACCACTTGGATTTTTTTGTTTCACTTGGAAGAGGATTACATGTAAAAGCATTTCTTATATATATTTATATAGTGCATAAAAGAAAAACACTTGTCCAATACAATCTTCTTCTATTTAACAATTTCTGAAGTTCTACAAGTAGGCTAGAGCTATACAATGAGACCTTGTTGTAATTAAGCCTAACAGATACCCTCTTTGAGCAATCATTTACAATAGAAATAAAATTGAAGAGGAAAATTATTCTGTGTATCTATGCTGTAATGTAGATCTGTTAGTTTTGAGTTTGACTATATCATTATTATGCTAAAAGAGCAAGTTCAGCCCAGGCCAAAGATGACTTGAGATCCACACTTACTGATGTGTCGATTCTGCTCTCCAGCATGCTGCATAATTCTTGCATAGATGGATGCGCAGTTGTATCAGGATTGATACAAAGAGTTATCACCTCGCATATCACTTTGAGGTCATCATGTCTAAAATTTTTCAATTCTGAATTCACCAAATGTGACATTACTTCTGGCTTTTCAAGATAGTCTTTGGCCTGCAGCACATGTATACATTTAGCAAATATGGCATAGTAAAAAGTACTTTTTCAGGGTTTCCTGAAACCATCAAGCGCGTATTCATAAAACCACTTTCCTGGTGTGAAATTGCAATAACATAGAAGCCACAATTTATAGCTTCATAAAACCACGGTTAATTCACATCGGGAAGCAAGAATATTGAGTTGAACGTGGACCCAAATTCCAAACATCGACTAAATTATATTTTAAACATATAAAAACTTGAGAAAGTTTCTTACCCAATCCACCAAGTAACCTTTTTCCTTACAGTATGGAGGTCGCCCGCTGATTATCTCTAGTAGAAGTACTCCAAAAGCATGTATGTTTCCTTTGGTATCCAGATGGCGTGCCTCGAGGGAGTTCGGAAGAACACAAACAGCACCTTGGCTGCTAATAGAACCAGAATTCTTTTCTGATCTTTCAAGAATTGTCTTCCAGCTTTCAAAATCAACCAACTGCAATTTAGGTTCACGACAATGAGAATCGTAAGAAAACTTTTCAGTTTCCAACAGAACAAACACATAGCATATAAACAGAGGTGTTTGTTTCTCTATTTCTGCTCACTCTTGACTGATATAAGATATCAAGCAAAATTGTAATTGTCGAGTTTTATGATTTGAAGTGAACTAATTAGTGGGCACACCTTAGGGGCAAATTCTTCTGTAAGGTATACAGCACTAGAGTTCAGCTCTGAGATAGTGAATGGAGGTTCAACTTCTGTGTGCAAATACTTGAGTCCACGTGCAATGCCTATGATAATTTTCATACGCCGTGTCCATGAGAATTGGCATCCTTCTTCATCTGCGCAGTCAAAATTGCATGTTGAAGGAACTGAAACATTTGTTTAAACACACACACGCTAAGAAACTTGCTTACAACAATGTAGGTGCTCATGAAGTGTCCCATTTGAAGCATAATCAAAAACCAACATCCTTGAAAACGGATTGCTCTCTCTACAATATCCCAGTAGTTTTCCAGTATTCTCATGATTTAACCTTGCCAATTCTGCCACCTGAATGGAAATAATAATGGCTCAATAAATTAATATATAGTAAAAGACTTTGACAACTATTGCACTGTAAGCATTGAAATATTTCCATTTACCTCTCTCTGAAAGTAGAGTTCCAGATATCCTGTCCAATGCTCCTCCTTGATGCAGAGAGAAATTACAGCAATCTCAGGTCCACCTTTCATGGTTCCCTTGTACACCACACTGTCTGGAGAGGACCCAATTATGTTGCTGAAGTCTTCGCAAGCCTCTTCAAGCTCCTGTCTGCTATACCTTCTCACGTCCTTTAACATCTCCGGGTCTGCAATCCACATATTCAGTTCAAAACAGATCTCGAACAACTAAATAGAAAGTAAAAGACAAAGAAACTGAACCTATGTATACTGTAGTTTGATATTTCTGGCTGGCAGACTTTTTCCAAGGAATAATGATAGATGATTTGTTATTGCATCTTTGAAAAGCAGTGAGAATGGCAATCAAACAGAGAGAACCGACCATAGTTCCTGCTACTATTTCTAGAGCCAAAAGCCAAGTAGGTTCTGATAGTCTGTGATGCTTGCGCACATGATTACCTAGTTGGTGGAATTGGTGGTCCACCACTGGCTGACTCTTGGCAGGTGAGGCACCGCCGCATTGTGTGGAAGGCCGCTGCTTTGGATCATTGCTCTGGAGGCAATTTCCTTGAAAACTTAACCTGTTTGACAGAATATGTAAAGTATGTTTTCAAGTACGATTGAGGAGAAAAATACCAACATCAACATGACAATCAGAAAAGGCACCTTGGGAGAAACTCCAAGCATTTAGGTATACTGCCAACTAAAAAATTATATGAAAAGTCTGCTACTTCTAACTGAGGAGAACGACAGATGCCAGTTACATTCACGTTAGATGTATACCTGGAGAAATTATAAAAGTATGAGACAGATAAAAAGAATTGAAACTTTGATTGGAATAGTAATTTGACATTTCATACTCAACACTGAGCTTAAGTACATGATTTTTAGCCACAACAGTTTTAAGTCACCAAAAGCAAGCTTATCAAACCAGAAAAAAGAAGTGTGCTATCGATCATATAAGGAAAAAACTAGATGGATGAAAATATGAATCCCCTAAACAGACTATAACACAATTCAATCATAAAATTTACACTCACATTCCATTTGAAGCAAAATTAGAACTTCCACTAGCAGGAATCGGTCCTTGAAACTTATTCCTATCGAGCCGAAGTTCTTTAAGGTATCTCAAATTTCCAAATTCATGAGGTATCCTACCAGTCAACCCATTGGACTGCAGGTTTCTGTAAAAATGCAAATAAACTCGAATAAGTCAATGATTTTCAATATAGTATTCAGTAACAACTAGCATATTGAATTTCTTTTACATGTTCACAAGTAGAGCTAAATTTCCAATCTCCGGCGGAATCGGTCCTGTTAACTGATTCATTCCCAAATCCAACACCTCAAGAGATTTCAACACACATAGTTCTTTAGGTATAGTTCCAATTAAATTGTTCCCATGCAAAATTCTACAAACATAATAACCACAAATTAGCATCAACCGCGATATCTCACAAGATTAAATCAACAATGATAATAAAAAAAATGAACAACATACAATTCTTCCAAATAGGTAATTTGGCCTAATTCCTTTGCAAGAAACCCCTTCAATGATGAACCTGAGATGTTTAACTTGATGACATGATCTCCATCCACAGTGCATGATACACCAAACCAGTTACAAAGATCTGATTCAAGCATATTCCAATTTGATAAAACCAAATTTGGGTCTTCATATATTGCTTCTTTAAAGCTTGTAAGTGCCCAAACTAACATCAACAACAACCAAAAACATTAAAAATCAATGCTTCATTTTTAATGAAATTAATATCATACTCTATTTGAGTTAAAAATTTCATCTTTTTAACACAGAAAAGGATCATAAGACTAATAATTTCTATAAAAATGCAAAATTAATTCTACATTGTCCAATTTCACACAGAAAATCAAAATTGAATAATTGAGATCTGAAAGAAGAAGAAGATACCTTCATTTGAGGGTAGAGTGTCTGAGTTGACAAGAGAGATTGTTGAAATCAAAGAGAGAACCAAAAATGAAGCTAAAAATTTCATCTTTTTGATTTCTCAGTGTTTTCTTTCTACTCAATTAAGTGAAATTAGTAACCAAGTAACAAAATTGAAACAAAAAATTTCAAGAAACTCATATAAGCTACTAGAAGTAGTTCAAATCAAAGTTTCTTAATTTTGCAGGAAAATTGGAAAAGAAAGAAAGAAAACAAAGAAGAGAGTTAAGAAAAAATTTGAAAACTTGGATTCAAAGAGAGTTAACAAAACAAGTGTCAAAGACTTGATTTTGATTAAGTCATTGTAATATTAAAAAAAGGGCCATTTTATTTTTATAATTTAAATAAAATAGTTGTTTCTGATTTAAAATATTAAATTAAAAAGATGACCTTTTTCTTCTTGTTGTCTTTTGCTTTTCTTCTAATATTATTAAATTAAAAATGTTAAATTAATTAGAGTGATTAGAGTGACGGTAGGGTAATTGGTGATGGAGTGGTGTTCAAAAAATTTGATCAAAAAACTGTGTTATGAATTTGGTGAAAGAAGAAATTGACATCACAACGTTTTTTGACAAAAAATGATTCTAAACATTAGTCAACAAATGTGGGTTCATTGAATAGTGGGTAATCATATTTATGTTCAAAATCCAAGGGATTACTCTTCTACTCATAATTGAAAAACAGTGACAAAATTGTTTCTACAACTTCACAAAATTAGTTTTTTTGGTCATGTTAACTTGTGCTCTTAAGGCACATGTTAAACTTTAATTTTATTCTATTATTGGTAAGAATTTAATGGAAAAAATTAATATTAAAAATTTTGAGCAATAAATTAAAACAATTTCTAATACATAATTTCTATTAGTGGAATTTTTAACATGTACCATAAGAGCACAAGTTAACATTTTCCTTAGTTTTTTTAATGAAAGTTATGTAATAAATCAAATGTCAACTGTAGAAATAAATGTGGAGTATCTTTAATCTATATATTTTTTTATAAGATCTTTAATCTATATTGAGTCTAGATTATGAAAAGAGTAGTTAAATATGAATAATACGGACAGAAAGGTTTAGGGGCGTTCAAAACCGAACTAATCTAATAAAAAAATCGAAAATTGAACCAACTCAAACCGAAACCACATTTAGTTTCGATGTATTCGAATCACATTTTTACTTAACCGCACGGTTTGACTCGGTTTGTGGTTTTTATTTTACCAACTGAACCAAACCAAACCGCAACATAAGAAAAACGCTAATTAAACCTAAGTCACTAGACAAGTACTCATAAAAACTTCATGGAAACTTTTATAAAATAACATATTTTTTCTTTTGTTAAGCTTTTTATTTCAAAAATGTATTTATGTGCTACTTGAAATTTTATAGAATGATAAAATTTTAATCTTCTACATTTCTTATATTGTTCGGTGAAAATAAAATTGTAATTTTAGTTGAAATTTAAAACATTGCTGAAAAATATGTTGTGTTATAGTTTTTTAACTCGATTTTATTGTTAGAAACCATAAAAATTATTGTCAAAAAACAGCATCAACCGATCCAATCCAATCCGCGTTAGATTGATTTGGTTTGGTTCGAATTTTATTTTAAAAGTCAACCAAACCAAACCAAACTACATGTTTTTTCATCTTGCAATTCGGATGACTTTTAACCTCAAAAGCAAACCAAACCGCATCATAAACACCCTTAGTTTGGTTGGTGTTACACCTAACATGCATGAAGATTAAACTATGAAAAAATACTTTAAAATTAATATAATCTTCAATAATAAGTCCGACATAGTTGGGATACTATTGATGAACGTTGTACGTCGACGTTACATTAGAAACATCTTATTCCAATTTAATAAAAAAACTTACAATAAAGAGATTATTTACACACACGTAAAATAATTTAATTAATATTAATATTACATTCATCATTTCCAATTTAATATTCGTTTTGCAGCATCCCAAATCAATTAAACATACATATTCAATAAGTTTCACACTTTTCTTTTAGGTATTCTTAAGTTTATTCTTCCACTTTTTTTATGAACTATTGATGTATAAAATTGTGAAACGTATAAAAACGTGACACCAAAATCACGGTTGTTTAAATTACAGGACCGGTAGTATAGTATTACAAGGAAATTACATTTATATTTTCATTGCAATTGATATCGATTATTATTGGATTTTTTTTTACCGCTTGATGTATATCGAATTAAAAAATTCCTTATCCAGTGATATGATTATTAAAGGGAATTTATCTTCAGATTATGATATTCCAAGAAAAGAAATTGGTTACATTGTAATATTCCAAAATTGACAATTTAGCAAACCATTCTATAGAAGAATTTACGGCTTCTGTTGTTAAAAACTGAAAAATCATTGTCAAGATGTATAATAACATCACAACAATAAATGTAATCAATTATTTTTTTTGAGACATAGTATATGCTGGGTTTTTTAAGTGCTTTGCTTTCTTTTGCTTGTCTCGTCTTTTTCATTCCTTATTTTTCATGTCATTGGGTTGTTGTCATTATTTGAAAATAGAATATGGTGTCTTTTTTGTGCCAAAAAAAAAAAGAATATGGTGTCATTTGGTTAAGCTTTTGGCCGGGCCAAATTAATTAATTAATAGCAATGTTTTCAAAAAATGGATTTGAGTATTTTATTTTCATTTATTTTGTACCGTGATTACTGGTTGATTTGATATTTGTTTTTTATTATCATAAAATAGAATAAATCTTTTTCACCAAAAAAATAAAAAGCAGA
>Ga0315915_1008224_pt1 | contig 12251 bp, 5 predicted proteins | sample MpolbnodulesMG_FD_207738 | JGI IMG/M metagenome (GOLD analysis project Ga0315915, IMG submission 207738) | Medicago polymorpha root nodule microbial communities from Los Angeles, California, United States - branched nodules | ecosystem: Host-associated > Plants > Roots > Nodule | place: USA... | reverse complement strand
ATATGTCCTCATGTGATTTGGTAAGTGTATTTGTGTACTCTAAAGCATTAAAATTAGCATTCATTTTCAATCTCATTTATGTTCAAACCCAATTTTCAGGAAAGTTTGGGTTCTCAGTATCCCAAACTACGTGTGCGAAGTTCAATGGACTTTGAAGATCAAACAGAGGAACCAAATTTATTAAATTTTGACGGCATAGAGAGTGTTAGATCTTTTGATGCTTCTCAATATTCAGATGGACATAGTGTTAGTTCCGAAGAGAACTATTTCCAGCTCCCTGATTTGGAAAAGAATCTTCCCATCAGGAATCCTTTTCAAGGGGTGTTGGTTGTAAGTCATGATGCTGTAGCTAATCATGTGGATCAGAAGATAGGCCAAGAACAGCCCGGTGATAAATTAGGCGACAGCTGTAGGGAAGCTAGGTGCATTGAGTCAGAAGATCAAGATACACACTCAAGTCCAGCAGCTTTGAGTCCAAATAATGACACAGACTCGAATGCATCATCTCCGGGGGCAAATATGGCGATCTCAGAATTGACAGAAGTTGATAACATAGACAAAGACAATAAAGATTTGTGCTCATCTCCAGGGACAAATACAGCTGTCTCAGGCTTGACAGAAGTTGAGAACATCGACAAAGAAAATCAAGACTTGTGCTCATTTCCAGGGACAAATACGACTGTCTCAGGATTGACAGAAGTTGAGAACATCGACAAAGAAAATCAAGACTGGTGCTCATCTCCTGGGGAAAATACGGTTGTCTCAGGATTGACAGAAGTTGATAACATCAACAAAGAAAATCAAAACGTGTGCTCATCTCCTGGGGCAAATACGGCTGTCTCAGGATTGACAGAAGTTGAGAAGATCGACAAAGAAAATCAAGACTGGTGCTCATCGCCTGGGGAAAATACGGTTGTCTCAGGTTTGACAGAAGTTGATAACATCGACAAAGAAAATCAAGACTTGTGCTCATCTCCTGGGGAAAATGCAGCTGTCTCAGGATTGACAGAAGTTGATAACATCGATAAAGAAAATCAAGACTTGTGCTCATATGAGTTAAAGGAAAACAAAAAACTGAATAGCTTGCACCAAGGTTTTGTTCTACCCTCTTCAGAGAAAATAAGCCCATTGCTGGTAGAAAAACGTGCATCTAGTTCTAGAATCTTGAAATTGACCAGAAGCAGAAGCTGTAAAGCAAGTCTCATGAAGGATTCATCTTCAGATTGGTTTGACCAGGATGAAATAATTCAGAATACCCCCCCAATAGGGATCCAAAAAGACTGCATTGGAAGACCTCAGGGATTTGAAAAGAGGACCTATACACTAAACTATAATCCCAATGATGAGAGGTTATCCTGGGCCGGTTATGGGAATTGTGTGAGATGTTCTACAGCTGACATACAGAACGTGAAATCATCATTTGAAATGGAAATTGACGATGATAGTGATTTATCTCCAGTAAGAAGGGAAAAGAAAGAACGTGGAAGTCCAAATCTACCGGCGAACCATGAGGTATGCTTCAATATTTCACCTCCTTTGTTTGTTTTTGTCTCTCTTACTGCTCTTATACTCATGTGTTGATGGCCAATATAAGCTATTTTATCTAATTTAAAATGTTTCTGATCATATATACATAGATTCATCTTTATTTTTTTGTTTAACCAAGTTACTGATGATGTTAACAGCTTGTATATATATTGTTATCAAAGCCCTTGTTACTATATTGAAATAATCCAGCAAGTGATTCTTTAAGTTGTTTTGCATGGCAGGTTCAGGAGGCAGGACGTGAGTCCACTGTTTCTTCCAAAAAGTTCAAAGATGTTGGGTTGAACACATTGCAATCTGATGAAGACAAACATTTGGTTTGGTCTTCCGAATTTAAGCTGCTGCAGAAAGAGATTGTTGAACTATGGCATTCTTGTAATGTTTCATTGGTCCACAGGACTTACTTTTTCCTTCTATTCAAAGGGGAACCATCAGATTCTATCTATATGGAGGTAGAACTGAGAAGACTGTCCTATCTCAAAGATAATCAAATTTTAGAAGATGGACGAACCCTTACCCCTGAATCAAGGTAATAATAATATTTCACGTATTGTGTTAACTTTTGATTTTTAATATTTTTAACTAAAGTTTACATTTTGTGTAATGCAAAACATATAATGTATTTCTTTTGCAAACAGCAAGAGATATCTCCGAAGAGAGAGACAAATGCTGAGCAGGCAAATGCAGAGGAAGTTATCAAAATCTGAAAGAGAGAACATGTATTTGAAGTGGGGTATAAGTATGAGTTCAAAGCATAGGAGGTTGCAATTGGCTCATCGCCTATGGTCCGAAACAGAAGATATAAACCATGTTAGAGAGAGTGCAACCATTGTTGCAAAGCTGGTTGGTACAGTTGAGCCAGATCAGGCTTTCAAGGAGATGTTTGGCCTAAACTTTGCGCCACGACGCAGAAGAAAGAAGTCGTTCGGTTGGACGTCCAGTATGAAACATATCTTGTGAAGGTGATTGTGTTGGAACAAGATTACTGTATAGGAAGTTTGATTGGACCATGTAAAAATTTCCCCTGGCTCCATTTTAACATAGGAACAATATGTCATCCCCCTTCTATAAACAATCTGATCTTTACTATATGTTTCTGACTCTAATTCCTATTTGACTGTAAAGAGGTTGAAGGGTGCAGATTGCAGAACCATCCCATGCATATAGAATATAGATGGAACTAGAAATCATGATATATTTATGTGAAGATAAGATGAAGATTCAAGAAGAAATGATATTTTCATGATTGAATATAATTTTTCTAGTAATTTTTTAGAATCATAATTCAAGAACCAAGAAAAAAAACTGAAAACATAATTATTCTTTTTTTTTTTAGAACTGAAAACATATAATTTTTATAAATTCAACAAAGTAGCAACTTTTTCGTCCATCTCTATTTGTAAAACGACCAGGAAAAAAAAGGCTATTCTTCTCTTTTTTGAAAATACGAGATTTAGTTGAAGTGGTTAATGTGTTTCATTTAAAGACTAACTCTAGATTACCGAATCATTTTCTCTGATGAGTTATTAGATTGAGATAAAAAAAAAAAAAAACTCTTCTTTGTTTCAATAGAAGAATAATGCTGGTAACAAACTCTAATAAACATTTTTTAACACTATTTTTTATTGGTCAAAGTTAATATGAAATCCACCAAATTTACATTAAACTTATATAATTTAGTGTAATCCATGCGAATTTTAACAAGTAAAAAGTATATTAGAAAATGTATGTTATAGAGTACAATGTTAACACTCATTTTTCTATGGAAGCATACTCATTTTCTATGGAAGCATACAACCCATTATTACTTGAAAAACGAAATTTAGTGATGAGAGTTTGAGACGGAATCAAATATCTCTAACAAATTTCAACGAATTTAGGGAGGAAAAGTTGTTTTCATGAATAAAATCCGTCACTCTTTTCCGTTACTATTTTGTATCGATTGTGACAAATCTAACGGTAGAGATTTGGAGGAAATGTGGTTGGTGCACTATAGATATTTGCCATAATACCATTTTTAATTTAACTAAGAGTATAAAAAAAGAAGCAACAATGGATGCACCAAATGACATTTGCTAGATTTTGTCGTGTTGGACCATGCCAAATTTTATGGGGAAATGGAGGTAGAGTGAGAGATGGTATTTATTTGTTCATGTATGATGATTTGTGATTTAGAAGGACTTGCATATGTCATGTTGTAAAAATGCATGGTGCAAACGTGTAACATGCCAATTTTGATAACAAAAATAAAAGGTGGTGTTTACTAGTGATGGGGAAAGGGGCCATAATTAGCGTTGGAAATCGAACTCATCTATCTTTTATTCTTTTACTATTTTTGGGATAAAAAAAAAAAAAACACTTACAGGTAGTATTACATTGCTTAAAACAAGAGAGAATTATTAGATAATGTACTAAGGTTAAGTTAACAATTTTGTTTTTTGAAGGAAAGGTTAAATAAACAATTAATAATATACATCAAACAATTGTTGTATAAATACAATTCAGATTGTAACTTAAGGGAATTTTAATATGTTGGAGTGTTGATTGAAACACACAAATTCCCATTTCTACACACTTTAATGTGTGTGAGATTGTGCTGTGAGGATATTTGACAAAAATTAACACTACACAGTTATTAAAAACATCAATAATAATCAAATTTGTCTATTTTTTATTCTTTTACTTTTTTTTGATAAATTTTGATTTCTTTTACTATAATTAGATAATGATTAGATTACTATAAAAACTGATAATTATTAGAGAACGTAAGTAAAACAATTATTAAAGAGTTTTTGGTCGTCAATAATAATCGAACTCGTCTATTTTTTATGAGTGTGTTCTATTCTTCTACTATTTTTTTGGATAAATTTTGATTTCAGTTACTCTTGGTAGACAACTATTAGATTGCTTAAAAGAAAGAGATAATGTTGTTTTTAACTAATTTTAATTTTAGTTGACCAATTAATAATGATACCCAAAAAAATACTACATCCGTCCTTGAATATAAGATCCTTTTGAGATTTTTTGTTTCTTTTTATAAAATCTATTTGGTATTTTCAAGTACATTACCTAATTCTTTACCAATATACCTCTATTTATTTTATATTTTTTCTTCAATCAACAATAAATACTATGTTGTTCCTTCAAAAAAAATAAATTAAACACTATACTGAAAACATACACTAACCCTCTCTCTTAAAGGATGTAATTATAAAAACAATAGTAATTACAAACAAATGTATAACCGCTTTCAATTTTCTTAGTTCACATTATTTTTTTAAAGGTTTTATAATTAGGGATGATGTAGTATAAAAGAATATTTCCTTCATCATTAATATTAAAGTATTATTATTTCTAAAAAATATATATTACGTTCGTTTGGTGCACATAATAATGAGATAAATTATGATAAAACTATGTTAGCATGATTAAAGTGCTGTTTGATACACCAATAAAAAAATGATAAATTAAACTTATTTATAATCCTATTATATTCACGGTTTGTTTTTTTAATCCTTAATCTTTGGTGGGTTAACAACCATGAAGCCATGATACACGATACGATACGGCACTGATACAGAAATTTTTTAAAATTTAAGATACGATACGGCTGAGATACTTCAATAAAAAAATTAAATTTAAACTACATATTAAAACTCAAAATATAAAATATGGACTAAAACTCATAAGCAAAAAAAATCGACGCAAAACCTAAACCAAACAGACATAGAAAAATAGACGCGGCAACAATAGAAATATAAATGTAAGTAATCTATACTATATATAAAGAAAACAACCCCTTTCAACACTTTTGGGCTGGATTTTTTCTTTTAAAAATGCCCTCAATTTTCAATACAAATAACTCATGTAACAAATAGATAAGAATAAATTTAAATATTAAAAAAACGTAACAAACACGACATGAATATATATAAGTCTGATTTTTTTTCATTTATTATTTAAAAAGTGTAACAAACTAGATGAGTATATTTATACTTACTTTTTTATTATCTCAATTATACTCTTAAACAACTTTTTCTATAATAAAGATTGGTGTTGGTGTCACAAAAAAAAATTTAGATTATATTGTTGGTCTTATTGAAATAGATAATCATGTTTAATTTGGTTTGTCATAACTAGAAAGCAACAAACATTTATATTCTTAGTTTAATCAAAATCAAATTTTCATAAAAAAAATACATAGTTCATAATTTTCAAATTTTAGTGCAGTATCTTTTCGCTAGTATTGATAATAAAGAAAGCGACAATTAATCAATTACATATATGACATATCCTAAATAGAAAACATCATTACTTAGTCAATTACATATATACAAATAAAATAGAAACATCAGGTAGCCCGTACATATCGGTTTTCCATCGCATATCCCTCGTATCCAGATGTATCTGAAAAGTATCGGAAAATTATTTTTTAAAAAAATAAATTTAATCTTCAGATACTCTTCTGATACGTATCGGGAAGTATCGGTGCATGATACGTAAAGGGATACAATACGTCATTCATTTTGAAGTACCTGGGCTTCAAAGGTTAACAACCTTATATGATATTAACTCACACATATCTTCTCTCTATGATGCCTTCCTAAAAAGATCATTCTCTCACCAAGAGCAATTATATGAGATGACGCGGGTCTCTTGTACCTTAATCAAGATCTTTGGTTCAAATCTAACATTGAACACTCAACATCATTAAAACTCTTAAGAAAAGTTTGTCGTACATGTGGTTGCACAAGGCTCGGGGGATTAGTCTCCAGAGTTACGCATACAGTATACATGTTTTACGTCCAACAAAAAATGGGTAATAGTCATTTTAGTCCCTAAATGTGTAAAGAGTAGTCGCAATAGTCTTTCAATGTATCAAAATTCTAAAATAGTCCCTGATTGTGCGTTTTGTTAGTCAAAATAGTCTTTGATGCTAAAATAATCTCTCAATACTCAAAATAACCCATTCATACAGAGAATGAAATGATAATAAGTAAATACATATAATGATTGATATGATAATAAGTACTTTCCTCTGTCTCATAATAATAAGTGAGTCTTTTGTAAAAAAAATATTTTTCTAAAATAATTAACTCATTTCACTTTTCAATACAATATTAATTACAATTTTTTTTCCAATTATAACTATAATTAATATTACTTTCATCACTCTCAATTGAATACTATAATTCACTTTGGATAATGCACCGATACTTAACAAAAACATTTAAAATTATTTTTCTCTCTCCTTGGTTTATACATTTTTCTTAATATGCGTGAAATGAGCAAATGACTCACTTAATCCGGGACAGATGAAGTAATTATATTGAATGATTAATAAGACAATATTAACGAAATACTTTAATGTCAAATATTATTTCGACTAACAAAGTACACAATCAAATACTATTTCTATACGTTGAGAGACTACTATGGATATTCGTTAGATATTCGAAGACAAAAATGACTATTATCCCGTAAAAATAATTCCTCTCTCTCCGTGTGCCTCGTGCTTCATCTCCATCACAACCTCGTGTTGCATCTCCCTCCATGAGTTAAAAAGTTAATTGAAGAAAAACACATGTGAAATTGAAACAAGAAACCCAATCTGATTAGTTGATTAAAAATATGGGAGAATTATGGTATAGTTGGCACATGAAGGTATACATAAAAAGGTATATGAAAAAGGATGTATATCTATCTTTTTCCTAATAAAATGGTATAGATGCTAAAGAGTTTTTAGGGATTAGTTAATTAAGTGGTAAATGTGATTGTGGCATAACTAAAGAGTTGTTAATGTTTAAATATAGGAAAGAAATAAAAAAAGCGTATGAAAATGGAGCACGTTGAGTCGTTGATTAATTAACACACCTTCGTAAATTTGTTGACTATCGTCATCATACACAAACAAACAAACAATATCCTATTTTTGTTTGAAGCGTAACTAGGAATTTCATTTTCCCCAAAGAGAAGAAATTAAATTCAGTTAATAATTTCCATTATATATTAGATTCAACATTCCATTTTTTTTCTTCAACAAATCGCAAGAAGAAGAAGCAACAACGATGAAACCAGCTTGTTCATTGTTGTTTTTGTTTCTGTGTTTTTCATATGTATTTGGTTTCATTCCACCTCGTACGCTGCTTCTTGACAAATTGTCTGAAGGAAGATTCCTCAGCACTGATGTCATATGGTTCAATCAAACTCTCGATCACTTCTCTCCCTATGTATGCTCTCTCTCTCTCTCTCTCTCTCTCTCTCTCTCTCTCTCTCTATAAATTCAACTAAACTTTTAACTTTGGTTTAAATAGATGTTATTTATTTATTTGTATATAATATTAATTTTAGCAACTCAAAATTATAAAGATTATTTATTATACTTTTATTGTTTTAAGTGTTAAATTGAATATTCATTTTATTTATTTTTTATGTGACAAAAACTTCTATTGTTTCTTTTTATTTGCTAAATATTGATTGTGCATATTTGAGTATTGCATTGTAGGATCACCGTCAATTCCGGCAACGTTACTATGAGTTCCTAGACTATTTCCGGGCTCCGGATGGACCAATTTTTCTGGTGATAGGTGGTGAATCAACATGCAATGGGATAGTAAATGACTATATTGGTGTAAGTTGCAATTTTTCTAGATTTAGTAACTTGTACAACTGTTATTCAATATCTGATGTATTTCGTCAATATTATAGCCCAGAAACATCGGTTATTCAATGAATCTAAAATGTCATTTTTTGCTTATTACAGTAACCAGAGGTTTTAGTTCTCTAGTGGCTTATGCTGGTTGATTTGTCTGCATTTAACACTCAGTACCAATTAGGAGGCATTTAGCTAAATAGTTTAGTTTAACACTTAAAGTAAGAGTTAATTAACAGAAATCAGAAACTAAATAGCAACGGATAACAAGAAATGCGATAAAATGGACACAATTTGATCACAAAATTCGACCAATTGTGTGTATGTCTCAAACAGCAGATCAGCTGCTGTGGTTTTTATTAATCATAATTGGGGTTACATGATTATAACTTGTGTTTAAATAGTAAATACGACAGTCTCGTTTACAAGTTTACCTCTGAATTGTATCCACTGGTCAGAAATTACTAGGCATACACAACAATAAGTAGGTGTTTATCATTCAATTTTTATGTATAAGATGTTTCCATAATTGAAGAGGAAATAAGGAGAAACTCTGCATACGCTTCTTGAGAGCTTATGAAAATAAGCTGAAAATAGTTAGTGGACATATTGTAAACCATTTTTACAAACTCATTCAAACACTTACGCAAGTACTTATATCATAAGATAAGTCAAATAAGCTCTTATAAATGTTGCCTTGTGGATGTTAAGATTCTATGATGGAAACATAAATGTTTGTGCCTTGATTTACTTATAGGTACTGGCAAAGAAGTTTGGAGCAGCCGTGGTTTCTCTTGAACATCGCTATTATGGAGCAAGTACCCCATTTGATACTTTCTCGACGGAAAATTTGAAATATCTTTCATCCAAGCAGGCACTCTTTGATCTGGCTGTTTTTCGCCAGTATTATCAGGCAAGCTTTGGCTTTTTTCTTACTTCCATGGCTGATGACAGTTACCTTACAAATTTGGTTGAAAACAAAAAATTACAGACATTTCTTTGTTAAAAGATTTTAGAATACTCAATGTAAGGTATTGGCTCGGTTCACAATTCACATATTGTTAAAGGGTTTGTAGATATTTTTGAAAGGAATTTATATGATTCTGAGTCACATTCAAATATTGAAGGTGTGTAATGATCAATGACATTGAGATATTTGTCACCAACAAATTTCTTGTAATTTTTGTGTAGGATTCTTTAAATGCAAAGCTGAATAGAACAGGAGTTGAAAATCCATGGTTCTTTTTTGGTGGCTCATATTCTGGAGCACTCAGTGCATGGTTCCGTCTTAAGTTTCCCCATTTAACATGCGGAAGTCTTGCCAGTTCTGCCGTTGTTCTTGCTGTTCAAGACTTTGCCGAATTCGATCAACAGGTGAAGATATTTCTTTTTAGTAGCTCAAAGTTCCTTCTTATGTAAGTTATGAAAAATTGAGTTATAAGTTCTATCTATATGCAGATTGGTGAGTCGGCTGGTCCTGAGTGTAAAGCAGTATTACAAGAAATTACTCAACTCGTTGAAACAAAACTTGCAACCGATGGAAAGGCACTGAGATCAATTTTTAATGCAGATGATGTATGCTTTGTTCCTTAGTTACTTAGTTACTCTTTCCTTGCAAAATTACATTATAGTTTTCACCAGAACACAAATCATGTTCTTTACTAGACTTTTTAGTTAGATTACCGTGTTGTGTGCTGACTTGCCCTATTTTTGCAGCTTGAAATTGATGGAGACTTCTTGTACTACCTGGCTGATGCTGCTGTTATAGCGGTAATTCATATGATAGTAGCTATTTTTCTTATGCAATGCAATTACTTGTACTCAAATTCATGACATCATCTTCTCTTTTCTGGATCTTTGAATGTACAGTTTCAGTATGGAAATCCAGATAAGTTATGCAAGCCTTTGGTTGAAGCAAAGAACGCTGACGAGGATTTGGTGGTATGGTTTTCCTTATTATATTTATTTATTCATTTCTGAAGATGTGCCATGTATATGCTCTCACCCCTCTCCCAGATACTTATGCCAAATATAAGTGGGTACTTATGTTCTCTAGCTGAAAACTATATAATTCATTATACAGGATGCATATGCCAAATATGTCAAAGAGTACTACGTTGGAACCTTTGGCATCACTGCAAAAACTTATGACCAGGAATATTTGAAAAAAACTGCAATCAATGAAGACAGTTCTACTCGGTTATGGTGGTTTCAAGTTTGCACTGAAGTTGCGTACTTTCAGGTGGCTCCCTCAAATGATAGCATACGTTCCTCAAAAATCGACACAAAGTAACTTCCCGATCTCCACTATTCGCTTGATATACTCCTCTTTTGACAGGATTCTTTCCCATTGTTTGATGCATCTTTCTTTTATTGAACTTTTTTCTTCTTCTCTGGGATCCTATTAACTTCTACAAAATGGTTTCTCATACATTGCAGATACCATTTGGACCTTTGCAAAAATATCTTTGGAGATGGTGTCTTTCCTGATGTTGATGCCACTAATTTATACTATGGAGGCACAAAAATTGCTGGTCTAGAAACTAACCTATGCCTGATTTTATTTTTTTACTCTCTATTTTTCCTTAATAATGATGATATATGTACAATTTTTTTAACAATGTGTTTAAATGACTCTCTTACTTTACCATACTATCGACATGTTTTCTTATGTTATCATTTGTGTTATTTGAGAGCTAAATAGTATCTTTGTACGTTCTTGATTTATTCTGGACCTGAACTTAAAAGTCATTTTGAAAACAAATTTCTCTTTTACTTACATATTTGAATAAGCTGGTCATTATAACTTAGTCGCAAAAGGTAAGTTCTTAGAAATAAAACTTTTCTTTGCGGCCTCTCATGTCTGGATGTTACATATTATGCATTTCTTTTATGGTTTTACTCTGAATATACATCAATCATCTCAAATTCACCTGATTTAATATATCTCATAATGTATGTGTATGAACAGGTTCAAAAATAATATTTACAAATGGCTCACAGGATCCATGGCGTCATGCTTCCAAACAAACTTCATCCACTGATTGTGAGTTGCCATTTATTTTTTCTGTCAGTTTAGTCAGTAACATTCTTTATCCTTGCTATCATTGTGGCAATATGTCCAACCTACATTTCTCTAGAATCCTTCATGGATTGTTGATTTGATGACTATCTTTTGACAAATGAATGACTGATTTCCCATCAACAATTACCAAGTAATGTGTTCAGTTGTTGGTGGGGTCTATGGTACATAACTTAAGTTTTGATTACCGATGCCCAAATTGTTGATTACTGTTGTTGTTGTATCCAATGCAAAATTTTGTGTCTATCCACTGAATGCTGCTTAATGATTGAAACCTTTCAGTGCCTTCCTACCTTATCACTTGTAATAATTGTGGCCATTGCACTGATTTACGAGGGTGTCCTCAATCTCCTTTGGTCATTGAAGGTACGTGCAACATTTTCACTCAAATTATTGCTTTTTTAATTGTTTCAGATTGCCAATTTATAACCTGCAATTTTTTAGGAGTTAACTTCGTACCATTATCCTTTATCAATTTGTCAATTGCATGATCACATATGGGTCGTCTAGCATATCTCATGGTTACAAAAAAATTATGAAAATTAACAGTAGTAAAATGTCATGCTAGCTGCCAACATAGGTTGGTCCAGTTGGTAAGGATTTGGCTCAGATCCCACAAGGATCTGGGTGCAAATCCTGCTGCTAATTTGAGGACCTATGGATGATATATAAGTACCATTATTAGCGCTCTCTCTGAACCTTAGGCTTGTGGCGAGCCCCTGGAACATACTTCCTCTAAAACTAATTTTTCCGAAATAAAAATATGCTAGGTATATACAAATGTGCTAGTTGCTTGCTACATGCAAGGTTGTAATATACCAACCAACAATCTGGTTATGATTTCTCTCTCTCTCTCTCTCTCTCTCTCTCTCTCTCTCTCTCTATACAGGTAACGAGAAGAATTGCAGTTCACCTGATGCAGTTCACAAAGTAAGGCAAAAGGTTCAAGAAGATATGGACTTGTGGCTATCT
>Ga0315915_1008222_pt1 | contig 12254 bp, 7 predicted proteins | sample MpolbnodulesMG_FD_207738 | JGI IMG/M metagenome (GOLD analysis project Ga0315915, IMG submission 207738) | Medicago polymorpha root nodule microbial communities from Los Angeles, California, United States - branched nodules | ecosystem: Host-associated > Plants > Roots > Nodule | place: USA... | reverse complement strand
AAAAAGTGATATTTTTCTAATTTTACCCTTGTCTTGAAGTAGTAAAGACATTAATGAGGTGAGTTTAATGAGGGTAAACTTGGAATTGTGGCATTTAATAGATTCATTTTACTATACTTTTTCTTATATTTGAGACCACCAATTTTATTTTTTTGTTTCTTACATTTGAGACCGGAGGGAGTACTTGGGTTTGTAAGTCAGTTATATTTGTGAGGTTTTTTATGCAGTACTATTGTTTAATGTATGACCTAATTTGAATTTGAATTGGAATTAGCTTGAATTATGATGCGGTTAAGAAATTAACATGCAAACTTCTTGCTGTGAATATAATTTTTTTAATATACGAACTTTAAATAGAAAAAAAAATGACAGGATTTTTTTTATCAAATTTCATTCATAATGTAATTTTTGGTCATAAATATTTTTATATAAACCGGGTCAATAGTCATGCCGTCCGACCAGTGATCCACTGGTTCGACCAGTAACCCAGTGACCCAGTGCCTTGACCAGGTAGATCACCGGTCCGGGTTTTAAAACATTGTGTTATTCCATTCCCAAAAAACCCAAATTCAAGCCTTCGTCATTGTTTGGCCCACATTTACTTAATAAAAGGAGAATTGATGTTTCCACATCAAAGGATGCTATGAGACATCACAAAATTATCTATATAACTACATCGACAATTAATTGCCGATGGTAGTTAACTACTGATGAAATTTGAAGTTAATTTTGTCATTTCATGATGTGTCTTAGCATTGATTGAAGTGTGAAAAATAATTTTCTAACAAAAGCCTAAATTTAAGCATTTATATAAAGTTCATAATATTGTATCAATTTCCGAACGAAAACCCTTTTAAAAAAAATGGTATTCCATTTTACTGTCCCAATGTTCGAGAACTGATCTAAAAATTGGTTGACCAAGAGGTTGAATAAAAATTGGATAAACAACTTGTTTACTTATCTTTGAATGTTTTAGACTTTGTCATTATAGTCCCCGAATTGTTTTGTGTTGATCAATTTAATCCATAAAAATACTAACCAAAATAATTAAGGATGTGTTTGATTGTTTGCAATTGTGCTATATTTAAGGACTATGGTGACAACTTCACACCCATTTAAGGACTAAAATAATAGTTTACTCAATAAAAATTATGGATAAGTTTTGCATAAAATTAAATTACAATATTAGTTTTTTGTTTAGTTTATAACCCCCTTACAAATTAGACTTCTTCATGGAGAAAAAGTGAAAGCAAAGGCATGATCAATGTTCGTCTTCTTGTGCTGATGTGCTTCTTTTGTGATTAATTTATTACAGCTTTCAACTAGAATCATATGATATTATATACTAGGTTCCACGGGATTCATCACTGAGGATATTGGTTTCATCATTCTAACGGTGTGTGTCTTGAAAGTAGACCACAAGCTAACAACAAAACATTAACCATCCACGGGGTTGATGTTTTCACCAAGTGGATGGTTTCACCGATGACTCAAATTATAGAGTCATTTATCTTGATTCTTTAACAAACAACAAGATTTCTTTTAATATGTACACTCAGTTAGAGGAACACCAAATTATTATGTTCCTTCAAAATGGATCATACGGATGCCAACTAAATCACGACAAACATTTTTCTTAAACCTTTACCACCATGAGACAAGCAACATAAATAATGAGCATGACACAAGACATTTTGCCGCCAAAGAATGAAAAATTAAGGAATAAATGTTGAGATGTCTCTTCAACATCACATCCTCCAACACCAAGACAAAAATTCAGATTTAAAATTCACGGTGAGGAGGATTAATCTTTGTAGGAAACTTGTTATTAAAAAAATTCTATACAAAAAGAGGCACTTTCAAAGGTGTATTTTTATTCCAAAGTAATGTCACAAAATGAAGAATAGTGAACGATATGATATGTTGTTGACACCTTATAACTTATAAGCTCATTTGACAATGTATTATTCGCTACAAATATTTCGTCATGTCTATCGATCAAATATAATTGTTTGCACAAAACAATTATAAACAAAAAAAAAATAAAATTCTAAACCTAACTCAAATTCACACATAAAAAGTCTTCTCTTCTAAGACCAACAAAGGGCATGTACTCCAAACCCCTTACTAAATATACATGCACATAACACATTTTTAATAGCCAAAATATAAAGTCTATTAGATCAAATATTTTTTTTTGTGAAGAAAAAACAACCGGTGTAGGTGTTCAAAACACCACACTTTAAAGAAAAAAAATTATCTTCATACTGATTAAATAAATCAATCCAAGAAGAAGTAACATTGTTATCTCCAATTTCAAAAAAAAAAAAATTGTTATCTCCTGCAACCTTAGACAACTAATAATGGGACCCATTGACCTTATCAAATTCCCTACTGTAGAGATATAGAATATCTTAGAAACTGAAACTGCTACTTTATTCATAAAAATTAGACTGTTAAATAGTCAAAACAACTAAAACAAGAAAAGCTATAAAATAGCCTACTAAAGAAATACTGGCACGTTTAATTAAATGTGAAACTACTTCCTAAAGACTAGGACGAATGAAGATAGCACTACTATAGTTCCTAACATATAGCAACAGAATAAAAACAAAACACTGTTCTATTTTTGCGTTCTGCTACTCCATTTTGGTGTGGTGTGTATGATGTTGTAAGTTGCCTCTTAATTCCTTCCTTTTCACAAAACAATTAGAAATTGGTAGAGTTAAATTCCCCTCCTCTGTCTGTCCGCAAACACTTGACGGATTCCTCTGCTTCCTTTTCCACCATGCATTTGAATGTTTTAAAACATTCCAATGCCTCTAATTTTTCAACAAGAAAATAGACCCAACCCTTTCGACTATAGTCATCAATGAAGCATAGAAGATACCTTTTTCCGCTACTTGAGACTGGTTCTATTGGTCCGCAAACGTCTGCATGCATGAGCTCCAAGACCTTGCTGGCACGCCATTCACTCTTCTTCGGAATTGGATTGCGGTGTTGTTTGCCGGTGAAACAAGACGCACAAGTGACACTTGAAGCTTCTAGTTGAGGTAAGTCATGCACCATTTTCTTCGTCTTCAACGTCTTTAAGCCTTTGTAGTTCAGATGACCATACCTTTGATGCCAAAGATAAGTGAGTTCAGAGGAAGTGTGAAGACATTCTTCAACTGGAGTAGTGATGCTGGAGCTTTTATTGAAGAGAATAAACATACGATTAGCGCTCATGCTAGTTTGTGCAATTAATCCTTTGTCCGGATGATAAATTTTGCATATCCCTTTTTTTTTATGAGAATGGTTAGATCCTTTTCTTGTAGCTGCCTCACACTTAATAAATTATTTCGAATCCCTGGGACATAATATACATCTTGAACAAGAAAAGTATTGTCATTAAACACTAGTCGGACACTACCTTTTCCAGCTACCGACATTCGGGAGTTGTTTCCACATTTAACAAAGTGCTTATGTCCTTCCACCATGTTTAAGAACATACCTTTGTTTCCACACATATGATTAGAGCACCCTGAATCCAAGATTAATGCATCATTCCTTTTTGCGTCATTTCCTTCTACAAGAGCCATTAGAAGGAGCTCTTCTTCATCATCCAATTCTACATAATTTGTTTCTTTGTTCCATTTGGGACATTCATATTGAAAATGCCCCAAATTATGACACTTAAAACATTCCACCGTATCCCTTGTAAAAGACTGTCCCCCTCTTCCGCGTCCTCTTCCACGGTATGTTCCTATTCCTCTCCCTCTACTACTTTCCACCTTCAGAGCTTGCTCACCGTCACAGTTAACCCTTTTAAACTTCTGCTCATGAACTACCAGAGAACCTTGAAGCTCGTCAACGGTCATTTCTTCAGTGTCTTTTGACTCCTCAATAGAAACCACTACATATGTGAATTTCTCTGTCAACGTACGAAGAATTTTCTGCACCACTTTTGAGTCAGACATAACCTCTCCATTGCTTTTCATTTTGTTAGCCATAGTCATTACTCTGGCAAAATATTCAGTGATGGTTTCTGCCTCCTTCATTTTCAGCACCTCAAACTCTTTTCTCAAAGAGTTTAGCATTGACTTCTTCACACGGTCATTCCCTCCATACTTTCTTTTCAGAGAATCCCAAACAATCTTGGATGTTCGCCTATCCAAGATCTGTTCGAAGACTGACCTATCAATAGCCTTGAAAAGATAATGATTGACCTTGTGATCATTTGTTTTGGAATTCTGCAGCAACTCCAATTGTTCTTAGTAAGCACAGTCGTTTCAATAGGTTCCTGGTAACTAATTTCAATCATGGACCAGAGACCTTTGGCACGAAGAAGATTCTCCATCAACTCACTTCAATGATCATAGTGGAGACCATCAAAATGAGGAATTTTTGCTGAAAGCTTTGTGTCACTCATTCTTGTGTTTCTCTCTGTTTCTTAGCTAAGCTACGACTTAGTTATTTTATCAGGCCCAGTGGGGCTCTAATACCAGTTTGTAGAGATATAAAATATCTTAGAAACTGAAACTGCTACTTTATTCATAGAAATTAGACTGTTAAATAGTCAAAACAACTAAAACAAGAAAAGTTATAAAATAGCCCACTAAAAGAATACTGACACGTTTAATTAAATGTGAAACTACTTCCTAAAGACTAGGACAAATGAAGGTAGCACTACTATAGTTCCTAACATATAGCAACAAAATAAAAACAAATATCCTTTCACCTACCATCGTGAACTAACTAAATGATTCAATTTTTAAGCGTTTATTTAACGCAAAATATTTGGAATTACGAAGTTAACGAAAATTATTTACTTGCTAATACCCCTCACAAACTAGAGAGTGTATCTAACTAATCACAACTTCGAAACAAAGGAATGAAAAGGAGATGAATAAAGAGGTTTTGTGAATACATCAACTTATTAGTGAGAAGAAGAGATGCGAAGCAAGTGAAAATGTGAAATAGAGTATATACGTGTTGCAATTTATCTCTAACATGATAAAGATTGATCATCACAATACAAAATGGTTGAATTGATAAAGGGCAATTTTGCTCATTATTGAGGAAGATGATTCATCATTATATTTCAAAAAACAGTGGAAGTCATAGACTTGATTCAAAGAAGATTAAAGTTTAATTATTTATTGATTTACTTTCCACAACCAAACACCATAACCACGCCCTTGGTGATTGGAAATATAAAGTATTTATTTTATGGATTCAAATATATAAAATAATAAGTTAATTCTTCCCTAAAAAAATAAGTTAATTATGTTGTTTACAAGTGAGATATATTTTCCCCAAAAAAAAAGGAAAAAGTGAGATATATTATGTACCAATGTTAGAAAATAAATTTGATATTTTTTTTTTTTGTTTTTTTGAAAAAGCTAAAATGGAATTTATTAAAATCGTAATGAATCTTAACCAACACAAGGAGTGCTAGGCTAGGAGTCTTAAAGTAGCAACATACAAAGGACAGATGGGGAGCCCCCAATGGAAAACCCATACACCCGTGAATCAAAGAAAAAATCCAAAAAACCTATAGGAAACGCCTCCTAACAAAGGGCTATCTCCGAAATCAATAAATAGAAACACCAAAACAAAGCTAACACCACGATCAACGAAACAACATAAACAAAAGTTGAACCAAAATCCTCAAACATCGTTGCAACTGCCACAAAAACAACTTCCACCACCAACATTCCGCTGCTCGCACACAACCCCTGAACACCAACTTAGAAACCTACACAACAACCAACAACCTTTGAAAAACAGTCGGGAATAAAACCCCAAACACCACCGTTAGCTCTCCCAAGCACCTTCACCCAAAACACACCTCACAAAGAACCGCAAAAGCCAACCAAAAATCCTTGTACCATCATACAACAAGGAAAAACATAACCATCACTAACCACCACCAAAAACCACCATAAACACCACCACAAAAATCAACACCACTACCACCACCATCACCAAAACTACCATTGACCACCACAAAACCACCATTAACCCTCACCTAAAAGCAACACCAGCCACCACGCGCAGTACCACCAAAAACCACCACAAGCACCACCACCAAAAACCATCACGATCCCCGCCAAAAAAGACTCAAAATCAGCACCATCATGAAAACCGCCATGAAGCACCACGAACCAACATAACCAAAGATCAGTCGAAACCATAGAAGTTCATAAGCGAGCCTATGACCGATCCATCACCACCATCATGACCGATCCATCACCATCTATGTTGCGAGCAAACATAACCTCCACCACAACCAAGAGAGAAAACAAATCAAATAGTCTGAGACCCATGAAAACCAAACAACCACCGACAAGCATCCAACGACACACCACGAAACCCACCAACGTCTCAACCAAAGGAAACAAAAAACACCAAAAACACAAACCAACATTTACGACGATAGAGAGAGCAACCGCACCAAAAACACACACCATCCATTTGATATACATGATGGCGGCGGCGGATTTGGAATTTGTGTGAGGAAGAAAGGAGTAAGGCAATCCTAGGTTTAGAGAGAAAGAACTCTATATTAAATTTGAACTCTGCAGCTTTGCATCGGAATATAGATGTCTGTTATATCATATAGATAAACTTCATCAAGAAATAATTACAGTGGTATTGAATATAAATTTAATATATTGATCCAATGTATAATCTCACCATTAGATTAATAATCTCACCATTGAATTAGATGAGATATAACGTGATATATTGATCCGATGCTAAAAAAAATAAATTTGTGTATAATATAACACTAATTTACTTTTATTTAGTTAAAAAAAACAACGCAAATTTACTTATGTATAGGCAAAGACTACAAAATAATACTTGGGTGTTGGGTCGTTTATATACCCAACTTCCTTCTCCTGTAGCCGAGGCTATTTGTGGCACCCCAGTGTGTTTGAATGATCGGATTCTGGATGGCTTTACATGGAAGGGTAATCTGGATGGTATTTATTTAGTGAAAGCTGGGTATAAGTGGCTCTTGAAGTGGAATTCCAGCGAGAACAAGGTCGGATCGTGGAAGTGGATTTGACATTTAGCTGTTCCTGAAAAGATTAAATTTCTATATTGGACGGTTTTCCATGATGTTGTTCCTACGAGGTCGTTGCTACACAACAGAGGTATGCTAGACACTAATAATTGTCTGAGGTGCCTTAATAGTGGTGAAAGTATCATGCACTGTTTTCGGGATTGTCCGTTTGTTAAACATCTTTGGCTTTCATTTGACAATATTAAATTCTATTTGGGGAATTCCATGGTCACCTGGCTCAGGCAAGACGCGTTTAGCACAAATAATCATTTATTCTCTGTTGCTCTTTGGTGGATTTGGTGCGCTCGAAACTCTCTTTGTCTAGAGAATGAGATAATTTCTATTGTCTCCTTGAAGGTAAAAATCTACAATTTGGCAGCCCTTCTTCATTCTGTTTTCTCTCCGACTTTATCCACGGATATAGGAGGTCGTTATGTGACTTGACATCCAGATGAGAGTATGGCTGTTGTCTTGAATGTTGATGGCAGTAGTTTTGGAATCCTGGAATATCCGGTTTTGGTGGCGTTCTTCGTAGGAATGATGGCAGTTGGCTATATGGGTTTGCTGGAAATGTTGGTATTTCAACAATTTTACATGTAGAGTTGTTAGCTTTGTATCATGACTTGAAAGCAGCCTGGGAAAGAGGGTATAAGGATGTGATTTGCTACTCTGGCTCAACTCTAGTTGTTTAGTTAGTTTCGACCATGGTGAATCTTTGGCATCATTATGCAGCAATTATCAGTAATGTGTCGGATTTATTACAAAGGAGCTGGCGTGTCCAGTTAAAGCATTCTGTGAGGGAGGCGAATTCGTCTGCTAATTTCATGGCTAAACCAGGAGCTGCAAGTACTGAGATTTGGCGTGAGTTTCTGGAGCCACCAGAGGGCTTGCTTCCTCAACTACAGGTTGATGCCCGTCGAGAGATGTATCACAGATATTAGTTTTTAGCTGTTCTTTTTTTTCTTTTCTTTTCTTTTTGTTAGCCTCTTTTCCAAAAAAAAAAAATAGACTACAAAATAATGCTTAAAATTGAATTGATCATTAAATTATTGTAGGTCCCCGCATCGACTAAACCTGCTTTGCATTAAATCCTTTTATTTTATTTAACATATCAATTTCAAATGGAACCTTTTTTTTTTCCTTCAAAAAAAAAAATGGAACCTTTTTTTTCCCCTACAAAGAAAGGAACCTTTTTTGCGAAGACCCGCATATTCTTCCGTTGGATCCAAATGGTTCTAGTCTTCTAGAAATATCATAAATCTATATAGTATTTGTTTTTTAAGGGATCTATATAATATTTGTTGTTTGTCATTTACTATTAATTAAAATAAGAAAATTAATGTTATTTATAAAAAAAATTAAAGTCTATTATTTTGTTTAAAATAAAATGTCATCGTTTGTATGCCCTCTTAATCATTGGTGGACTGCTGTATGTTTTATTAAAGTCCACATATATAATCACACAAAATTATGTAAATATAAATACTAAGTTTTTTTTTTCCTTAAAAAAAATCTAAGTTTCCATAAAACATATCAATTAATAAGTAAAATTATTAAAAATAGATCTAAAAAAATGATTTTTTTTAAACCATTTAAAAATTTCCTTATTATCAATCATTTTGTTTTCGAAGCAGCTGGTATCCAACCCGATGAGGACATGACAGTAACATTTCCATAAATAATTAATCAAAACTTTTCCTAATAAACTTCATCAATTCATCCTCCATTCTCCATCTACCATATGTGACTCCTCTATTTATGAACACACCTACTACACTGATTATGTATCCATCATCACTCAACAAAGTTAATTCCCCACTTCATCTCTATCTCTGATCATGGCAACCCCAACAAGTCTCCTGGCTCTCTTCTTCCTCCTCTCGTTTTGCTTAGCCGGAATTGTTACATCCGTAAGAAGTTCTCTTCATTCTTTTGTATAAATAAATAGTGAGCTATATTTACGTGACTTTATTGATCAAATATTTCAATACTAACATGTAGGAGGAGGATTGTGTGTACACGGTGTACGTTAGAACTGGGTCAATCATCAAAGGAGGAACGGACTCAATCATTGGACTCAAGCTATATGACTCATACGGATACGGTATATACATCAAGAATCTTGAGTTATGGGGCGGGTTAATGGGTCCGGATTATAACTACTATGAACGGGGCAACCTTGATATATTCAGTGGCAAAGGTCCTTGTTTGGAAGGACCCGTTTGTGCGGTGAATTTGACTTCAGACGGGTCGGGTCCTCATCATGGGTGGTATTGTAATTACGTTGAGGTTACTTCTACTGGGGTACACATTCCTTGCGCTCAACAACAGTTTGAAGTGGAACAGTGGCTTGCTACCGACACCTCACCTTATGAGCTTTCTGCTGTTAGGAACTATTGCCCTAATGATTTGAGCCAGACCCGTCATAAATTAAAGATTGTTGATGGCATGAGATTCGGATCTGGGTCTGGATCTAGATCTGGATCTAGATCCGACTTCTCTATTTTGAGTCAATAAATCTATAAGGTTATTATTTGTTGCTACTTAATAATGGTATTGTCCAGACGTGGCTCTATTTGATTGTATTGTTGGTTTTGTTGGGAAACTTATGTTAGGGTACTTTTTGGGAATTTATTATGTAGAGTGTCCTACGTGACCTTGTTTAGGTCGCAAAGTGGAATTGGTCACCTATCGGGTTCCCCGTCTAGAACCCTTATATTTATCTATACTATAAAGATGGGCTACACCACATGCTTTTGGACTTTTGGGATTGTCTTTTCTGTAAAAAAGATGCATTAAGAAAACTATATGGGCACTAAAATTTATTTAAGAAATTAAAAGCATTTTCGTTTTTAAAATAACATTTTGCCAATTTTAATTTCTTTCTTTTCCTCTTTAAATTGAAATAAGCTAACTCTAAAATGAAAATGAATGGCTGAGTGTTTTTGAGATGCCTTGAAGTTGTAAACAATTGGGAATATATTTTCTTTTAATTTAAAATACGAGGGACTAAAATCAAGGGTCAATGAAAATATGGTCCAAAAGTATATTTAAGTTCATGATATATTATTATCTGATTTATTTAAAATATATAATAAAATAATATATGTTAACTTTTTTTATAAAGAAACTTAATTGCAACGAAATTTAATCATCGAGACCGGGAAGTTAAAGTTGAACTAAGCTCACAGGGACATATTTTTTAAAAAATTTCAACAAGGTAAACTCAATAATAATTTATCTAAATTAAGATTTTGAATCCAGTTTCATTTCGTGTATAACAATTATTGTAATTGTTAAAAGTTAAGATAAAGTTGTTTAATGTCAAAGTTTATTGTTTTAAGCAGATGAAATGCATAGATCTGATTGCATGTGTCTCCTTATGTCTCGTGAGTGACTTTCTTGGTATTCTAGCTTGTTAGGATTATAATATTGTCTATAGTATATTTAATTATTGGTTTAATAGCTGTTTTTGCCTCCTAACTTTTACGAAGTTGTGATTTTAGCTCCCTAAGAAAAAAAGCTACAAAACTGCCCGCTAAGTTTTGTAACTGTAGCAGTTTTGGCCCCCTACGACCAATTTTTGGTAAAAAATAAAAATAACATGTGACACCTCGCTTAGGTTGCCACGTCAGCGTAGACCGAGTCAAGATTGGCCTTGGGGGCCAAAACTGTCACAAATGCAAAACTTAGGGGGCGGTTTTGTAGTTTTTTTTCTTAGAAGCCCAAAATCGCAACTTTGGAAAAGTTTGGGGGTTAAAACTGCTATTAAGCCTTAGTTATTTGGATCAAATAAAGATGTGTGGGGAATAATACACTGAATGTACATTCAATTTTTGTTTTTTTGGAGAGTTTCGTTTTTGGACTCAATAGTGTTTGTTTCATCGTTTTAGTTTACATCATATAAGAGGAGAAATTGATTGTCTATTTATATGTAGTTATGCCACTTTTAATTTAGGTTATGATAAATGAATGAATTTGGCTTTGTTGAACATGCACAAATAAATTGATCGACAAAACTTCTTGAAGAAGAGGGAGCAAGTGGAAGTTGCGAGCCTTATGAGATATGGTCTTAGCCACGATGTGGGAGTCTGTCTCAACAATAATGGGAAAGAAACCCAATCTACTAACCATTATTAAACTATGGACAAACCCCAAAGCTCAACCATAATTTAATTGAAGTAGAACGCACCATGTTGCAAGATAAGTCACTTAACATATATGCCCTTAGAATCCCTTATGAAACCCCCACAAGTTGTAAGTCCAGTACTACCAATATACAATCCATCAATACTATGTTTGAAATGTTTCAGAGGAGGGGGATGCCGTTTTTCTAAGGAATAATTACTTACTTTAAAATCCTTGAAAAATACACTGGAACAACTGTTAGCAAAACCTTAAAATTATTCAACTACTCTTTAACTATGTCACAAACACTTAAAATGTGCATAATAATTGATTATCATGTGCAAATTAAATACAAGATAAGATAAGATAACACTTTTTCTATTGAACATACATAATAAAACCTTATCATACATTAAATACAAGATAAGATAACACTTTTTCAGTTGAGCATACATAATAAAACCTTATCATACATATGGTATTTACTTTAAGAAACAAGATTAATGTATTTAATTAATAATGTTTTGGACTCGTCCAAGGTCTAGAATCCACATTATACTAGGCCCAAAATCACGTATCCAAACACGCTAAGGATCCAATCCAACAAATATTGGATTATTCCCGTCCCATATTAATGTCTCAACGGCTAGTTTGGACTCCCCCACTCCATAACGTCTCAACGACGTGTAATCGATAGTGAGCTCAACATCGATGGAGCACCTTATATAACAGTCTCTCATCAACGTTCCATCAAGTGCACATCTATGCCTATAAAAACCACATTTCATCCCAAATGGAAGGTACATAACTTCTATCGTTTCAATATCTCTCATTCTAACTTGACCGTCGAAATTATTGTATCTTGACGGATTGCTCCTCGAGAGAGACCATCTTTCAATTACCCCTCCATATCTTATCTTATACAATCATTTCACACACAAAATATCCTAAAAGGGGACCCTAGCTAGTATGGAGCCGCTCTAATCATGGACCATAGGCTATTTTAATTTGATATATCATGTGGTACTAAATTTCATGAATTATTCATCCCCCACACACACCCACATGTCAG
>Ga0315915_1008220_pt1 | contig 12256 bp, 5 predicted proteins | sample MpolbnodulesMG_FD_207738 | JGI IMG/M metagenome (GOLD analysis project Ga0315915, IMG submission 207738) | Medicago polymorpha root nodule microbial communities from Los Angeles, California, United States - branched nodules | ecosystem: Host-associated > Plants > Roots > Nodule | place: USA... | reverse complement strand
GACAAAGTTCGTCTCTCATTTTACAACTTTAAAATAATTGAAACAAATAAATCAAAACCAACTAAACAAGGTCCAATGCCTCAACTATGTATACACTTAGATCACATATGAGTGCAATAGAGTATACATGTATGTTTCATCGGCCAACTTCGACAAAATCACAAGTTCGTCTCTCTTTATCATTTTTCCAAAAGAATTCCATTTTCAAAGCAAAACAAGTTAAAACTCAATGAAACCAATCGCAACCATTTTTAGAAATCATATAATCAGTATACAACCTTAACCCTACTCCATTCCCTTAAGAAAAACAAGTTTCGGAAAAATCGACGTTCTTGGACAATTTTCAAAAGTTAAGTTCAAAATCACAAGATCCAGTCCAATCCCATCTAGGAGATGTTCCAGTAGGTTTAAAAGCATAAACAGTAATTAAACAAGTTGAAAGAAGTGTTTTACAAAGCTCGGATTGGTTCCCGGAAGCCGGAACGAAAATCACAAGGTGCTGAAACTGAGCTTGTACGCTTAAGCGTCCACCTGTACACTTAAGCATGCAGGTTCCAGTAGCTAACAATGGTTGTATGCTTGGAGCACGCTTAAGCGTACAGTCATCAGCACTGCACAAAAACTCTCGGGTTCTTCCCCTTTTTCACCCAAAATCCCCAATTTTGATCTCCCAACACCCAAATATATTTACAAAGATTGTTTACAGGTTCATGAACTCAAAAGGGCTTTCAAAAACACATCAAACATGAAATCAAATATCATTTCAACACAATTCATCAATTCAACCCATTTTTACAAAACCCTCAACAACAACTCAATTCATACCACAAATCCGTAATTATGAACACCCAAGGTATGAATCATCAACAACAACACCTCATAACAACAACAACATCAATCAAATATGAATTCATCAACAATCCATCAACAACAATTCATTCTTCATCAATTTTGGGTAAAACACAAGTATACATGTATATACATCATAAGCATGTAAAATTCAACATTAACAACTTAATTATCTTCAAATTCATATACCCAAACATTGCATCCAAACATAAGCACGAATTTCACCCATTAAAATCACAATAATCACTTTTCACAATTAAGCACTTATGCATAGAATTAGAGAAGAAATTTAACTAAGAAATTATGATTGAAATCTAACCCCCTTACCTCAATGAGCAATAATCCTAGCCAAAGCTTCAATCAAGCTCTTAGAATCTCTATCACCTTTTGGTTCCTCAAGCTTCTCTCTTCAAACCCTCTCTTCTTCCTCTTGCTCTTTCTCTCTCTACCTCTTCTCAAAATTTGTAAAATGATTATGTAACCCTATTTTCTTTAATGACTAATACTTATATAGTCTCTACATAATTGGGCATAACCCACTTAATGTCTTAATGGGCTCACAACACTTATAAACTAACTCCTAAAGTTTCTATCCACTAACAGTTAAAAGTTATCGAATAATTACCGGTTCAAAACTAATTATCAATATCGAATAGTAACTTAGTAAAAATAATGGTTCTCACTTGAAACACTAAAAATAACTCTCACCATGAAATTACTAATTTACCCCTGTTCAACTAATGACCAAAATACCCCTGAGTCTAAAATGACTATAATACCCTTCTACACCGAAATCCACTAATCCTAACCCAAAACACACACAGAGGCAATTAATCACATATAAGTACATATAAACACATATAAATAAATAACAAAATAAATCTAGCGAAAATCGGGCTGTTATAGAAATTAATATGACCATAATGAAATTGAAATTTGTTCTAGATTTCACATTTAATGTAACCATAAGTAAAGTGATTCCATTCCATCTTTCAATTTAAAATTCAGAGTAATATATCAAACATAGATAAACTTATCGTGTCAACCAAAAGGTATGAGACAAGTGAAGCCTGACTAAATTAACAAAGCTATTTGGAACACGATCACAACATTAACACACACGCCAAAGAAAAAATAAAAGCAAACTATGAACATTGTAGCCAAAACATAGAAAAAAAAGGGCATAGAAACATTAACACATCAGAGAGTCGAAATCTGAACATATTGTTATATTGAAACAGTTCTAGTTCCAAACTCGTAGCACCAAATTACTTTTGTTTGTCTCGAACTGTTCCACAAACTTAAGTCCTTATAGAATAAGCTAGTGGTCGTAGCTGCCAAAACAAAGTTCAGTAACCATATTTACATATAGATGCCCTGAAATAAAAATATTTTTTTTTTAGATCCATATGAAAATGCAGATGAGCAAGTTAGCAAATATGCAATGCAATTTTCAACTCATAATATTACTACATTACATGTGAAATCTCATTTCAGATGTTACTAAATCTCATTTTTATTGTAGTGTAGGTACAGGGAGAGGCCAAATTGAAACCATTAACTATATAAGAAACATGTTGCAACATATTAATTGGACATGGTTAACTAAGTTAGATGCATCATACCAATAATGTACTAGTGATACATCGTTAATTAACCATGTTGTTAGTCAGTAATTAACGACAGTATTGGTAAATAATTTTCAATTAATATTGTCATATCATGCATGTTTAAGAAGAGATTTACCTCTGGGCTAGGAGAATTATATTGTTTTTTTCTTCATTATGGACTTTAAGTAATAAGGCTGAGATTAAAGAGATTATTTTCTTTCCCATTGGCTTGATTCATCTCGACTTCATCTTCATCAGAAACATACCAATTGTAAGGAAGTTGGATTTTAGGCTCAATGTTACTGCTTCTCTCTTCTAGTTTCACAATTTGTATAGGAAGAGACACTGTATTTCCCGTACTTGATTCCTCTATGAATTTCTTGGTTACCGCGTGCAACCCCCATTCCTTGATAATCAAACCTTGTCGGGCTTTAAATGTGATATGTGCTCCTGTTTTTACAAAATGGCAGTGTTCCCAAGAGATATAGATTGTCCACAGATAATTTTCGCCATCAACTTTGTTTAGCTCCAAATCAAGTGGCATATCAAATCGTTCTTCGGTGTATTCACTCTCAAAAGAAAGATAAAAAGGATGTGGCAGTGGAGAAGAGAACGATCCATGTGGAGAACCAGGCACTTCATGACAATTATTTACTTCAAAGTTTACATAAAAGAGACACCCGACACAATCCATAAGGCTAAAAGAGTTCTCTATCCTTACTATATCGAAACCCCCTTTAAACTTGAAATTGAAGAAGAACCTTTCAATAATATCATGTCCAGGCCGAGGAATAACAATGTCAAAGCCACACCGAAAGTGACAAGGTTCCTATTAAAAAGAGGATAAAATAATGAAAACATAATAGTACTTTAAATTTCTTTTTTTTTTTTTGTTAAAATGTTAACACTGTTTTTCTTTTACCGAATTTGTTACATGACTAGATTGTTTTTTGAAATTAAGGAACACTGGGAAATTTTTTGAAACTTTTGGGCTTCTATCACTAATTGGTGGTTGGATGCCATTATTTTGTAACTTCAGTATGATGCAACTATTATGGTTAGGATTTGGTTGATATTTTGGGCTCTATGTAGTATAATGTAAAGTGCTACTTGTGTAACCACTATCCTTGTGATTACATAAAAACATTGACATATGAGTAATATAGCTGCTTTTGGACGATATTTTGTTGTAAATATAATACAAGGATATGGTTAATATTTTGGAATTGTAGGAAAAATAAAGGAAACTCTGTAGAATTTCTAATAGATCATGGATTAGTAAAAGTATATGTATATGTTACGTTTGCCAGACTTTTTATTTGCTTAGTTGATGTTAGTTTGTGCACTGGTCATGACCATAGAGACGGTCATGACAGTGGTAGTGACAAGGAAATTAATATTGACTATATGGAAGTTCAAATTTGTTCTAGATTTCAAATGTAACCATAAGGAAAGTGATTCTATTACATCTTTCAATTTAAAAATCAGAGTAACATATCAAACATAAATAAACTTATCGTATCAACCAAAATGTATGGGACAAGCGAAGCTTGACTAAATAAACAAAGCTATTAGGAACACTCTCACAACATTAACACACACGCCAAATAAAAAATAGAAGCAAACTATGAATATTGTAGCAAAAACATAAAAAAAGGGCATAGAAATTAGAAACATTAACACTTCGGAGAGTCGAAATCTGAACATATTGTTATATTGAAACAGTTCAAGTTCCAAACTCGTAGCACCAAATTACTTTTGTTTGTGTCGAACTGTTCCACAAACTTAAGTTCTTATAGAATAAGCTAGTGGTCATAGCTGCCAAAAAAAAGATCAATAACCATATCTACATATAGGAAGTGGATGCCCTGAAATAAAAATAATTTTTTTTTTAGATCCATATGAAAATGCAGATGAGCAAGTTAGCAAATATGCAATGCAATTTTCAATTCATAATACTACTACATTACATGTGAAATCTCATTACAAATGTTACTAAATCTTATTTTTATTGTAGTGTAAGTACAGGGAGATGCCAAATTGAAACCATTAATTATACAAGAAACATGTTGCAACATATACTAATTGGACATGGTTAGCTAAGTTAGATGCATTATACCAATAATGTGTCAGTGATACATCGTTAATTAACCATGTTGTTAGTCAGTAATTAACGACAGTATTGGTAAATAATTTTCAATTAATATTGTCATATCATGCATGTTTAAGAAGAGATTTACCTCAGGGATAGGAGAATTATATTGTTTTTTTCTTCATTATGGACTTTAAGTAATAAGGCCGAGATTAAAGAGATTAGTTTCTTTCCCCTTGGCTTGATTCATCTCGATTTTATCTTCATTAGAAACATACCAATTGTAAGGAAGTTGGATTTTAGACTCAATGCCACTACTTCTCTCTTCTAGTTTCACAATTTGTAAAGGAAGAGACACTGTATTTCCCGTACTTGATTCCTCTAAGAATTTCTCGGTTACCGCGTGCAACCCCCATTTCTTGATAATCAAACCTTGTCGGGCTTTAAATGTGATATGTGCTCCTGTTTTTACAAAATGGCAGTGTTCTCGAGAGATATATATAACCCAAAGATTTTTTTCTCCATAAACTTTGTTTAGATCCAAATCAAGTGGCATATCAAATCGTTCTTCCGTGTATTCACTCTCAAAAGAAAGATAAAAAGGATGTGGTAGTGGAGAAGAGCAGGATCCATGTGAAGAACCAGACACTTCATGATAATTTTTTACTTTAAATTTTACATAAAAGAGACACCCGACACAATCCGTAAGGCTAAAAGAGTTATCTATCCTTACTTTATCTAAACCCCCTTTAAACTTGAAATTGAATGACCCAGGAATATCATCATGACTAGTCCAAGGAATAACAATGTCAAAGCCACACCGAAAGTGACGAGGTTCCTGTTAAAAAGAAGATAAAATAATAAAAAGACATAATAGTACCTTAACTTTTTTTAATTGTTATTTTGCATTTTAAAATGCTAACACTGTTATTCTTTTACTGAATTTGTTACACGACTAATTGTTTCTTGAAATTAAGGAATTGCGTGAAAATTTTTGCCCGAATAAAAATAGAGTAAACTACGTGTTTTCTGTTCTTATGAAATGTAAATTAGATAAAGTTACACTCTCTTTCATTAAAAGATGATTTAATTATATTTATATCCTCTCTTATATTCAAATCTACAAATTTATATCTATAGAAAAAATCTACAAATTTTATTAAAAAATGTTTATTAATTTACATCTACATTGCTACTTTACACCCACTTTATTTAAAACTATGAATCATATTACATTGTTTTTTAACTGAGTAACACATAATACACTTATTATGAAAGCTAATAAAGAATTGAAAAACAAAATTCCTCAAAAAAATGAAAGCTACTCTTGAAACAATATTTAAAAAAAATCAAATTAAAGCTACACACACTATTCATGCTAGTATTTTTTTTTTTCTCAGGTAACCATGCTAGTTTTGTTTTTAACTCTATCCATGTTTTTTTTACGTTAACTTTACTCCTGCTAATATAAAAAAAAATAAAAATATCTGGTAACCAAAAAAAATATTATGTTTTTTTGCTCCCAAAAATATACGATTAGAAAATTACAATCTTGTCTTCTATTTAAAACTATTTTTAAATAGTAATATGTGGTCTTTTGGTCCAAATCAAAAGATGTGTATTTATTTATTTTTGTCTTAGATGAAGTGGTAATCCACTGAAATGAAATTAAACTCTATGAGGTCCCAGGTTCGAACCCGGGTCACGACGTCCGGCCTTACAATTTCGACATTTGTCAGTTGAGTTAGGGCTTCTAGACAAATATGTGTATTTGTCAATTTAACCTTCATGTGTTTAGGTGGCTCTAAATTAACAACCTTAGTGTGTAGGTGTGTCTCTATAGGGTTAACGTAGAGTCTCGATGCATCAGTGGAGAAAAATTAAAACACACATTTAAAATAGAGAAAGAAAACGGGGAGCGGTTGGAAAAGTATTACGTACCTCAACTAGTTTTTGCATCCATCCAAAGGTTGACCGGAAGAATTTGGGAGAGTCAAAAGGTTCCATGCAATTGGTAGAGTCAAAAAGATATAATCCTGATCTATGATTATGGGATTCGGATGTTGTTTCAAAATATCTTCCTAGTAAATCGGATGGACCGTTTTCTGTTGGGAGTTTAGGCAACCACTGAAGCATATGGCAATGAGACAAGTTTAAATATGATAGATTATGAAGACCTTTGAAGGCGGAAGGAATTGAAGTAAATTTATTTCCCTGTAGATTTAGTCTTTCTAAACTCTTTAATCCTCCAATCACATCTGGTACTTCAGAAATATTGCAAAAGCTTAAGTCCAAATAAATCAAAGATTTGAGAGGTAGATAAGTAGGAGGTTGCCATCTCAATAAGAATCGCATAGGAGGTAGATTAGTAGATATTCCAACAAGATTTGTGCAGTCTCTCAAACTTATGAAGCTCAACTTTGCAAGAGCCTCAACAGATTCATGAATCGTGGATAAACTTGCACATCGATCCATATCAAGATACTGGAGCCTTACTAGTCCACTGAAATCCGGAGTGTTTTCAAGCTTTGTACAATCCGAGAGACACAAAACTTTTAGCGACTTTAATAATGGTGTACTGCCAAAATCAAGGCTCACTAAACTAGCACACCTCTGAAAACTCAAGAATACAAGTTCTTCAAGAAGTCCAATTGATGGGTCCACATGCGATAAGTTTATGCATCCTGTAAAATCTAGCCGCTCAAGTTTTCGGATTCCCTCAAAACATGGAGTCATCTTCAGATTTTTTGAGTTGCTAAGATCCATCCTTTTCAAATTGGGGAGATACTGTGGAGCAAGAATTAACCACAAATATGTTAGTGTTGTTGTATTAAAACTTGAATTTCATTAATTCACTCTAGTGTGATTTCAAAATTGCAGGGCAACGCCACACTGGATGAATCAACACATTGAACTAAGAACAACTATATAAGCGAGGTTGACACCACATCTTCACTCAAAATCTTTAGATATTGGTCAACATCAACTTTTTTTATATGATTTAACTCTCACTTTACACATCACAACAATTTTTAATTTTTTTTGGTGATATAACTTAACATCCAACTAAGACATAGTATTTGTTTCTATTTTTAATCATTATATTCTCTCACCTCATATGAAAAACAAAGTAGATAAGAAGTGTATTTTGTACAATGGTATACAAATTTGTCTGTCCAAGTAACACACATCTACTTTTTTTATATCTTGATACATATGTAGCTCAATCCCTAACCATTAGCTCAATGCTACAGACTTAACTTACATGCATTATAACAACAACAATAAAAGATTTTATTAACCAATGGAGTTTGCGATGCCATAAAGTAATTAAGCTTACTTGCATACATGAAAAACAAACTTTAAGTTTAATTTTGATTCATTATGTAAAATGTTTTAAAAAAAATCATAATCATGTACGAATAATAGATTGATGACATTTGGTTTTTATGAGATTCCCATAGTGGATTATTGATAGGGGAATTAAATAAGGGTATTTCAATCTACAAATTATCTTATAATAATATTCTAGTTCGTTTAACTTTTCAACTATTTATTTGAAATGGTAAAATATGAAAATTGAAATAAGGAAAATACCTGGGTGCCTATCCATAACTGTTCAATGCTGCTATCAGGCATATTCAATTCTACAAGCCGATATGGGTATTCTTGAAAATTTGATGGCAAAGACGCAAAAGGGTAACCGTTCCACAAAAGATAGCAGAGGGAATTAGAAAGAGATGTGGGTATTCCTGAAAAGTTTGTATGATATAATATGAGCACTTCCAAGTTTTCCATTTTTGATAAATCTTCAGCCCTCAACTTGTTGAATTTGCTCACATCCTCCTTTTGATTTAGAATTATGGCCTTAGCTTTTATTGCTTCCTGAAAATTTAAGAATAACGATATTATGAAATAACAAAATCAATGAATTGTTACGGAAAACAAAAAAAGGTAAACGAATAGATCATAACAGAGAATGGTCAGGTGAGTAAATATAATGTTCCACATTGCTCTAAAAAAATAAAATCCTATACTGTATATAAAGGTATTGTGGTAAGCATTTGTCGGAGAATATTCTTATAAGGTAACTGAGATTTACATAAAGGGTTGATATAGTTCTACATATGTTTTTTTTTATATGCACTCGTCTTGGATCGAGTACTGGACCTTAACAAAAACGCAGACATCTATCACCCTATCACTTGTGTCATACCATGTTAGTGTTGTGTTGTCCTTTACCTTTAATATTTGTGAAAAAAAAAGGCAAAATATGGAAATGGAAAAATATGGAATTTGATTAGATGGATATGTTACCGAATTTGTAATCATGGCATGATGGAAATCACGGTAAAGCCACATTCTACTCCATAATTTTGGCTCATTGGGATGTTGTTCCCGAACAATTTGCTTCCCCAACTTGCACAACATTTCATGCATATGAATTTCCTCATTTCTAATAGTTATTAGCGATTTTTCAGCAAGGAGTGAAATATTAATATCAGGATTCAGCCCACATGCATCTAGAATTCTTCTTACATAATCCTTCCTCTCCCCATTAAAGAAACAAGCAACATGCAAAAATATTTCTTTCTCATCTTGCTCTAATCCCTCATAGCTTACCTGGAGCACTTTCAATATTTTGTCTGGTGGACTCTTCTCAAATTTATCCAAGGTAGAGCTCCACTCTCTTGCATTTCGGGAAAACAAGAAAGAACCCAGTACTCTAATTGCTAAAGGAAGACGTTGAGCATATACTAACACCTTAGGAATAAGCTCTGCAAAACCACTGCTTGGATAATCACTTTTGAAGGCTTTTCTACACAAAAGCTTATAAGTGTCTTCATCGTTCATCAATTTAGCCTCAAAAACTTTGCCGACCCTGTATACTTGAAGAATATGCTTATCTCTAGTGATTATGATTATTATACTTCTTGGGTGAAGGAATTTGGGTTCTATGTCTAATTCCTCCAAATGTTCAAGTTGCTCAACATTGTCAAGAACAATCAGGAGTTTTAGGTTGCATAACCTATTTCTCATAGTTTGGGATATTTTACGAGGACTGCATGTGTCTATATTTTTTTCTTCTATTGTTTGACATATAATTTGTTTCTGCACAGCAACAGCACCACCCTCTTTATAAATTTTGCTAACGTTTTCAATAAAACAACAAGCATCAAATTGATATGAGATTTTGTCATACAAAACAGTGGCAAGAGTTGTCTTTCCTATTCCATCCATACCCCATATTCCCAAAATTTGACAACCATCATCCTCTGAACTTAGTTTTAAAAGGCTCTCTAATGCTTCTATATGAGGTTGTATTCCAATAAGGTCATCAACGGATCCTGAGAATGTGCGACCCAACTTTTCTATTACAGCCTCAACTATTTTCTCAATCATTTCAAACTCTGGCCTGAAAGAGGAAAATTAAAATCACTATATTATCACCTTAGGAAACAAGGAAACAACAAATACAAAAGTATAATGTACAAGGATTAAATTAATTTGATCGATGTTGTAATACTTATATATAAAAATGTTGTATTTATCTAAAATCATTTAATATATTATCGTGAAATTTCAATGTTAACATCTTTTGCATTTTTAATAAAATCGTTAATCATACTTCTCTCTCAATGACAGCAGCCAATAAAATGTGCAATTTGCTTCCACCAAATCATGTAGAAAAAGAATTCTAAAACAAGGTTGATTTGTAAAATGAAACTTTGTAATGCACAGTCAAGCAAGCACAAATAGTTGATAAGAATGTAAAACATCAAGGAATTAATAACCAACATACTTACTGATTCCTAACATCCCAACCAGCTGTTCCACCCAAATCAGTCATTGTTGTCCTCCATCGAGCAACCTTGCCAGAATCATGCGAGAATGTGTGTGAAACAAATGCATTCTCATATACTCCATTTTGTTTTTTGACATGAGATGGATCGACATCATAAAAAACAGGGAAAACAACTTGTTTCAAATTTATTCTAGATTCGCTAATAGCAGCCATTTCATCCAAACACCATGTTGAAGAAGCATAATCTTCGGAAAAGACAACGATAGAAATGCATGACTGTTGAATTGCGTGTAGAAGTTGGGGTGAAATTGCTTTTCCTTTCTGTAGCTGCTTGTCATCCTTGAAGGTGAAAATACCTTTTCTATGGAGATGAGCGTAGAGATGGTCAACAAAGGAATTACGGGTGTCAGAACCTCTGAAACTGATGAACACATCGTATCTATAGCTTTGGATCCTATTAGAATCTTTGGAAGAACTAGAACTTGTGCCCCCCTCACTCAGCAGACCCAACGCTTGCTTAGAATCTGTAGAAGAACTAGAATCTGTACCTCCCTGTCTTGGCGGACCAAACTGCTTATTCATAGGACCAGACAGCTTATACATTGTCCCTATATATGAAAATGCATCTAATTAATTATATCAACTATATAAAGACTACAATGAATATTGCAGACACCAGTTCCTTCTTCAACAAAAATAATCAGACAAGTTCCAATATTACGGAAGTTTATTATATTATGTCTAAAACAAAACAACAACAAGAGAAATGCTAGAAACATTCTCTTTTTAACACTCTATCTAACCCTCACTCTAAGTGATTTATTTATGAGGATTTAGAACAAATAAAAAAATTACAAAAACTGAAAATAAAAGTGGTATATGTGGCATCTCCCTCTTTTGTGAGGCCTTAGAACATTGACCAGCTGTGGGCGTTTGTTGGGTTTCAACGGTAAGCACGGTTAAATTCGCGATTGATTAGTGTGTGTTTGGTTCAGCTTTGGATAGAATTGATTCTGTCAGAATTGATTCTGATAAAATTGATTCTGACAAAATTGATTTTGAGATAATTGATTTATGTTTGGATACAATAATGTAGAATTGATTAAACAAAATGAATATTGTTTGGATAGTTTTGATCAAAATTGCTTTTGGATATATAATTACTAAAACGGAAATAGTTGAGTAGATCAATATTAAATGTAGAAGTATTATTTAATTTTAATTAATTAATTTTTTTCTATATATTAATTTAAAAAATAATAAATAAGATCATTAAACCAACTATTTTTTGACAAAATATTTATTTGTTCTATGTATTTTATATTTTTTTGATAAAATATATTTAAGTTAAATAATAATAGAGCTGGTTGTCAAAAATGATAAATATAGCATAAAATAAAAAAATACAGTAAATCTGAACGGAAAAACCGTAAAGAAAAATCTAAAACTTGGTAACTCTTGACCATAAATATTTTTTTGGGATAATTTGGTTTGTTAAATTTTTTGATTAAATTTGGTTCATCAAATTAAATACAAACCAAAAAGAAGGAGAATTGATAAAGGATAATAAAGGAAAATAATGGATTGTAATAATTAAAATATAAAATTTAATGGATAATTGATTCTAGTTAACTCAAAAGTTAAGAATTGTAGCTTCAGCCAGAATTGCTTTTGAAGAACAATTTTTTTTTTTATAAAGCTGAACCAAACATGTGAGATATTGCCTTTTTCAATTCTAGAGGCTCTAGAATTGCTTTTGGACTAGAAATAAGCTGAACCAAACAAACACTAAGTGCCTGTTTGGCTATACGTTTGCAAGCCTCAAAAGCCCGTTTTCACTCCCAAACGCCATTTCAACCTTTTCATGGATGTTTGGATGACTGCAAAATCAATTCCCTA
>Ga0315915_1008216_pt1 | contig 12258 bp, 12 predicted proteins | sample MpolbnodulesMG_FD_207738 | JGI IMG/M metagenome (GOLD analysis project Ga0315915, IMG submission 207738) | Medicago polymorpha root nodule microbial communities from Los Angeles, California, United States - branched nodules | ecosystem: Host-associated > Plants > Roots > Nodule | place: USA... | reverse complement strand
AATTTGTTAAAAGTGTTATATGTATGTAATAATAATATGTACAAATTGAGGGAGTAAACTTAATGGTTTCATAATGTTCTACATGTGGTATCACGTGTTTCTTGGACTAAAATTATGATCTAATCAATATTACACACAAGATTGGTTATATTGATTATATATGGTAAAATATATATCGATTATATATTGTAAAATATACTATATAATTAGTGGTATTTACGTCGAAGATTGGTTATTTAAACGATGGATTCGTTTAAATGTTGAAGGTATGTATCGATAATATTTTATTAGAAAATAATTATATGCCTCTCATCCATATTTAACATAAGATTGTTTGGTTGATAAGAATTGTGTGATTGGTATTTAATCTCCCTGGTAATAATGTAATTAAAAATATGTGAGGTAGGTAAAATTATAGCAATGACAGTTAAGATGGGTTATTATTTAACCTATTTATTGATTCAATTTTGGATGCATATCCACAAGATCTGATCAATCTACATGTCACTTCTTTCCCACCTTTTCCATGCTACAGTATAGAAACATTAAAAATATACCATTTTAATGCTTTTTTCAATTTATTTTTTGCCTCATGAGTCTTTCACGTCCATTAAGTCATGGTGTCTATACATTTTGTTGTATATATCAGAAGCCACTCATCTCCAAGACAACACTTCCTTCAAACACCACCATTTTCGTTTCTGCTCCATGGCTGTCTTTGCATTTTTTCCATTTTCATCTCTTGTGTTAACTTTTTATGCCTGAACCTTCCCCTTTTTTTTGCAAAAAACTTCAGTGTTCGCTCAAACATCTCAGTTTTTTACAAGATCACGAAAATGGTGGCTGCTTTTCATGGTTTGATGTCTCTCAGAACTGGTAGGGTTGACTGGAGGATCAAGGTCCGTGTCATAAGGAAATGGACTGTTGAGAGTAGTTTCTTTCATGAAAAAATCAGTAGCATTGAGCTGATCCTTCTTGATATTGATGTGGGTTTACACACCATGCAACAATATTATTTTTTTTCCATTTTATTTTGCTTTTTGCTAGGGTTTCTCCTTTGTTGATTTTATTTTGTTTTTTGGTTGTTAGGGCAACAAGATACAGGCAACCATTCCACACCAATGTGTTCATCTCTTAGGTCATTTGTTTTTTGAGCATTCAGTTTACATCATCACCACTTTCCAAGTTGTTGAGAGCATGAGCTGTTCGGTTGCAACTTGAAACAGGAACAAGATAACCTTTTGCTTAAGTACAAGGGTTGTTCTGGATGATAGCTTTCTGATTCATCAATATGGCTTGACTTTGTCCAAGACAGATGAGATCAACAGGCCAAGGCTTGATTCTACTCGCTTGGTTGGTGAGTATTATATTGTTTGTGTTTCTTTGTTTTTCCTTATTTTTTATCAATCGTTTGCTTTATCATTTCATGTTTTATTTTTTCAAAAGATTTCATTGGTCTCTTGACTGCCCTGCATTACGAGTGTGTCTCTGATGATGTTGAGGGGTTGATAACTGTTGCTCATATCGAACTCACCGATGAGAGGTACCCTTTGTTTCACGTCTAATTTCTTTCCCTTTGTCTTTGCTTATTTGTTGATTTTTTTATGCTATTATATGTTTTCCATTGTTTAGAGGAAGGCTGGAATGCGAGTTGAAGGGTGTCTTTGTTGCTCAGTTCAAAGAGCTTTTGAGAGGATCTTATCAGGGTCTTCCTGTTGTGGTCATGCAGTTTGGAAGGGTTAACAGTGAGGGAGGTTCGTGTAACTCTTTGTTTACAGTTGTGTTTGGAAGTTTTTAAATTATATTATAGTGAATTAAAACTTTTTGTGATTTTTGAGGCTATTTACATTTTTTTTTGTTTGAATGTAGAATATTCTGTTCTGGAGGGTGTTAAGGACATGACTAGGCTTTTGTTCAACCCTTCCATAACTGAGTATGTTCAGTTCAAGAACAGGTCTTTGTGATGCCTTCAATCATTTTTCATCTTTATGGTTTTGTTATCGTTTGTTTAAGGTTTATTATGTGTTGGTTGATTAATATTTTTTTTTTTGTTTTTCATTATGTACCTTAGACTGGTCTTCTCGGGTGGTCGTCGCTGTAGGGGTGTCAATCAAGATCCGATAACGGTTGCGATCGCTGATCAGCTCGAATTCAACCGTCTTTATCCGTTAAGGACACTTGCTGAGCTTGTGAAGTCACCTGAGACCGGACTTTCGGTTGTATGTGGTATGATGTTGGGTGTTTCCAGGTAGACCAGTGGTGGTACGCGATGTGTGATTGTGGGAGCTGCATGAAGGTCCATAATGGACTTTATGTTTGCATTTTGTGTGGCCGCACTACCTTTGGTGTTAAATCCAAGTATGGTTTTTAATATTTTAATTTTATCCTTTGTCCGCGTCTGGCTTGTGTTCTAATGTCTGCGATGTTGTTAGATCCATGCTGAGGGTCGTCATTGACGATGGTGAAGCCACAGCCACCTTTGAACTTCCTGACTATTTATTGTAGGGAATCACTTCTCTCAGTTACAATCACTTGGTGAGGGTTGTTCTTTGAATTTATTTTGGCAATAGGTTATTACATTAATATTTCCTTTCATCTCATTGATATTATGTGATTGTTTATCTTTTGGCTAGGGTGTCAAGTACGCTTTGAGCAAGCATGGTCTAGAGTCAATGAAGAGGAAAAAAGTTCTCTTCGTTGTTAAGAAATTGGAGAATTACATTCATCTGTCTGGACATCCATTCGAAGTCATTCGCTTGACAAACGATGAGGATATTATTGGCTGCTACTACTCTCTTGGGAAAAACTACACCCCAACTAAGGTTATTACATATTCCTTATAAATAATGTTTCATGATGATATATTGTATGCGACTTTTTCATGAGAGTATAAAATGCATGCTAATTTTGACTCAATTTGCAAATTCCAGTGTATCTTCAAACCGTGTGTCGATGATATCTCACCCGCCTCTGCCTTGATCCTTGGTGCAAACTATGGTTTTGCCAGGTTTCCTTCCTTTGGTTCCTCTCCAAGTGGATTTGCTATGGATGCTTCAGTTGGACCAAGCATGAGTGCTCCTCCATCAGTTCCTAAGAGAGATCTTCTTCCTGCTTTTCATGAACTTCTCTCTGTTGAAGAAGCTGTTGGGTCTTCTGTTTGATCCTTAGTATGTTATGTTTAGTGGATCATATTTGTGTGGTTACCTTATTTGTATTTTACCTAATTGTGGCAAGTTATCTTGAACTGTGATCATCCTCTTGCATGGGGTCTATTTTGTGGTTGTTTGTTTTCACGTAGTTTATTTCGACCTTTATTATATAGTTTATTTCGACCTTTATTATGTAATGGTTTGTACTTGAATATTTCGATATCCAACAGGCCATGTCTGTTTGGTAAATCAGGGTTGTGTTGACATGAGATGGCGTGTTGGATATTTGTTTTGTAATCGACAATATATGATTAATCTACTTGCCTGTGTTATTATGCTTTAGTTGCTTTCATTTATTATTTTCTTCGTTTTGTTCTATAAATTGCTAAATTTGTTCTATTAAAATTGTTTTGTTGTGCCTGAAAGGTGATGGTTGAAGTAAAAGCGGTGAATTTGTTACTGAAATGACGAATCTGTAAGGTTTTTGTCTTCCCTTTAAACAAATTTATTAATTCTAAGATTATTGTTCTATTATTTGTTTGATTGTTGGTGATCCACCTGTCTTGAATTTTTACCTATTTAACTGATCTATGTTTTACATTTTATTTTACTCTTTACAGTATTTATCTGTTATTTATCTACATTTCATTTTTTTCTCAGTTGGCCATATTCAATCCAATATTGTGATTGCTGGTATTTTAAGAGTTACATTGTTTAATTTTTTTAATGGCAGTTCCCTCATTTTTTTTGCCAGCAAAAAGTGTTGAATTTTAATATTTTTGTGTGTTTCTTCTGCATGGCAGACAATATTTTTTTAATTTACCTGGCTTTGATTTGGATTGTAGTGTTGCTGTGTAGAGGTAAGTCACATCTGACATATTATCCTTTTCATTTCCTTTTTAGAAGTTGTTCCAGACCTCTGCTGTATTGGCAGATCTGTGTTAGAGAGTCAGATGAATTAAACCAAGTTTCCAGCAATGCACTTAGGCAGTACTTTTATCTCATTTCTGCAGCTTAAATGTTGCCTATAAATTTCATGCTTGCTCATTGATTCCCATATCTTGCATCTAGACTGTCATTGTCACAAGTTATTTGTTTATTCTGCTCATTTTCCTTTCATATTGCAGGTCTGTTCATTTTATTTGTGGTCTAATATCTGGTGAAGGGATGAATACCTTTGAGTTGTCTTCACTTGCCTCTGAGGCAAAAAAAAGACGTTTGGACAGATGCAATAAGTTGAAGGCAAAGAGGGCTAGGACGAATATTGTGTATCCAATACTAGGTATTCCTTTTTGATTTATATATATTCATTATCTATCTCATTTGTATCCTCTGTCAGGTATTCCTCTCATTTGTTTTGCTTAGTTCATTAGTTCATAGATTTTGATTTTTATTTACTCCTTCCTGGTGGAGTTCATAGTCATTTTTCTTTGTTGTTGAAGCTTGTGTGATTCCTAACTGTAATCATCCAATCTCCATTGATGTTGTATTCATGACCCCGGTGTTTATTCTATTGGACAGGTTCCTCCTCGATCACTCCCATTGAATCTTTGTTTATTGATCTCTTTGATGGCAGCCACATCAATGGTGAGATTATATCTTCTTCTTTCTATTGTTTGATTTGTTGGTTATCAATTATAAAAACTCAACTGCTTGTCTTTACTTTTTCCATACTATGGTCTGTGTTTGTAGGCCATGGTTCCACTGTTTACAGTGCATCAGGAGGTGTCCCAGCTGATTCGAATCCTTTGGTTTTGATGGAGGTTTTTGACAGGGGTGAATTGCAAGGTTATGTCCTGTTTCTAATTAATGATTAATGATAACTAACTAATGATTATTGTTACGGTTTTGTATCTTTTTTCTTTACCTCATGTTGTTTTCCATTTATTTATTTATTTATATTATCATGTTTTAAAAAATATTATTTTGTAGATTATGTTGATGTTGGAGATATGGATGCTGTTTGTCAGCGATGCAACGCCATGTTTTGGTATGGAGAACGTGCGCAGAGGCGTGGTTCCCCTGCTGCTCCTGATGCTTCCATGTGTTGTATGAAGGGGAAGATAACTTTGCCCTCTATGATTGAACCTCCTCCTTTGCTTCACAGTCTCTTTAATGGTGCTCATCCGAAGAGTTCTCATTTTATTGCCAATATTCGATCATACAATAATTTGTTCTCTTTTACTTCTATGGGGGGTAAAATTGAGTCTGGATTGAATCAAGGTCCAGGCCCTCCTCACTTCGTTATCTCCGGCCAGAATTATCATCGCATTGGTAGTCTTCTTCCTGCTGAAGGACAACGGCCCCAGTTTTGTCAGCTCTACATTTACGATACAGAGAATGCGTTGGCCAATCGTCTGTCTCATTTCAGGTTCATTTGTTATTTTCTCACTGTCTATAGTGTTTGTTATGATTTTTTTTGCTTCATTGGTTCTGATTGTTTTTTTTGTTGTTGTTGCCACTGAAACTGTGATGATGTGGCGTCATTTTAATTTTCCCTTTTTGTTATTTGGTTTTTTTGATGCAGTGGTCGTTCTCGGGAAAGTGATCTCGATCCTTTGTTGATTCAAGAACTCTTAACTATAATGGATGAGCACAATAAATTAGCCAAGATTTTTAGAATGGTTCGTGACTTTCGTTCTTTGAATGAGAATGTGCCCGTTCGTTTGAGGTTATTTCGGAATAGGAATTTTGATTCTTGGACATATAATGTACCTGATGTTGACGAGGTTGCGGCGTTGATTGTTGGAGACTTTGAAGATTCTGAAGATGGTAGAGACATTGTTGTGAGGGAGAAAGATGGCATGTTGCAACGTATTCATGAGACTCACTCAAAGTATATTCCTCTGCAATATCCTCTCTTATTCCCCTTCGGTGAGGATCAATATCAGGAACATATTGAACGAAATGAGTTGACTTCCACTGGAACTGTTAAAAAACGTGTTCGTGTGAGTGTGCGGGAGTTTGTGGCCTTCCGTTTGCAAGAGAGAACTCTTGAGGATTCTGTTCTTTTTTTGGGTAAACGCCTGTTTCAACAGTTTGTCGTTGATATGTATTCCATGATTGAATCACAAAGACTTTCTTGGATTAGACAAAATCAAGGGAAGATAAGGTCTGGTTTCTTGATGGGTTTGGAAGAGGCTGTTAGCCGTGGTGACTCCGATGCATCGTCAATTGGGTCTAGGGTTGTTTTGCCTACATCTTTTACTGGGGGTAGGAGATATATGTTTAACAATTGTCAGGATGCTCAAGCCTTGTGCAAGAAATATGGATATCCAGATTTGTTTCTCACAAATACTTGCAATCCGAAATGGGTTGAGATCCAACGACATCTGTCTAAGTCTGGTAATTGTGCATCATTTAGACCAGATATATGTTGTAGGGTTTTTCATCTTAAACTCCAGGAGATGATGTCTGACTTTCGTAAAGGAGAATTCTTTGGAAAAGTTATAGCAAGTGAGTTACCATGATCTTTATTTTTTTGTCGTGTTGATTAATTTGTTCCAATTCATATATAGATATAGATATATGTAGTTTGTTATATATTCATATATATATATATATATATATATAGTTTGTTACATGCCTGTTAACTATATTTTCACTTTTTCACAGGTATTTATACTATTGAATTCCAAAAACGAGGGTTGCCTCATGCTCACATATTGTTGTGGCTTGGGGAAAAAGACAAACTTGATTCAATCTCATCGATTGACTCCGTTATATCTGCTGAGTTGCCCGACCCTACACTTTATCCAAAGTTATATTCTGCTGTCACTGGTTTCATGGTTCATGGTCCCTGTGGGTTTGCAAGACCAAATTCACCGTGTATGAAAGATCGTCGGTGTTCGAAGTTTTTTCCGAAAAAGTTTGTCTCTAGAACTTCCTTTGATGAGGGTGGTTATCCAATTTACCGACGGCGTGATCTTGGTATTGTTGCAATGAAGAAGGATATTCGGTTGGATAATCGTAGTGTTGTTCCTTACAATCCAACCTTGGTTATGAAGTACCAAGCCCATGTAAACATTGAATTCTGCAATAAATCTAATTGCATTAAATATCTATTTAAGTATATTACTAAGGGGGTTGATCGTGTTACTGCTACTGTTGAGGCCGTTGGCCAAGGGGATGTTGACGAAATCCAGCAATACTACGACTGTAGGTATTTATCTCCGTGTGAATCTATCTGGCGGATATTTGCATTTGACATTCATAGTAGATATCCACCTGTTCAGAGGTTGACCTTTCACCTCAATGGGAAGCAGAGGGTTATTTTTGATGATGATGCTGATCTTGAGGACGTCGTGGCCTTTAATCAAGAAAGAAACACAATGTTTCTTGCTTGGATGGACTCTAACAAGGAATCAGAAATTGGTCGATCTCTAACGTATCCACAGTATCCGAGCATGTTTGTCTTCAATGATCGTAATCGAACTTGGCAACCACGTCAACGGGGGATATCTGTGGGACGACTGACTTTTGTTCCCCCGAGTAATCGTGAGTTGTACTATCTACGGTTGCTTTTGAATGTTCAGGTAGGCTGCACTAGCTTCGAGGATATTCACACGGTTGATGGTGTTGTTTTTGAAACGTACCAGGAGGCCTATGGTGCGTTGGGTTTGTTGGCCGATGACCGCCAATTCATTATTGGCATTAACGAGGTAGCAGCTGATTCTTCCGGTGGCAGCGTTCGTAAGATTTTTGCAAATTTGCTTATGTGTTCTTCTTTGGCTGATCCATTCAGAGCTTGGGAAATGACCTGGGAGGCTTTGGCTGATGGAATTCTTTATCATAGGCAACGCATTTTGAATTTACCAGGTTGGTGTATGGAAAAATGTCATTGTCCTGATTTAATTTATAATTTATTTATTGTACTTTGTTTATATCTTCTGTTTGCTTTTATTGATATTTCAATCTTAATTATCTTGGTAGATCTTATTATATCGGATGAAGATCTAAAGGAACTTTGCCTGGTTGAAATTGATAAGTTGCTTAGGCTCAATGGAAAAACCTTGGATGATTATGAGTCCATGTCGAAGCTATCGTCTGTTGTTTCTAAAGTATTTGACAGTGTTTTGCTGGCCAATGAGTTAGCTTATGATCAAAATGAAATGTTGACGATGCATGGTCATTATTTCTCAAACCTCAATGAAGGCCAATTGTCCTCTTATGATCAAATTGTTCATTCTGTTGAAAATAATTCTGGTGGCATGTTTTTTGTATATGGTTACGGTGGCACAGGGAAAACTTATCTTTGGAATGCTCTTTCTTTTCGTTTTCGATCTGAGGGTAAGATTGTTATTAATGTCGCATCGAGTGGAATTGCATCACTTCTTTTGCCGGGTGGAAGGACTGCACATTCTCAGTTTGCCATCCCTTTGGTCTTGGTTGAGGATTCTTGCTGTTTAATTGAAAAGAATGGAAAAAAGGCGCAACTATTGACCATGGCGAGCCTAATTATATGGGACGAAGCTCCTATGATAAATCGGTTGGCATTCGAGGCTTTTGACAGAACAATGCGTGATGTTATGAATAATTTTATTGATGGAGCCTTGGATCTACCATTTGGTGGGAAAACAATTGTGTTTGGTGGAGATTTTCGTCAAATTCTCCTTGTTGTTCCTAAGGGATCCCGTGCTGACGTCGTCCATTCCACTATTAATTCATCCCCCTTATGGTCATGTTGTAAGGTGCTGAGATTGACACAAAATATGAGACTTCAGGGCCTTGGAGATGCTCATGAAACTCAGATGCTTCGTGAGTTTGCAGCTTGGATCTTGAATATTGGGGATGGCAAGGCTGGTGACATTGGTGATGGGGAAGCTGTTGTTGAGATTCCAAATGATCTGTTGGTTGAAAATTCTGGTGACCCAATTGGTGACATAGTTCGTGCAACCTATCCTGATCTGATTGAAAATATGGCCGATCATCAGTATTTTCGAGATCGTGCTGTTCTTGCACCGACACTCGACTTGGTTGAGAAGGTTAACGATTATGTCATGGGTTTGATTCCTGGGGATGAAAAAGAGTACTTGAGTGCTGATTCAGTATGTAAATGTGACGATGACATTGGTCTTGATCATCGCTGGATTACAACAGAGTTTTTGAATGATATTAAATGTTCAGGTATGCCTAATCATAGGCTCATTCTCAAGATTGGTGTTCCTGTTATGTTGCTTTGGAATGTTGACCAAGCCTCTGGTCTCTGTAACGGTACATGTTTTGACTGTTGTCTCTCTTGCAAAAAATGTGATATGTGCAAGGGTGATTGGTGGCAGCCACAGCGGTGATGTTGTTTACATACCCCGTATGAATCTTATCCCATCTGGTGCAAATGTCTCTGTTACATTTGAGAGGCGACAGTTTCCATTGGTTCTCTCTTTTGCGATGACTATAAATAAAAGTCAGGGCCATACATTGTCTCGAGTCAGTCTTTATCTTCCAAGACCTGTCTTTACTCATGGTCAATTATATGTGGCGGTGTCATGGGTTAGTAGCAGAAGTGGATTGAAAGTTTTGATTACCGATGATAATGGAGAACCCTCAACTTCGACGGTTAATGTTGTTTATCAAGAGGTTTTCCAGAAGATATGAATCATCCTTGAATTTTCTAATAGGTAAGAATTTTTACTATGAATTCTGCTGTTTCTGATATGTTATGCTGTGGTATTGAATGGGTATTTTTACCTCAGTTTATGATTGTTGCTGTTACTTGCAGATTCTGGTGTTCAATTGCAATCAAACATGTTGCAACAATTGTTGTTTGTTATATTTGTTTTTCCTGTACCTGAGGTCCCCTATTATACTAATTAGCTTGGAAGTGTGCCATGCTTCGAGGTCACTGTTGCTGCCTATTGGTTGTATACATTTATGCACAATTTGGTTGGATCTTTCCCTTAAATATAAGTTGTTGACTCTGCAAGTTGGCTTTGTCTACTAATTCCACTTTGTTGGTGTTGTGATATCGGCTGATATGCCTTCCAAGCAATATTCTGAAGTTGTTTTAAAACAATAAGTTGTCTGTTATTAATTTCTGTGTTGGTGCGTTGCTTGGTTATCAATTCAACGCATATATTTGGTCGTCGATTTCGTGTAGTCTTTTGTATTAATTTATGGATTATGGATTATTGACAAAATGCAGATGTTATATAATAAATCTTGAATCATGGAGAATTACTAGATTGTTGCAGTTGCCGATAACATTGTGTTTAGATTGTATATTGCTTAACGATTTTCTTTTGTATGAGTAAATCGGTATTTTTTTTATCGTGTCGCGTGTAATTTTTACTGTAAATTCCAATTAACCGGTTTTTCTAATTCGTCAAGAATAAATAAACACATAGTAACACAGTATTTATATTTATTTGTTTCTTTTTAAAAAACAACACAATTAGTAGTAACCCCGTGCAAGGGCACGGGTAAAACACTAGTTACACACAAATTGTAACAAATTTTTTGAACCAGACAACTTCTTTCATTGATCACAAAACACCAATCTACCACCTTTGCGACACAACCCTTGTTCACCAATGGAATCAACAACTTTACCATAACTATACCTCAAAGGCATTCTACCCAAAATCCTATGAAATTCAGTTATACACCACCCTCTATTTTTTCTATGCTCCCCTTTTCTTCCACTCAACCCTGAGCTAACCTTTCCTTCATCGTTTCGTGCATCACCATAATCCCTCACTCTTTTTGCACCAACCAAAATTGGACCCACATTGGTTGAATCAACCACTACAAAGTTCATGAGTATATCTTCACAATTTCGAACTGAATCAACAATCTTCCTCATTTGGGCCATGTGGGTCCCACCCTCGCAGCTATATCTGTATGAGTTTAACGAGAGTGGGTGGAGAGTCAAAAACAAATTTGCACACACAACCATAATTATTTGATACTAATATTCACTTATAGTGCATAAAAAATTCGAGTGCAAGTGTAAATATTTTACACCAACAATACACACTAATTAATCACATTTAATTTAAAAAAGTGGTAAAAACTCAAAATTGAAAAGGCTAAGAAAGAACCGGTACCTGAACAAGTAGTCACTTTTGAGCAACATGAATTTAGTAAGCACAATAGAAAACCGGTCCGGGTGAACCGTATAAACCCACTCCTTCCGGTTCAAATCAACATCATGCGACCTAGCAAAAAACCCAACAATTCTCTCCCGGTTCACTCCCCAAACCCGAAACGCAAACTCAAACGATTCAGCATCAACTTCAACATCATCATCACAAACCAAAACTGCATCAGTCTTTACATCGTTCAAACGTGGAAGAAAACGATCGTTTAAACTACTAGAAGGGTTTCTATGAAGAAAAATCGTATCAGAAAATGAGGAAAGGTTTTGAGCCAATTCGGTAATGACACGTGGAGGGGTAGTAGGGTTTCCCCAAAGGACGAGGACGGAGGATACTAAGGGAGAGAGTGCGTACGTGGCGGCGTTTGATTGGAGGATGTGGATTCGTGATTCGGAGAAACCGTTAATAAGTACGGTGATTTTGTTATGTAGGATGTTTTGTGGGTCCCGGTTTGGTGTGGGACCGCATTGGTTTGAGTTTGATGATGTTGTTGTTGTTGTTGTTGTAAAGATGGATAGTAGAATGGTGAGAATTAAGGTTATTGTTGTTGGTGGATTCATTGTGGTGGTGTTGAGGTTGTTGTGTTTTAATGGATGGAAGGTTGTTTCGTTTTTTGCATTGTCACATGGAAATGAATGGGTTTGGTGGTGATGCACGTTGGAAGTGATTTGGTAATATTTTTGTGGAAATAGGAAGAAAAAATGGATGAATTATAGCCGTTTGATATAACAATATTTAAATGTATGGTAGGGATTTGCATCACTCTTTGAAATCTGTAATTCTGCTACATCATCCCAACAAGCAGTTTTGTTAGACCTTTGGAGCTGTGCAATTGGCTATGAAGTGGAAATTCCGATGATGGAAATGGGAGGATCTTGGGTAGTTACTTTAATTTCAGTTTCAACCATTATCGCGTTGAGTGTGATTGCTTACATTCAAGAAAACCTTGGATGGAAAATCGGGTTTGGAGTACCTGCTGTGCTAATGCTCGTATCGGTCATCAGTTTCATTAT
>Ga0315915_1008214_pt1 | contig 12260 bp, 9 predicted proteins | sample MpolbnodulesMG_FD_207738 | JGI IMG/M metagenome (GOLD analysis project Ga0315915, IMG submission 207738) | Medicago polymorpha root nodule microbial communities from Los Angeles, California, United States - branched nodules | ecosystem: Host-associated > Plants > Roots > Nodule | place: USA... | reverse complement strand
ACCACTTTAGCTCTCAATTACATCATGTATTTGTTGCTTCTTCCTCAGACAATATCCTTATTTTTCACTTTCTTATTTAAACAAATCCAATTCTTATCCATCACCTAAGGTTTTATTCTTCTCCATTCAATCTCCAGTGTTGGGTTTTTTCTTCTGCAACTACACTTGTGTTGTGTACATCCTTTGTAAGGGTTCCCCAACTTCTTTGTTTTTGTATTTAATTTTGAAAATAAAGGTACTTTTGGTATGGAGAATTGATCAGAAAGACACGTTCAAAGAGAAAAGTAAAAAGAAAAAAGAAAAACACAAAGAGAACCTGCCGGTTTTAATTTTGGTTTTTATTTTATTAAATTAAATAAACAAAATTTTTTGATTGGTTGTTTCTAACTATGCGTGTTATGTTTGTTTGCACCTAAGAATTTCTCGCCTTCAAGAGAGAGTTTGTTTGTTAATATGTGGAAGTGCAATTTTAGGATGGAAGAGATAAGTTTTCTTAGTCATGTGAGTTCGAAAGATGAGATCGCAGTCAATGGTTAAAGATATAAGTTTTTCAGCAATTCAAAACGTCAAAAGAAAGTTGAGGAAATAAAAAATTCCTTGAGTTTAGCATACTACTATCAAAGATTCATCGAAGAATTCTCTAAACTCCATTTCTTTTGACTCATTTCATATTTACATAGTACTTTTTTTTAGTAGATATTTTATATAGTACTCTTACAAGTGGCATATATCACTAAATCAAAATTAGTTCGTTATTTTGCTTAGTTTTCATCCCTTTAAGTTACGTGATTTCTTTAAAATAACATGCAATCAGTAAAGAGGATTGTTTTTCTATATTGTTATGACAAAACTTTCATATGTAAGACTTAGTATTGAATGTGGCATTGAATGGCATAATATCTATATTATTACTCGGAAGGAGAACAACACACCCAAAGTTCAGAATTGCATTTCCTGTCATTGATAATTCAACTTGTAATATAGATCAAGAGAGTGATATTACAAAGTTACAAAATTGATTACAAAGGATGAAGCTCTGATGGCATATAATTTTTGCCATTGAATAAAACTCTACAAGATATCTATAACACTTTAATTTTTTTAAATAGTTCAGTGGGATATAAATTCATCTTTATAAGAGGAATAAGTGAGGTGTTCGGTGTTCAAACTTCGACCACTGCATATATCATACAATATCTTTACCAACTGAATTTAACTCACGAGACGATGTCCATAACATTTTATACACGCATTTTATGATGCACACAATATAAATGAGTCTGCATTATACACAAATTTGTTAACATTTGTATAATTTGATGATCTTAAATTCAAGGGCCATGATGGCCTAGCCTCATACGCCCTTTCAACTTTGTAACAACTTTGACATAGGTATCAACCACCAGAGTCACCCATAAAATTGAACAACGAGACCCCTTGTTGGTAAAATAGGGAAAGTAGTGGGAAACAGCAATCACTGTAAATTGTGTACACCAATACCCTCATCATCTTGCCTGTTTGGTCATATGAGCACGGCGATCGGGCGTTCCCCTAGCGCCATATGAAAAGCAAAAGTTTACTTGTTTGAGATTTTAACATATTTTTATTATTACTGTTATATTTTTTTAAAATAATTATTACTATTATTGTTGTTGTTATTATTTCAATGTGGTGTAAAAAAATCATGGGTTGTATGAGAAGATTAGTTGTGTGAGTCTATACAAGAATTTCTCCTTCATTTTTGTTTGAATAAAATTGACTTGTGCTTGTACATGCTGTAAAACACTTTTACCCGTGTTCCTCACCTTCAAGTATTTAGCATGCGTCTCACAACATATTGATGTGTCATAACTAAAATGTGATAACGTATGATAATAAGAAATAACTTATAATAAGAAATCATGCAAATAATACTGACAACAATAAATATTAATTTTGATTAACCTATCTTCCAATCACAAACTATCTTTTATACTCTATATATTTTTAATTATAAACGTGATTTGAAAATAATTTTGTTCTTAAATATAAGCTCTCACTTGATAACATAATAATTTTCGAGACATATTATTTATAAATACATACGACTAATTTATTTTATTTTATTGAGGGGACTGCTAATTTATTTTGAAAAGTAATAGAAGGTCAAAGTTAGACCCAAGTGATATTCCAGAAGAGTTATTTAAAAAATAAATACATTGAATTTACTTATTAAAAGGGACAAGTGAGTATAATTTTTTAAATACGTATGACTTTAGTCAATTATCATAATCCAACGATTAATATTTATCGACAATAATTTTTTTCACACTATCCATGTATATAAATTAAATTCATAATAATATTTGAATTTAATTAATTTACTTTAAGAGTATACAACTATTTTATACATGCATGATGTGTTGTTACATCAATTAATGAATATGAAAATACATAAGTCATGTATTTTTTAATTGATGTGATAACATATAATTGGATGTATATGCAAAATAACTACATATTGACGTACCACACTAATAGATTCATTAAAAAACACACTAATTAGACCCATAATATTAACAAATTGTAAGGTTAATAAAATTAACCTCGAATACGAATACACTTACGCTCATCATATTATTGTTGAGACTTCCTTTAGTCATTGTCATAAACAAAAAATTTCTTTTCATATTCTTTGAATAATTGATGTATCTAATTTATGATTTTTTTTTTACAAGTATCTAATTTATGATATCGATAAGATATATAATATATTAAAAAACAACTTATAATAATAATTGAATGATGTACTAACTATTTAAATATTGATATTTATTTTATAACTAAAAAAATTCAACAATTACAAAAAATTAAATTCAAATCGGATATCATGTGCATGTACCATTTTATTTTTCTTTTTTGGTGCATGTACCATTTTCATTAAATAAAATAAAAAAAATATTTAGTCAAAAAGAAAATGAGAACAGTAAATTGTGGTCAAAAAGTAAATGAGAAAATAAACACTTCCCAAAAAAGCAGCATGCATGAAGTGTATTTATTTACCGTGGGACACGTTGGAACTTCACCCTTGTCTAAAGCCCTCCAACAAACCAACCTCCCTTCTTACACTTCCGAAAAAACCCAAAATGAACACAAGCAAAGCCGAAGCAGAACGGTTACTTGAAATCGGAGAAGAACTGTTGCAAAAACGAGATCTCAAAGGTTCAAGAGAAATTGCGAATCTTGTTCAAGAAACCGAACCTCTTCTTGAAGGTTCCGATCAGATCCTCGCTATTGTCGACGTTCTCGAAGCGGCGGAGAAGCCTCTCAATCTCAACAATCACCACCTCGATTGGTACGCTGTTCTTCAAATTGATCGCAATTCACAAGATCTCAATCGCATTAAGAAACAGTATCGTACTCTCGCTCTTCTTCTTCATCCTGATAAGAATCCGTTTTCTTACTCTGAACTCGCTTTCAAACTCGTTAAGGATGCTTGGGGTGTTTTGTCTGATCCCGTTCAAAAAGCACAGTATGATAAGGGCTTTGAATTTGAGCAATTGGGAAATGGAAATGGAAATGTGAATTTTTGGACTGCATGTCCTTATTGTTATCATATGTATGAATATCCTAGGGTTTATGAGGGTTGTTGTTTGATGTGTCAGAATTGTGAGAAATCGTTTCATGGTGTTTCGATTCCTTCTCTTCCGCCGATTGTTCCGGGACAAGAAGCTTATTATGTTTCTTGGGGAATGTTTCCGATGGGTTTTGTTCTTGAGAGTTTGGAAAATGCTGGTGCTGGTGCTGGTGATTCTGCTAGGAAGAAGCAATAGGCGGTTTTTTCAGTTGATGTTTGTTGTCTTATTTCTGAGAAATCTTTGTTGTTGTTTTTTTTTTTGAGTCAAAATAATACTATGTACCAAAAAAATTACCAAGAAGGTTAATGTCTATGTGCTATGACATGATGCTGTTTACTGTACTGTTATGGCAATGGATAAAAGTGGAAAGTGTCTTTTAATTGAAGGGTGTGATAATTATTAGTTTACATTTTTCTTTAGAAAGGAAAGTGATCCCGTAAGACTTAACTCAACTGAAACTGCTAAGCCACGTATGTTTTTAGTTTAATTCCGGCTCCACCACCAGTATGCAAGTTCGTAAAAGACTATTGTCATTTTATTTATTTATAAAAAAATAAGATGAATTGAATTGATCATTGTATCAACTGGAAATGGCAATTCTTACACGGTTTGGAGTGCTCTTTTGAAACTGTTTTAGTTCATAGTCATCCTCGAATGTAATAGAGACAACAGCAACTTCTAATATGCACCGATAAACAAAAAAAATGCATGATAAACAAAAAAAATGCATGTTGTCACGTTTTATGCGTGCCATAAACAGGTGATAATTTGTACGTTATACAAATAATTTGATTTATGGTACAAATTCCACAATTTATTATGTGCATAATGTGGGTAATCAGTTAGTGCTACCAGTTTGAGTTCTAATTCTAGTGCTAAAGTCAAACTTTTATATATGCAAGGTTGCATATCTGCAACCAACCGAACCATTCCATAGACCCAGCTTGACATATACTTGATAATACTAGACTGCCCTTAATGGCTAATCAGCTAGGGATAATACAGATACAAATTATACAGTGCATAATGCCCAGCTAAAAAGACAGCTGGGTCATTTTTCTTCATCTTGCTTTGATGGTGAAGACTCGTTGGATGATAACAAAATTTGGGGTGATGTTTCTGATTTAGAGGCCTTCTGAACTGGATTGTCAGAAGATTCAGAAGCCACATTCCGGGTCTTAGCTTTAGATGTTGACTTTAACTTATCCTGGGACTTTACACTGGATGTGGGGGTCCATGTTGCGGCAATTTTTTCACCTTCGTCTTTGAAACCAGTTATCAAGGTTTCACGAATCTTGGCATCTTTCTCATCATTTACAGTAGTTGATTGAGTTGAAGACTTAGCTTTATAAGGTGAATTTGTGAATGGGAAAGAGTGGTTTCCCTTTGCTCTCGAACGAGTGAAAATGGCGTCGTCAAATGGATCAATTTCTAAATCAGAATCACTGTACATCTTCTGAATTGTGCGGATGGGTGTGGCTAGCCGAGCTCCATGATGACTGATGACTCTAAGAAGATCCAAGAGAATGGCCTCCTGTTTTATCACATGGAAATTATCGTCACTCAAGCTGAAGCGAGCCATTAACAGTAAACCGAACAACTTCAAAAAAAAAAAAAAACAGTAAACCGAACAAAATGACTTTGAATATAAATTATATCATTTTTTTTTAGAGATAAATTAAACCATAATAACCATATTTTATGATGAAACAATTAACAACAAATTGATAAATTGAAGTATAGGGTCAAGATTTTGTTTCACATGTTGAAGATTCGCGTAAGCTGAAAACATCAATGAAACAAATGCATAACAAATTTAGGCTACACAATGTTTCTGGAAACAATAGTAACGAGGCCAAAATGTACAAAAGCAACAAAGCCTGGATAGTCTCCAATATCAGCCTATATAATAAGCCATTATGTGAAACACTTATTCAGCAAATTCTGACTAAATAGAGTGAATGCGAGAGTATTTTTTTTTTTTTTTTGTGGTGCGGAGGGTTCGAACCCCGGACCTTGCATATATTATGCATTGTCCTTACCAACTGAGCTAAGCTCACGGGAACTGCCGAGAGTAATTTGAAGAAGAAAAAAAAGTAAAAAGTTAATCTTGGAAATTAAAATAGGTAAATGAACCTTAATTATTTTTTTTGTAAACATAAAAATTGGTGAGAAATTGAGGATTCTGCTAATACAGTTGAGTTTCTGAAAGAAATGCATTAGCAAACATATACCCACAAAGAAGCATTCATATTTAAGTAAAAAAAAAAATATTATACTACACCATCATACTTAATACAATTGCAATTACCAAGTTGCTATTGTCAATCTAGTCTCACCTTAACACGGAGGTACTCTTCAGAATGTGAAGTTTTGACAAAGCAAGATACTAATATCTGTAACAGAAAAATGGATTTATAAGACAATGGCATTTGAGAAATGAAAAGAAGACAAGTGATAACTCATAGCAATGAATAGCAGAGCAGAAAGATAATAGGGACTAAAAGCAGATTTGACATATTCCAAAATGTTAATGAAATAAATGCTTCATTGCCGCCATGGGTGAAGATAGCCAATCAGATTCCAATGATTGATAAATTACTGGGCATTGGGCAATTCATAAATGACACAGGAAACCTATCATGGTATAATTTGACAACCATTTTGGAATGAAACAGGTGATAAATGGAAAAAAAAGCTTTTGTAAGCATTCTGGAACATGGATGATTGTATTTGTGAAGCAGATATTTAAGAGAAAGCCTTTGACTTTAGTCAGAGTTATTAGAAACCTTATTCAACTACGGTGGCAATAAGTGAATAGCAGCAAAAATCAGTGTTTTAAATTCATAGCTACAGCCTACAAGCCTAATTGGTTCTTTGCCCTGGCTATGCTATGAGATGCATCTCAAGGTTAGCCTTATAACTTCCTTTCAGAACCAAGACCGAAGATAAGGGGAAGAAAATAATATACTGGAATTCATAGTTTCATAAAAAAGTATATAAACCAATTAACAGAAAAAGGTATCAACCATAAGAGCTTGATTTTCTGGATTGACATCCTCCAGAAAAACCCTTCTGTGCAATTTTTTTTGTTCTACTAGAGGATTTTTTGCCAAAACCTTGCGCATATCAGCTATGATGGTCTGCATGAAGAAATAAAGAAAGATAGTGCCTCAGTTTTAAGATGAGATAGCCATCAGAAAATCCCAGTAAATTTTTTAAATACCATTAAACCAAGAGTACTCACATCAATCTTGTTGACATCCAAGTGACTGATAGCAAGGTGAGTTTTGATGCGCCAATGAGTTTTCTTACTAAGATTCCTCACAACATTTACGCTCAACTTGTGATTAGGAATGTGAACTGCTTCACAATCAGCACCTCTAACTACTGTTGGTGACCACCAGCCTACATGCTACAGAAAATATGAAATTTCAATGCCAGAAAACTATTTTTATATCACTTAAAATGGAAACCACTCACGTTGGATCAGTTGGCTTAAACTACCTTTTTAGTAAGTTAGATAATTAATACTAACCTCAACTCTACCAGAAACCTCGTATCCTTTAATCTTTGTTTTAATCCGCTCATTCACAACAAATGGCCGAGTTGCATGAATCATCACACTTGAAAGGAAGTTCGTGAATATCTGCATGCATCAGAAAAATAAAGTGAGAATGCAAGACTATGCCGTGAAGAGCTGCTCTTAAGGAATTTAATGAAACCGAATACAAACGAGTATTCATAAAAAAGTAAATGACGAAAATGATTTAATTGTTCTCGTAGAAAGTATCAAAGAGCCATATTGTACCTCACGGCCTGCAAGTGAAAGCAATACTGTACCCATACCACCAGCAGCCAACCACTTCTGTGCAGAGAGACCCAACAACTCCATGAACAATGTTACGGCAGCAACCCATACTGCAGTATATACAGCTTTCCCAATAAGATCAATGCTCATCTGTCATGCACAATACAATTTTACATTGAATGAGCTTTGCATTTACATTCCAGGAGCACCCTCATAATTAACATTGTGGAAAATAATCCTATATTTTTTACAGGTTGACTTCTTTTCTAATCTTCATTTGGAATAACATAACTCATTTAAAGCTTTAAGTGGACTCAACAAAATTAGCCCATTATTTTAGAAAAATGTTGCACACACACACATGAATGGAAACATGGCAAAGATATGTAAAAGAAACATACTTTTCTTTCATTGTTGTCGGCATTTGTCTCCATACAGAAATTTTGTGCTTGTCGAACAAAGCTGAAAACAAGAAGAACAACAATACATTGTAATTTAAACAAAACAAAGAACTCCAAAAGCATAATAGTAATGGATGGGCAGCTGAAATAATTATTATTTACAAAAAGAAATGAAATGAACATGACTCGTTACTAAATCTGCACAGCTAAATAGATCAACATACACAACCAAATAAAAAATAATAATAGTAATTAAAATTGAATACAATAGAATTATCTTATATAAGAAGACTCTTCACCGTGTCTATACTTTTTTATCCCTCCCTTTTTTATTTATTTTTGTGTGCTCTCTACATCTAGTTCTAGCAATAAGAAAAAATAAGCTTATCTTATGATTAGGTGCAAGATATTAATAGTATGGTTAGAACGCCGACAACAACTGTGGACATAATTCTGCACAAAGTCAAATCTACCTTGAAGAACAGTAGGCAAATGCAAGCACGGTTGAAAAAGATCTGACAAAATTCAGCAGCCGTTGCTTTAAAATCGGACTGGTTTTTGATTGTACGACTAGTGGATCTAAGCCCCTGAAACAGTTTACGTCAAGGTGAATACCAATAGAACTTGACAAACGTTCAACGGAAAAGACGTTCTGATCCAGAAAGATACCTGCAGAGCAGCATTACCCCAGTCCACAGCAGCAAAGGTTGAAAATAAGATGTCATTATATAACGTGAAATACTTTTCTTCCAACTTTTATCGTTCCACTGAAAACATATGTTATCAAACAGAATGTCAACTAATAATACTATTCAATTGCTTTAGACAACACATGGAATAAAATTAGATACTAACGTCTTGGAGAAAGAGAGCCCTGCAACGGCGTAGGAGAGGTTCAAGACCAAAGATAGCAAAGCCAATTATACCAAGAGCGGGGATTAATTGAAGCATAAACGGTCTTCCTGATATAGCATTACATGACCTACATCAATTTCAAAATATAAATACCTTCATAGATATTGTGTTTAGGAATTGGTAGCTGAAAAAGGAAGATGAGATGAGATGCAGCAACTAAATTTAGCATCAAATGATATGATTTATGGTGATGAAACTTAATGCAAACAATAAATATAAAATATCATGATTTAATTTAAAGTTTTGGTGCGGTTCGGTTAATTCCCAATATACTCACTCCTCCACCGCCACCACCTCTCCCAAAAGTAAAACCAAAGTTTGGCACCTCAAAGTCCACACGCCCGACTCAAATCTCAACAAAATATGAGAGAGTTACCGTAAGAAAGGATGATGTGAAATAACCGTGCGGTCTGAAGCTCTTGTGCGATTCTAGATAGCTAACCATGTACAGTGATTGGGAGAGCAGTCAAATTTGTCACCCGGCATGTCAAAGAAAGCCTTTCAATCATAACCATTGCAAGTAGAATATTTTTCAAAAAAATAGGAACAGGCATTGTTGTTTATACATGTAGGCATTTGTTGCATGACAGAGTTATCAGTGCAGAGAGTCTAGAAGAAGTAAAAATTGCATAACCAATCAAACAAATTTTACTGCATAATGGAAAAGGAAACTATAAGAAATATTTAAAAAAATAAATAAAAGATAAACACGAACATTCATTTAAACGAGTCAGAAATGTAAAATTTATAGTTATCCTAATTACCATAATAATTACACAAGTCCAGTCCATAATTGTCCTATTTACATTAATTCTAACAACATGCATGCTAATGAATGACGAAACTTCTGTCAACTACAAAAGGAGATAAATCGACAGACCTTGACAACGAAACAGTGGCCACTTTCAACAGCGGAGCCTCACACCCTCCAGCCGGTACCAGGGCAGACCGACACAACAAAACATTACATCTAGAAGGTACAGGCTTAAGTTGAACATGTATTCTGGAAAATACGAGTGCTGAAGAATCCACCCTCTGTCAATTCACAAAGCAAATTCCCCATCAATTCAGAAATAGATTAAAAAGGAACACATAAATCCAACACAATAACTGTAGCCGGTGATTGAAGGCAACAAAGTATAGAATTTTAATACTTAGAGACATACCAAACCATGGCGCAGATGATTGAAGGCGACAAAACATAATCGATTACCGAAATTAGGTTTCTGACAACATGATAAACAAATTGAAAATCAACATTCTAGAAAAATAATGTATAAAAATAAATCATATAAAATAAGCAGACACAACAACATACATGACAAAAACTACAGCTTCCATTATTACTAATGTATTGTGTAAAGTCATGAGACAATCGAATTGATCCTGAATATGTCATTGTTGAATTGAACTGAAGTATAAGATCATGTAACATCGAATTAAACCTGAATCAGAGACAGCAATAACATTAGAAACGAGTAAAATTAAAACAGAAGGGTTTAATTGCAAATATATATATATATATATATATATATATATATATATATATATATATTTGTATAAAATTGATAATATCATCGAAATTCAAAACTGGATTCCTTGCTTAAACATGCCTTAGATAGTGTTGGAGAGAGAGAACAGTGATGTTTGATTCTTTTTCCGAGGATATTGGAGAAAGAAAATGCGAAGAGAATAAAATAATATTCGAGCGAAACAATCGCAAATTTACAAACAGCACAAAACCAAATTTTGCAACTGAATTTTATATTGTTATTGCAAAGTGACCTACAATAATAAGGGAGTCCTGTCAACACACGGAATTATAATTGATTTTTATTGTAGTTTGTAAATAAAAAAATAAATATATTTTTTTGAAGGGGAAAAAAAATTAAATAAATTTATATGCAGAATAAAATCTAGTAAATTGATCTTTCAACTAAAAAAAATCTAGTAAATTGCCAAATTGGTCATTAAAAGTTAAAACTGTATGGGCAGAAGATTTTAATCATGGTTCTTAAATTTTGTTGGCCTATTTTTATAAATTTTAAGAGTTGAGTCAGTTTATAAATTTGAAAGTATAAAAAAATAGGGATGATTAGAAATTTTGAAAAATTATAGGGATCAATATTCAGTTTTGAGAATTTATAAAGAACGATTTGCAAGTATGTGAAATTTTGTAGGGATTGATTTTAAATTTTAAAAATTTTAATGGATTGATTTGCAAAATTTTAAAAATACAAGGATCAAGTCAAGATTCACAATGTATTAAGTAATGAATGAATTTTAATTCTTAGTTTTGAGATGGTATTTAGATTTTTTAAAATTAATCTTTGACAATAAGCCTGGACGCATGGTCTTGATTAACGTTGTCATTGATTCTCTTCCTTCATATGGCATGCAGATCCAGTGTACCCTCAATCTATTTGTGATTACCTCGACAGAGTTTCTAGGCGTTTTATTTGGAAAGGTTTAGATGAAAGAGGGTTACATTTGGTTGGGTGGGATAAAATTACGCGACAAAAAAAGAATGGTGGTTTGGTTGTGCGAGTGGCAAGACAATAAAATGTTGCTCTTCTTAAAAAGATAGTGTGGGATTTGTTGAATTTGAAAGACAAGTTGTGGGTTTCTATGTTACATGATTTGTATATTAAGGATAGAGATGTATTTTTTCCTTAGATACACTAAAGGTTGCACCTTGCACATTTTGAAGGATGGGTTCAAGTTCAAGATCGGTAATGGTGAGACTAGTCTTTGGTACTATTCTTGGGTTGAGAAGGTGCCTTTATTTAATCGTGTTCTTTATGTTCATTACCAGGATCTTTATTTTCGAATTAAAGATATTGTTGATGCAAATAGTTGGAATTTGGGCTCTCTTTATACTATCTTGGATTCTGATACTAAGCAGAAAATATCATCGTTGAAACCATTGTTGGTAGGTGACATGCCGGATGTGTGGGTTTGAGAGAGTGTTATATTTGGTACTTATACCATTAAGGATGTATATAAGTGGTTGTTGGATCCTTCTAGGTTGCATCTTTATCATATTAGTTGGAGCTGGATTTGGCGTTTTAAAGTACCGCCTAATGTTCACTTTTTCCTTTGGGAGCTTTGCCATAACTCCAATTCATGTTTGTGTGTTTTTCAAGAAGAGGAATATGATTGTCTCAGATGTGTTTCCAATCTGTGATGACATTAGTGAAGACTTTCTGCGTTGTTTGTTTCTCTATGGTCGCACCTTGGAGGTTTGGCATTGGTGCTTGCCACATTTTCTTAGCACCTTCTGCAAATGTTGAGTTTAAGGATTGGTTGAAAGATTCTATTAAAAGACATGACATTATTATTGCAATTATTATTTGGAAGATTTGGTATTTGAGGATTGTCTATTTGTTTGAGGGAACGAAGCATTTTGGGTTGGATATCTCAGCTCAAGTTGTATCCATGTTGCGACATGTTTCAATGGCATTTGAGAACTCTGATTCAAATCATATCCAAGGTGTAGTTAGGAGTGTATCTTGG
>Ga0315915_1008212_pt1 | contig 12263 bp, 6 predicted proteins | sample MpolbnodulesMG_FD_207738 | JGI IMG/M metagenome (GOLD analysis project Ga0315915, IMG submission 207738) | Medicago polymorpha root nodule microbial communities from Los Angeles, California, United States - branched nodules | ecosystem: Host-associated > Plants > Roots > Nodule | place: USA... | reverse complement strand
TCTAAAACTGACATTTCTCTGCATTTCTGGAGTTGAAAATATGAGGTAGGACTAAAACTGCAAAAAACATATAGTTTAGAGACAGTTTTGTTTGATTTGAAAGAGGCAGGACCATTTTCGTGAACTAGTCAAAATGCGAGGACCAAAAGTGTAATTAAGCATAGTTTTTTTTCATCATGTAAACTTGTGTCCGAAGAACATAAGTTAAAAAAAAAAAAAAACTTTTATACCTAACTTGCACCATAAATTAAGGTACACCTTTTTTCTATCAAAAAATTTTAATGAAGGAATGACGTATCAGCCTACGGTAGAGAAAAAAAAAAATTAACCGCAAAAATCACTCACAAATAAAATATTCACGGGAGCTCAAAACCTCCGAGACTTTTTTTTGTATTATTTGATGATGTAATTTTTATCATATCAAAAGTAAGTATTGAGTTATCTATTCACATGAACTCGTACAATATCAATGTCTTCCGACAAAGATTATTGTTTTTAAGTTAAGAGTAGAATTTGTTTGTTTTTAACCACTTTCTTATATATCATCATGATCGACCACATAGATTTAAGATTTTATAGAGATCTTCACCTTTCGCTCTTCATATATTTTTGTTCCCGGCAAACGGGGAGTGATCTATCATATCAATTAACTTACGATTTCTCGTTCAGTCAACCTATACGATAATCTTAAGATTCAACGGTGGTGGTTTGTGTATTGTTTTGTCCAAAAAATAGATTGTGTTCTTTGGGATTTAAACTTTTGTGCGTATTTATTATCAAAGATCATGAAACTTTTCAATATTTCAATTTGAATTGTTGAAAAAAAAAATCAAATATGGAATTTGAAATTTGTTGAGGTTGTCCTTCCTTTCACCATAACAAACAAAAACAATCACATTTTGCATATTTGATTCCACTGTTGAGGGTTAATTCAAAATTAGTCAATTAGTTAGCTTGCTTGTTGTGCAGGTAACTAGATAATAGGTGTTTAAAATTCAGATTTTATGTTATATGGTAGTTAGTTTCATTGAGTATGTGCGATCAAAGTGTGATCACATGTGTATATAAACAATGTGAAGTGAATAATGAAGGAGTGGTGTGTGATTTCCAGTTTTACAAAATTCGATTCTCAACATACTTTTCTCTTTCAAATTCAATCTTCTTCTTCAAACTAAAACACAGAGTGTGTGAGTGCACAAGAGAATTATTGACTGAAACTTCTCTTGAATCCAACATATGGCATCAAGAGCTTGGTTCGTGTTCATCAATTGTGAAATTCAATCATGGTCAATTCCCTACAAACCTTCCAATCTTGGATAACAAGAACTACGACAAATGAATCAAACAAATGAAGCTGTTGTTTAGCTATCAAGATGTGATGGGTCAAGTGAGCAATGGTGTCGATCCCATCACTAATAGCTCAATTGATGCCCATTAAGTTACGCACAAAGAAGCGAAGAAGAAATATTTTAATGTGTTGTTCATTGAAGTTTAATGAGAAAAGGGGGAGGTTACAAACTCACAAGAAGCAATATGAGTTGATACAAATAGAGGATAAAGTAAGTTTAAGTGATTTCTTTACAAGAATCTCAAAATTAGTGAATTTGATGAAACAATGTGGTGAAACACTCGCAAATCAAGGCATGCTAGAGAAAAAATTGAGATATTTATCTCCAATATTTGATCATATTGTAGTAGTAGTAGTAATAGAAGAATCTAAGGATCTTAATAGCATGACCATTGATCATCTGCAAGGATCACTTGAAGCTCGTGCACAGCGCATGAATGAAAGAGGTGCTGAGAAAGCTTAAAGTGAAATAGCTTTGTAAGAACAATGCAGCAACAAAGAGAATGAGGGGAAGGGAAACTGGTCTAGAAATAGAGGAAGAGGTGGCAATAGAGGAAGAGGTGGAAAAAAAGAGATTTTCTAAGATCAATTTTCAATGCTGTAATTTCAAAAGTGTGGACATTTTTCTGATGAATGCTACTTTAAGAAAGAATCAAATGAAGCTAAAGCAAAGATGGCTAGACATGAAGACGATGAGGAAGATCTAGTTTGCTAATGGTGACCACTAAAGAAGATGTTGATTGTGGCGAAAGATAGTATCTTTGCACTGGATGCGCTACTCATATGATTGGCAGAAGATATTGGTTCACAAGTATCAAACACACTCAAAAGAACAAATTCAGATTTGTAGATGACAATATATTGGTTGCTCAAGGAGTTGGGACGGTGAATACTCTATAATCTATGGTGTTCTATACATTCTTGGTATTAAGTGTAGTCTAATAAGTAATAAGCATAGAGAAGTTGCTTGGTAAAGATTACATGATTGTAATGAAGAACAAGGTGATGAGTGTAATTTACAAAAAAGGTAACTTGGTGTTGAAGGCACCAATGTCAAAGAACAGAACATTCAAGATAGATCTTGATGTGATGGAGCACAAGTGTTTGATCATTTCATCTAGTAGAGATGAGATAATTTGGCATTATAGGTTTGGTCATTTGAATTTCAAGGATCTTAATCAGATGCAAAGACATATGATGGTAACTGATTTACCAGAAATTCAAATACCTGATGAAATATGTGAAGACTGTTTGCAATCAAAACAATGTTGATTTAGGTGTCAGAATACAATGAGCCAACCTGACATAGAGTTAATAAGGTCAGCTAGACAAAGAAACTTTCAATCAAGACTTCAAGAGTGTGAGATGGCATCTGATACTAATGTGATAGATGAAGGAGAGATAATGCACATAGCTTTTCTTGTTGAATCAAAACTAGTGAATTTAGAGATTGCACTGAAATATGCAAAGTGGAAATATGTTATGAGGGAAGAACTAGATTCCATTGAAAGCAATTGAACATTGGAACTAGTTAGCCTTCCTAATATGAAGAAAGCAATCGGTGACAAGTGGATATTCAAAGTGAAATTGACATTGATGAAAAAATGAATTTCTGAGTTCAAATAAAGGAATTATGATGCACATCATACTTTCTAGGCATGGAATTTCTGAGATCAAATAAAGGAATTCTGATGCATCAAAGCATATATGCAAGGAAAATATTGAAGAAATTTGAGATGCAACACTGCAATAATGTAGTGTCACCAGCTGAGCCCATATTACAACTGTCAAAAGACACAGATTAGAAGGCTATTGATGCTACATTTTTTAGAAGACTTGTAGGATCATTGAGGTACTTGTGTAACACAAGACGTAACCTAGCCTATAGTGTTGGAATAGTAAGCAAATTCATTTAGAGGCCAAAAACTTCTCATTTGGTTGCAACTAAGAGAATGTTGAGATACATAAGAGGTACCATAGAGTATGGTATATTATTTCCTGCACTTGAAAAGCAAAGTGAATGCAAGTTGGTTGGTTATACATATATACATATGCTAACTGGTGTGGTGATATAGAAGACGGGAAATCAACTGTTGAAACGGTGCAAACAATTCTATAAAAAACTGGTATATTTTTGTTCATACATACAAGGTTCAGATTATAGAATCTGAACTAGGTTGTTCAACTTTTCAGATTATATACAAAATTGGTGATGTGATTGAAACGGAAATGGTGAATCAAGTTCATTGAGGAAAATAGTGTGTATGAAGTTCCTCGAGGAAAATAGTGTGTGAAGTTCCTTGATACTTGATTGGTGTGCCAAGTTTTTGCTGAAATGAAAGTGTTTGGAGGTATATCGAGTGGAAGGTGAAAAAGGTGGTGTCTGATTTTGAAAAACATATATATAACGGCACTTCAGATTAATTCGAATTAATCTGAGGGGTTCAATACGGAGAAATACACATTTCAAAATTTTAGTCCAAAAACATGTAATACACTTCGGATTATAAAATCCAAACAAGGCAAAATTCTCTACTTGCAGGTCGCAGGTGGACATAAGATGGATTTTTTTTTTAATGTTTTTGTTTATGTAGCAGACTGGCTCCATAAAGAGAACAAACAAGTCATGAATTTGTTGCTTTGTGTGACAAATTTTAGCTTAGCAACATTTGTTTGTTTGGACATTAGTTGTGGTAGAAAAGGCCTAAACACTGGTAGAACTATAGAACTGTATTCTCGAATTCAATGTGTTGCTTCTTCATTCTAATTCGAAATTTTAGTCTTATTAATTAAATATCTATGTAATGCACAAATTAACAGGGGAGAACTCTCCTCAAGATAATTTGTTTGCCAATGTTAGTGATACATAGTCAGAAGAATTCTTTGCTAGTGACTTAGGAAAACAAAACCCCCCACCCAAAATTATTAGCTCGAGGGATTCGTACCTGATGCAACAGGTCCTGTGTGGTAAAATAGAATATATTATAAACAAATGATAATAGAGAAATGGTAAACATTGTTCAACCTTTTTACATACAAGCTAACATTCAATCATAGTCCCTCATTTAAAAAAAAAAAAGAAGAAGATATTCAATTACAGTCCCCCTGAAAGAAAAAAAAAAGGATATTCAATCATTGTCAAAAGGGAATATATGTTAAGGTGATAGGAGGAGAATGATCTGCATCATGAATTTAGGACTCTCTTGCAGATGATATTTCACAATTTTCCACTTTCTAGTATACACAAAACTGACAATATAAAACAATGCTGCGAGCGTATCAGCAAATAAAAAAGAGCTACTTTGATTAAATTGAAAACCATATAGAAACCAGATACAGATAAAAATATGGTGTTGGCAACCATAAAAGGTGTAATGAATTACAGCAATCATAAAACCAAAGATGCTTTTTCCAGCTAAATCTAAAGATGAACAAAACCTTGCCCAAATCAGTTTCATGAAGAAAAAAAACATAAATGATGGACCATGAGCAAACATCATACTATCAACAAAGTATTCTAATAACATAACTGCACTGTCAAGGGCAAGCATTTAGCAAAGAATGAAATTAACACCCATTGCTATCATGCCTGGTTGTCTCCACCCCTACCACCACGTCCATCCATTCTTCCTCTACCACGGCCATAACCTCTGCCTCCCCTGCCTCTTTCATAACCCATACCTCCACCTCTGCCTCCTTCATAACCCATACCACCTCCACCTCTGCCTCCTTCATAACCCATACCACCTCCACCTCTGCCTCCTACATAACCCATTCCTCCACCTCTGCCTCCTTCATAACCTCCACCTCTGCCACCTCCATATCCTCCACCTCTGCCTCCTCCATACCCTCCACCTCTTCCTCCTTCGTACCCTCCACCTCTGCCTCCATAACCTCCACCCCTGCCACCTTCATAACCTCCACCTCGACCACCTTCGTAACCACCTCTGCCACCTTCATAACCACCTCCACCTCTACCACCTTCATAACCACCTCCACCTCTGCCGCCACCGTAACCACCTTCATAATATGAAACATTTGAAGATCAGCTTATGATCAGATTAAACATGGATCTCCTTCACAAATACAACAACAGTTTTCCATATTTGATTGATGGAGCATATACTAAGAGAAACATGTAACTAAGAAGCATTCACAGCTTGCATACCTCCAGAATAGAAAAGAAAGTATAGATATAATAGGCTAATAGCCAAAAAATTAAGATAATAAACAGACGAGAGCATAAACTCGGGAAACCATCTCGGTGAAAAAGACAGAAAATCCCCAAGACATTCATTATCATCAGATAATACGGGAAGAAAATATGTAATAAACTAAACTTACCACGATACCCCCAACCTCTGCCTCGACCTCCCCCTCGGCCACGATTAGAATACCCGCCATTATCTGTCAGGAACCAAGCACAACAAAAGTAAACCTTGCAAAAAGAAGCCAACACTACCAAAGCACTATAATGCTAATATCCAGGATTCAGAATCTGTACCTTGATAATTTGCATATCCACCTTGGTAATAGCCATATCCACCTTGATAATTTCCATACCCACCTTGATAGCCATAACCACCCCTTCCCCAATTCCTACCTCTCCCCCTACCTCGACCACGACCTCGGCCATACGAGTCTAGAAAAAGATATAAGATGTGCTAAAAGTTAGAATGGATATATTCAATAGCCTATTAATGAAAAGCTAATATACGAGTTATAGCATGCTACCTTCATTTACAGCATTATAAGAATCCTGTGCTGGTTTCATAGGTTGCTGCTGATAATTGGAGTGTGGCTTTGATTGTTCAGCAGTAGATGGAGCTTGATACCTAAACATGAAATCATATAGACATCTTAAATACTAATCAAACAATCCAAGAAAGGATTCAAAGTATAACCTTCAATCTTTTTTCCCTTCCCAAGAGGCTGTTATAACAAGAAATAGTTCAACCGGATAAAAGGAACGTAAATAAGATCATGAAAGTAGTTACGGAACTCACCCAGGAGAATTTGTGTTCAATTCTCCAGTTGACAAGGTGATTGAGATCATGGAGACATGCCGAGTCATTTCCACACTGCAATAAATGTTGATATTCAACAACTTGGCCACCCAAATTGAAAAAAATTGATGAATACATCCAGAATGTTAAATTTGAAACAAAACTTACGGTACAAGACCCTCTTCAATGGGCTCCCACACATCTGTTATGCTAACTGAGCTGATTGCAGTATCTTGGTGCAAAGGGGAAATCCTCTTCTGTTCAAGCAGATTGAAAGCCAATCACAGGAAAATCAATATGAATTCTGAGGTACATGTATTTTCCAGATTTTAAGTTTTTTATTCTAACTTTTGGCAAACTTTTAGATTTATTGACAAGGGAACTTTTTTATTGTTCTCTCACCATTGCCAATTATTTTGAAGTTACCTTCTACCAGAAACATACGCTAGACCGTCATTTGCAAAAAATTTAAAGAACATATAAGGAGGAAGAGAAGAACATCTTGCAAAGAAATGACCTTCAGAATCTCTGCAATGGCAACTGTCTTGCTGATTGCTTGTCCCATTGCCTTCAAGACAATCTCTTTTGCTTGCTTTTCCTGGATGAAATACAAAACAGTTATAAGATGGCATAGACCAGAAAAAGTTTCCAACAGATGTGCCAATTACAGTATTTGAATGATCTTACTTCAAAAATAGGTGATAATTTCAGGTAAATGAAATGGGAGGGATAAAATGTGATGGGAATGACAGAACGATTTTAATGATAGACTCAAGTGGTCTGAAACATTGCAGTCAAATTGCGATCCACAGTAAGAATAAAAATGTTTTTTGATGATTAGTATATTTTGTTAACAAAGTGATATGCAACGTAATTTAAAAAAGAATATGTAAAAGAAGTATATACATTAACATGTAAAAGGAACAAAAAAACATCGATCAATGTAAATGAGATAAACATCAAATGACACATGACAAAATATTTAGAAACCTGAGTTTAATCATAAGTTTCACAAAAGTCAAAACATTTATATTCATGAACCATATATTAAAGTCAGAAAAATTGAAAATTATGGAACAAATTTTTTTTATAAAAACTTGGAAAACATAATTGTAGTCAGAGGAAGAAGGATATTGTCTGAAGCTGAAGAGCAACAGAAGAATGGCATGAAAAAATATATTTTTTCGATCCTACTGAATTACCAAATGATTATGGGAGTCTATTGGCAAAATGAAAAAGAAAAGCACACTAAAATCAAAATTTTCCTCATCGTCAGATGACAGAATCAGCCGTATCAAATGCAAAAGTAAAAACTTTTATGTTATTACAAATTGTTCAATTCCCAGTATGTACAACACCCTTAGGATTCTAATAGGTTCCAGTTCAACTTCCAATCGAAATTGATAGTGATTTGAATCGGAAATCTATGATTCGCATTACAATTTAAAATATTCCAAATCTTAAGGTGTTCCAATCCAGAGAAAGTTGAAGTAGTAAGTAGGAAAATACTTAAAAACAGTTCCTTATGAAAACTTCTGATTATTAACAAAACTTCCAAAACTGTGAAAAGAAGGAATGCAGTTTAGAATGTTTCAAATGATGTCGTTTAAGAAAATCTACTTGAAGAACCGTTTGAACCATGTGTAAGGTACTGTAGCTAAGTATCACCCTAGTATCTATTGTAAAGAAGACTAACAGAGGCCCAGTACAAAAGGAGGTTCAATTAGGAGATACTTATAAAACAAATGCATGGAAAGATCAAAGTAAAATGTCAGCTTAGACCATTAAAAAATATCTTACTAACATTTGATCTGTAGCAGAGTATGTTATAATATAGCTAAAGGGTGTTATTTGCTAATAATCATGCCGACCCCTTAAAGTGGTTTAGTAGTTGCTGTCACTCCAAATTATGTTACAAATTACAATAAACAACCTAACTAAAGAAAACCCTAACCAACACACATACTACAACACAGAAGGAAAGGAGGTCAAAAGGTACAAGGGTGTGGCAGACATTGAATTAAGTTTTCACTTTACATTGTAACAAATGTTTCGAGTGATATATTTACTTCTCTTACTCGGTCTCATATACCCCTTTTAAACATAGGCATTGTGCGATGCTTCTACCGAAACAATAATCGATTAGGTTAGTAACTTCATATTTTGATCAACATATTTTGTGAATCAAAACATCAATTAAAACTTAAACTGTATGTTTCGTAAGACAGTGATTTATTTCAATTTTGGCTTTTTCTAGAAGACAAACTTCCTAATTTTTAACATCTCCAATTTCCCAATATTGCTTAAGAATATTCTGGGACTGTAGCTTCTTTTATTACTGCCAACATTATTTCAAAAGCAGTCTCATACCACACACCTTTAGTTAGCACCTTTCTTATGCAGAAAACTCTTAATACTGCTACAACTTTTTTTCAAATAACTATTAAAAAATGACAATTATGAAATCCTAATAAACATCCACATTATTGTGTTTAGTATGATTCCTGGGTTGAACTGTGTATTAGATTAAAGCACGGAACTGAACAAACAAATAAATGAAACCGGTGTAGATTCCAAAAAGTTACATCAGAACAGACATAGGACCTATGAAGCACTAACACGAATACGACACATGACACTGACACACCAACAGCGAAGACGGACATCAACACCACTAAAAATTTGAAAAAATGACTTAATTGAATGTAATCACATGTGTAGGTGTCGTGTCGGACACCAGACGCATCTTCCATTAGGAGTGTCGGTGCTACAGAGCATATGACAACGTCAAAATGAATCCACAAAACACCAAAAAAAAACATCAGAAAATGTAACATTACTAATTATTCTTTCTTTCATTCAATCATTTCAACAGACAGTATCCATAACCACTACCAAGTTCTAAATAACATCAACAACCAACAAAAAATCAGTCCCACAAACAAAACAACAACATCAATCAAAACTGAACAAACCCATCATTTCATTAATCAAAATCAAAAACAAATCCAAACATTTCTTAAAATGCCACACAAGAAACAACAACAAAAACAACCACAATCAACACAACCCAAAAACGAAAACATCGTGAATAGATTACGATAATCTACAAATCATGAAATCAAAGCATGCAATGAAGATTGACCTGAAGAAGTGAAGTGGCGTAAGTGATGTAGTTACGAATGGCGCCTTGAGTAGTGATACGGATCTCATTTTCGTTGATGGGAGTTTCAGGTTTGGGTTTTTCAACCTTCTGATACCTATCCATGGTAGAGAGAGAAAGAGGTAGAAAGAGAGAGAGAGAAAGGGGTGAATGAAATGAAATGGAACCCTAAATAACCTTAAAACCCTAGAAAAGGAAGGGGAGAGAAATGAATTGGAAAGGGTAAAGTTTTTCCTAAAACCTCACTCTCACTCTCTCTCTCTTTTCTTCTGCCTTTTATTTAACCATTTATTCGCTTCCGTCCACTATTTTGGGTTACAAAAAATTAACATATATATTCTTACCCAATTTAATCGATGAGTATATTTTAGTGAGGTGTTGGGGTTCAAACTTTAACTCATATGTATATCTTATAATGTAAATGTCAACTGAGTTATGCTGATAAATACATTTTACTGTGATTTTTAAACATATGAAATGATGTAACAATGCATACGAATTTTCATATCGTTTGATAAATTAAAAACATGATATATCATAACTTGTAAATTGGAATGAACAATGTATAAAATATGAAATGTCTAGATTCGAACCCCAGCCACCACCGATAAATCATAATCGACGGTAGTTAACTGTCGATGAACATTTACATCTTTTTCTAGTATGTTTCAACTTCGTTTGAAGTGTGAACAACAATTTTCTATAATCTATCATAAGTTTATTTTCAAATTCCTTCAAAAAAAAGTTCGATATAGTCTGTTTAAAAATTAATTTTGTATAAATATATAATTAAATAAGTAAGATGATATACACTTTAATATATTAACAAACTAATATATCAATGCGCTTAAATCCCATTTTCATATTTAACGTGACATTTTGGAGAAATTGTTTATATCTATACTTCATGTAAAGGGAATGCATAGTTTTAGAATTTACCTTTTTCAAGACAAATAAGTAGGGTGTCTGGGGTTCGAACTCCGGCCCTGCATATAACAATGCATGTCCCTGCCAACTAAGTTATGCTCACGGGGACTGATTTTTTCACACCTTTGAACAAATTTGTTTACAAAAATGTTATATTTAGTTTATTGTTTGTGTTATAGAAAAAGATAAGCATAGTTTATTAGCTAAATTGTATTTTTAGTCCTTTAACTTAATTTCAGGTAATGGTTTAGTCATTTATCTATTTTTATTTCAATTTTGTCCTTTTGGATCATTTACATATGAATTTTCAAGCTTCAAACTCATGGTTTTATTTTCTTATGACCTTTCAATCTTCAAATTTATGGTCTTCATCTATGTTTGCATAAGAAAATTAGATTTAAAGCTTGAAAATCCATATGATAATGGGCCAAAAGGACAAGATTAGATTGAAATTAAAAATATATAAATGACCAAACTATAACCTGAAATTAAGTTAAGGGACTAAAAGAGTAATTTTGCCTAGTTTTTTTTGTTACAGAGGATAAGCGTAGTTTGTAACAATGTAAAAGTGCAAAATATCTATACCTACAATTTTAATCAAAATAAAAATAATTTTAGTAAAAATCAAAATTTCATAAATAGTATTGTTTGTAGTTTATACGTATTAATGCAATAAAAAGAACATACAGAAGAACACAAAGTGCCCATCTAAATGCTAGTATTTTTCTTATATAATATTTCAATATTAATTTATAATACTATATTTACGTATGCAAAAAATTAGGGAACCATTGACTACCAATGTTGACCCAATTAAGAAAAATCAGTTTTTGTTAACATATTATAAAAAAAATTAGAAAAAACATATTGATAATATTTAAATTAATTTAAATGTGCAGTTTTTTATTTACATAATTAATCAATATTTTGTCAAAAAATAATTTATATAAGTTTTAAAAATAAATTATTTATTATATTTTATCCAATAGATTTGTATTGTGATTTTAGTCAATCCATTGAATTCAAAAATATAAATTGATGGATTGTGATCCATCTATATTATGAAATTGACGGATTCAATCTCATTATTAATTAATTGTTTGTTGGTTGGATGAATGGATTTAATGAATTAATGAGTGGATGAATTGGTTGGATTAGTGGATCAAATGTCACTCCTAGCACAACTTAAGAAAGATGTCAAACGAGAGAATCAATTTCTTTTTTAAGAAGTTAAACCAGTTTATCCACGTTAAAATTGAGGAGAATTGAACGTGAGACTTTGAAACGAACATACTTTAATTAAGGTCTGAATTCCGTCTGATCAATTCAAGTCATCATGTCGCTTGCAAGAGTGTAATATAGAAAAGTAAGTAAATTGTTTTGTTTTTTACTATCTTATATAATCAAATTTTATTTTAAGTGTATGTAAGAGCACCTTATGCTGAGTCCTGTGTTGGTTCTTGTTTATCTTCCATTTGACAACAAGGACTATCATGACTAGGCTTGATCCATGCAAATTTCTTTGATCTCCAAGAACACCAACAAATTCATCGATGGTTTCTGATCACTTTACTATCATAAATAAAAAATTATTGATGTTTGCCATCTGATGAAGTATTGAGACATCCCATCAAAGTCGTGATTGTGAACATAAGAAATACCCTGCTTCACTATGATTTGAAACTATTGATGTTTGCCAGAAGTCACTGTGAATGTAGTCAAGAAGGTCTTTTGAATGGTGCATAGAAACTTAGAACTTCAACCTCAAAATTGGAATATGCATCCAAAGTTCATAGCTCATTCTCTCAAAATTGCTTAA
>Ga0315915_1008210_pt1 | contig 12263 bp, 15 predicted proteins | sample MpolbnodulesMG_FD_207738 | JGI IMG/M metagenome (GOLD analysis project Ga0315915, IMG submission 207738) | Medicago polymorpha root nodule microbial communities from Los Angeles, California, United States - branched nodules | ecosystem: Host-associated > Plants > Roots > Nodule | place: USA... | reverse complement strand
TCCATGTCAACACTGTGGAAAGAAAGGTCATCCACCCTTTAGATGTTGGAGAAGACCTGATGCTAAGTGTACCAAGTGTAATCAAATGGGGCATGAAGTTGTTATTTGTAAAAATAGGAATCAACAACATAATGATGAGGCAAAGGTTGTTGATCAAGAGGAAGAGGAGGATCACTTATTCGTTGCAACATGTTTCTCTAGCATCGAATCAAGTGAGAATTGGCTGATTGATAGTGGTTGTACCAACCACTATCTTTATTTTAGTAACTGTTGTTCAGTTTTCTTTAATTAATTGTGTTGTATTGTGGTAGTTATTGGAAGTTCTAGTATTGTCAAACTATGTAAAACAGATTGTGTGTTCAGTTTGTTTGTTGTTAGACCAATTACATGAATGAAAGCAGTTATTTCTCCTCTGTCTTGTTCATTTCCTGCAATTGTTTTCTTGTTCAATTAACAACAGAATATGTTGGAGATGTAGACTTTTTAGTGAATCGGGAATATGACAATGGTGATAGCATTATAACACTTCTTTCTACTTCTACCCTTTCAATCACTGGTCATCTGCCCTGATAAACGTAGCAACATAGCACGTTCGTTAATGGAATCAACAATCACACTATGTATGTTTCTATTATCTTCAAACTTTATTCTCTGCATATGTTGTAAAGTTAACTTCCTATTAGTAGTAATACGAGACATTGGGTAACTTCGTATCAAACAGTACTATCAGTATGCTGTATGTACACACTGTCAAAGACACATGGATGTTTTAGTAAGGGGGAAGTCTCCTCCAATCAAGGGCAGGCAATTGATAATTAAGAGTGTTAATAATGACAACATAGTTATATTTACCTTAACCTATTAAACTTTAGTCAGTTTAGTGCAAATTGACTAAATTGTTGATTTAACTTGAAAACCAGTAAGATTCCCTTGGCCTTTTTGTGTAATGCTAACATGAGTACTAGTACTTTCAACTTAAAGAAATCGTGCATCATAATATCGGCTATTTTCAAGTTTAACATTTTCTTTTCAAATGTTTTCTTGAGACAAATACTAATGAAGTTTCTTGTTTTTATGCAGTGAAGATAAAAAGAAGCAGAACTTGAAATCTATGAGATTTAACGTTGATGGTGAATGTCGGGTTCTTTTAATTGCAAATAGAGATATATCAAAAGGGGAATGATTGTACTATGACTACAATGGATACTAAAATGAATATCCAACTGAACATGTTGTCTAATTATGTAGGCTGTCAGTGTTCTACAGCTTGTTGTAATAAGGAAATAATAACTTTAACAAGGAATTGTTAACTTGTATTTTATTCTTCTCTATATCTATTAGTTGATTCAACATGTACCTTTGGCATTGATAGCTAGAAAGAACTGAAACTTTAAGATATTGTTTTGTCCTTGTTAGATACCTTGTGGACATGTAATCTTTGGATGCTTCTGGTCTACCTCTTTTATGGTCAAATGGTTTTTTTTTTTCTTTCTATAAAAGATGAAAGCCTCTGATCTAATTTTAATTTGTGGAACAAGTTTTGCACTGCAAGTAGTTGCAAGATTATTGATGCTCAAAAATAGGACTTGTTGTATCTAGAGTTGAAGTTGCTCCAAAGCAATGTGTGATTGCGTCCATATCTTGTACTAACTGGGGTGGTGGTCCAACCACCTTCTCAGCATTGGACTCTGCCCTGGCTGATGTTCACTATAATGTTTGTTTGATAGATATGTAAGCAAGTGTCTGGTTGAGTGGTGTACAACTGCCACTGAGTTTAAAGTTCTTTCATTGTGATTTTTAGAAGTTTTAGTGTGTAGTTTCTGATTTATTGTGATTTGAGTGTTTCCAAACACATTTAAGTATTTTATTTGCATGTCTATAATATGGTTAAGGGAAAATAACTTTATAAATGCAAAATGAGTATTTTAAACAATTTGTGATCACTTAAAGAATTCAAGGATTTAAATGATTGATTATGTTGCTCGACATATCTTTGTCAATTTTCAATAGAGTTTTGGGTGATGGTTTAAGTATCGGTGCACTGTCAACTACCTGTCAATGTTGTTCTTTGTAAAAGCTGTCGTGGTTTATGATCGAGACCCGAGTGGGGGCTTAGAAGGGAAATGGGATATAATGTACTGCCTCTGGTCCTATATGTAAGAGAAAGTTGGTTCAACATCAACTTGTTGACTCAACTTTTTCTTATATATAGGACTCGAGGGAGTAACTGTGTGGTAAATAATGAGTGGGGTAGGACGTTTAGTTTACCAGTTTTTTTATGATTTAGTAGTTTAAAGAGTGATGTGGGTGAACTGTAGTGGTATGCAACAATATTGTTGGAAGCAATATGGTTAGACAGAGAGAGAATTTTCTCATCTCTGAGGAGTTTGGCTCTCGGGTAGCTTGGGATTCACTCCTTTTACGAGTTTCTTTTCTTCATCTATTGAATGCATTTTCTACTATTTTATTTCTATCTTTGCTTAATTTTGGATTCTGAAAATTCTTAGTTCCCATCAATGGTCTGTCGGATGTGTCTAGGTAGAGCCAGTGATTTAGATGAAGCTGATTTTGATTTTCAATGGAAATGAGAACGTTTATGGGTGGTTAATCCAATTGAAACGGTATTTGGAAGCCATCTTTTGGATTCGTAAGTAGACAGGGTGACTGTGTTTGCAATTTGTATTCAGAAGCTTCCATATGGTTGGCTTCATGGTAGCAAGACAACCAAAATGCAGCATGGAATTTTATTTGAAAGAGACTTCATTAAGAAATTCATCTCAGGCCTCTGGGAATGCTTAAGGTTGCAGAAGAAGAAGAAGAGAAGCAAGAGAACAAGGGGTGACGATGAGATATAAATTGGTAATGAATTTGAGATGAAGAAGGAAGGACACCTCAACACTCATGGGTTCGAGGGGCGAACTCTAGTCTCTTGTGTAAATCATGCAACAGAGACATTGGAGAAGAGAATGGGGTCCAGCCCGAGGGAGGAAAAGGAGATGGAGCAACCTTCATAGGTTACAATCAATTCAACATCACCGCCAAAATCGCCTAACACTGATCTAAGGACACTGATCCTTAGGTTTACCTTGGAGGGGATGGTGAATGAACCATCAAGGGAGAAAACGACGAAGTTGCTAACATTGTTAAAGGATGAAGGGAGATTGCAAGAAAATCTGTGTAGCTCGTCTTCCTTCATTTTTGCCGCTGCGTTTTTAGACCTAAAACACTCGCAACCACCTCCCCCCAATCCGAGTTTTGCTACATTTGAATCCATCTAAATGTTAGTTCGTGTTTGCTCAAACATTTGGTGTGTTTAAAAACTAGTGAATTGGAGGTTTGGCGTGTTAAATAGTAATCTAGTTCTACATGCCGAACCAATAAAACACCTAAATTTTTATTGTTGGGGGGTATGATGTGATTTGTTTGCAAAATTCTTGGTCTTTTGTGTTTTGATAGCTTTCCTATTATAAATCTAAAACCCCAAAAATACTTTTCAGAATCTAGATTCCGAACATGAGCAATATAAGAATTTCGGATGGCGCGAGTGAGGAATGAGGTGGGTTTAGTTCTAGGGTTACGCAAGTTTTTCGTCTCTATAAGTACAGCGAATTTTGATTTTAATCTTCTAAAAAATATTGTTTTGTTTTTGGTCCTATAGTTTTGACATGTCATTGATATTTTTTTAACACAATAGACATACATAACTTGAATAGGTCTTAAACATAAATAGGTCACGTTGATATTACTATGAATGTAAGTGGATCACAATTATTACGGACCAAAACGAAGTGGAATTTTTAAAAAATAAATAAAAGACATTATTTTTAAGAGAAATGATACTACCACTTTATCACAATTATTGGACAACTCTACCCACTCTATTTCTTTTTCTTTTTTTTTCATTTGAGGAATTATTGACTCTATTTCTTCTATTTTTGACGAATCCAAAAGTTATCATCAAATATCATAATATCATTACTCTACATTTTTAATTTAAGGACGAAATACAAATACTCGTTTACCCTTTAATCAATTTCATTTCATAGCTATCACTGTAAACCCGACGGCACAACACGGTAAAGAAATAGCCAAGTATAGAAGTAACGCCATCACGATGGAAATAAAATTTCAATATTCATTACGATACGATATGGGGAATTTTACACATGCAGGGAAAGTCTCTACCTAAGAAGGATAGAAGAAGCAAGGGTTGCACATTCCATTACACATGCAGGTGTAATGAATGAGACTAACTTCGCAAACTTTGCTTTATCTAATGTAATTGGTTCTTCTCATGCCAAATTTTATTGGGGTTATGGAATAGAGAGGAAGGTCAAACTTATAATTCTAATTGATGGACCAGGTATTCCTATAAGCCTTGATAGACCAACATGTCGTGGATCCTAGTTTATATTCATGCTTGTATCATCATTTGTTTTCCACACTAAAACATTATTTGAGCATGTGGTAAATAATGAGTGGGGTGGGATGCATAGTTGGCTAGTTTGTTATGCTCTATCTCGTCGGATTAAACATGTCCTAGTGTCGGATATGCATTGGTGTCCGACCCCGACACATATAATTACATTGAATTATGTTATTTTTCAAATTATTATCATTCGATGTGCCAATGTCCGTGTTGTGTCCGGTGTTTGTGTTCATGCTTCATAGGTTATGATGACTTAGTAGTATTAATAGTGAGGTGGGTGAATTGTAGCGGTATGCAAGAATATTGTTGAAACCATTATGGTTAGGCACATAGAGAGTTTTCTCTATCTCCGAGGAGATTGGCTCGGGGGTAGTTTGGGATTCACTCTCTTCTACAAGGTTATGATAAACCCTATAATAAAATGATGGCAATATCTTAGGCTTTTCAACTTATGCTTAATGTAGGACTTGTATAGTTTAGTTGTCTGCAGAAAACAGTACAAGCAACAGTTTAGTATGCATTACATAGTAACAAAGACAAATTGAAATTTGCAACACTGAAGTATAAGTGGTTGTCTATAAACTAGTTTGGAATTTTTAACACTGCACTATTTGTCACGATTTGGATCAAGTTTGTTGTGTTATGCACGACACTTAGATTATCGAAGCACAAATGTTTATAACTATTGTTGTTTTATGCATTTAGATTTGATGCAAGCTTGTATATCTCATGTCTTATCGAAAGAAGACTTTGAGACTCTAAACTTGAGCAGAAGTATGATGGAAAGAGGAGAATGTCCGCCCCTCGTGGTTGTTTTTGATCCTGTAGAAGGGTAAGTACTTATGCAACAGGCGTCAAAATTTTCATCTTTTGCACTTCATTCCTGACTTTTAATCGTTCTTTTGTAGGTTCACTGTAGAAGCGGATAAATCCATAAAAGACTTGACCGTAATCAGAGAATATGTTGGAGATATAGACATTTTAAAGAATCGTGAATATGATGGCGGAAATAGGATTATGACACTTCTTTATGCATCCAATCCTTCACAATCACTGGTTGTCTTTCCAGATAAACGTAGCAACATAGCCCTTTTCATTACTGGCATCGACAATCACACACCGTATGTTTCTTCCATTTTCAAATTTTATTCTCAGCATATGTTGGAAAGTTACTTCCTATTAGTAGCCTAAAATAGTATAGTGAGACATTGGCAACTTCATCTCAAAGAATGGTTAGTACGTACACACTCTCAAAGGCACACACCGTCTCCTATCTTGTATGTTTTAGAAAGGGGAAAGTCTCTAATCAACAGTAGGATATTGATAATTAAGAGTGTTAAAAATGATAACATAGTTATATTTATCCTAAATCCTGTTTAACTCAAGTAAGTTTAGTGCAAATGAACTCATTTGTGGATTTATTTTGAATAGCAGTAATATTCACTTGGCCTTTTTATGTAATGCTAAGACGAGTACTTTCAACTTAAAATCTCTCTTGCGACTCTGCATGATCATTACACTCATGTCTAGTTTAACATTTTCTTTTCAATTGTTTTATTTAAAATAACTAGTACTAATGAAGTTTCTTGTTTTCATGCAGCGAGGGAAAAAAGAAGCAGAACTTGAAATGTGTGAGATTTAACATTGGTGGTGAATGTTGAGCTCTTTAGTTGCTAACAGAGATATATCAAAGGGGGAAAGCTTGCACTATGACTGCAATGGATATGAACATCATGAATATCCAGCTGAGTATTTTGTCTAATTGTGTAGCATCTGTCAACGATCCAGAGTTTATTGTCACTTTGTAAGAAAATAACTTTAACTAAGTATTGTTAACTCTTGATTTTTTTCATCTCTTAACCTATTAGCTGATTAAACTTTACCTTTGGCATTGAAAGCTAGAAAGAATTGAAACTTTAAAATGGTTGTTTTGTTTGTGTTGGGCATGTATAGACTAATGGATATTTATTTATATTTATAAAACATTAATTTTTCTAATCTAAATTAAATTTGCGCTGCGAGTAGGTGCTCGATTTCTCATTTATCACTTACACACACAGGCAAACCCCCGTCTCACATCCCAAATCTCATGGCTTCATTGAGTCGAAGAAGAACACAAGCTCCCAAAAAAAAATCCTTCAACGATGACGACATTATTTGCCAGAAATGCAACTCCGGCAAATCCCCAACCAAGTTGCTTCTTTGCGACAATTGCAACAAAGGCTACCATCTCTTCTGCCTCACTTCCGCCCTGAAATCGTCGTGGTTTTGCCCCTCTTGCTCCCACAACACCAGCACTAAATGTATGCATTTATTCTTTCATTTCAATTACGTCAATGTTTGGTATCACTATGATGACTCGCCGTGATTCTGAAAAATTCACTGTCATACCAAACATTCACTACACCTAAGCTGAATCTTATTAAATTCATAATTAATTGTGATATTAATGTTTAGGGAATAGGATTGAATGAATTGATTTGGTTTTTAACAATTGACGTTTGAGATTTGTAGTTATAATTTTATTTTTTTTTGGATTTTAGATGTAAGGAAGAAGAGAAAGCGGGGTAGTCGTTGGGTGGTTTCGAAAAAGAAATGGAATCTATTGCCATTTGTGCCGAGTGATGATTCAAAGAGGAGATCAGAACAGATGGCTTCGTTGGAAAATGCGTTGGCTGCAACTGAAGCGAAGTTCAGCAACGCACTTACGTATATGCCTGGAATGGCACCAAGGGATGCAAATTCTACTGCTCTTGAAGATGGGGGTGGGAGAATTCAGGTAGTTACTTAAACTGTTTGGGTTTGTTAATTAGGTATTATATTTTTTGGGATTTTATTTCTTAATAAGCAAGCGTCTCAATGTGAATGTTGATTGTTTGGCGTAGAGTTATGTCATGCGTGAGGAATGGTCTATCAATCTATTGACAGATTATAAGTTGAACTACTTTTATAGGTAGTTAATACTTGGAAATTGTTTGAAACTTCAACCATAACAGATGGTGCCTCCTTGTTCTTGCGGCTGAGAAGTTTGATTTATTGTTGTTTGTTCAACAAACATAAAAGAAAATGAGTATGCCTTCCTCAAAACTCAATTTATATTCATTTTCTTTGTTTTTGTCGAACCATTATTGGTTAGGTCATCGTCATAGTCACATAGATGAGAAGAATCGGGAGATTCTACTTTTGAAAGGCGTCGTCAATCAAGTTTTGGGTGATGTTGGTTCTATCGTAGAACCTGCCACAGTTTGTTATAGGGTTTATCATAACTTTCAAATCTTTGTTTTTTCTTAAGATTAGCTACCTGCCTGAATATCGAGAAACTAGAAGTCAAGTAAGAATAGTAAGACTGTTGTTTTAATAGAAAAATTCAGTGCGACAACATAAAGGCAAGCGGATAAAGTTTTCACATTTTGTGCTATTACTATTAGTTGATTATCTATAAATACAGGAAAAATATCTTTGGCCTTCCAAATTGTGCTTAACGTAGGATTTGTAGATTTAAGGTGTCTGCAAAAAAACTATAACAATTATAGCGTAGTTTCTATTACACAGTAACAAAGACAAATCAAAATTTGCAACAATGAAGTATCAAATGGTTTGTCTACAAACTAGTTTGGATTTTTGCAACTGCACTATTTGTCATGATTTAGATCAACTTGGTTGTTTTATGCACAATACTTAATCAGATTATCAGAGCACAGATGTTTATAACCATTGTTGTTATATGCATTTAGATTTGATGCCTGTTTGTATATCTTTTTCTCAGGTATTATCAAAAGAAGGCACCAAGGCTCTAAACTTGTGCACCCGTATGATGGAAAGAAGAGAATGTCCACCCCTCATGGTTGTTTATGATCCGTTGGAAGGGTAAGTGCTTATACAACAAAAACTGGCATCAACTTTTTCCCGTTTTGCACTCTAATCCTGACATTAAATTTCTTCTTTTGCAGGTTTACTGTTGAAGCTGATGAACCCATTGAAGCTTTGACAATAATAGCGGAATATGTTGGAGATGTGGACTACATAAAGAATCGGGAAGATGATGAGGGGATTAATAGCATGATGACACTTCTTTATACTTCCGATCCTTCACAATCGCTGATCATCTGCCCAGATAAACGTAGCAACATAGCACGTTTCATAAGTGGAATCAACAATCACACTCGGTATATTTCTATTATCTTCAATTTTTATTCTCTGCATATGTTGGAAAGTTAACTTCCTATTAGTGGTAATATGCGATATTGGCAACTCCATCTCAAATAATATTGTCAGTATGCTGTATGTACACACTTTCAAAGACATGTTGTCTCTTCTCTTGGATGTTTTAGTAAGGGGGTAAGTCTAGTCCAATCAAGGGTAGGAAATTGATAATGAGTGTTAATAATGACAACATAATTATATTTACCTCAACCTATTTAACTTTGGTCAGTTTAGTACAAATTGACTGAAATGTTGGTTTTATTTGAATAAAGGTAATGTTTTTTTTAAGCTAAATAAAAAGAGAAATTCAAATGATTGGGGGGACACAAACCTGACTCAGTAAAACCACATAAAAGTGTTAAGAGACATCCATAAAGAATATTGCAAACAGAGCCAGACTACACCAAAAGTGGTATGAAACAAACCTTAAAGGGTAATGAAAAAACACAACTAGACAACAACGAATTGAAGCTACCCGGCAGAGAAACCCAAATCCGAAGCAAACAAACACCCACCATGCGCACAACCTAGCGAACGCGGCAAATTGAATAATAAAAATATTCACTTGGTCTTTTTGCGTATCGGTAACTTGAGTACTAGTACTTTCAACTTAAAGAACTCATGCACCATCATCTCAGCTCATGTCAAGTTTAACATTTTCTTTTCAACTGTTTTTTTGAGACAACTACTAATGAAGTTCTTGTTTTTATGCAGTGAAGGAAAAAAGAAGCAGAACGTGAAATCAGCGAGATTTAATGTTAATGGTGAATTTCGGGTTCTTTTAATTGCTAAAAGATATATACCAAAGGGAGAAAGGTTGTATTATGACTACAATGGATCCGAAAATGCATATCCAACTAAGCATTTTGTTTAACCGTGTAGCCTTTGTCAATGATCTAGAACTTATTGTAAGAAAATAACTTTAACAGGGAATAGTATCTTTAGCATTGTCAGCTAGAAAGAACTAAAATTTTAAAAGGGTTTTGTCCATGTATTGGGCATGTATCTTGTTAGATACATTGTGGATGGATAGTTATATTTGTTATAATACATTTATGTTTCGAAAATAATTTAAATTTATGGCTCAAAAATGGCATGCAGAATTTATGAGTTAGCTAGGTGGTCCTCATCCAAAAGATTATGTTACTATATACACTAAAAGTGTAGTGAATCATCAGTATTGTGCTAACTTAATATAAAAAAGTTAGTTAAATCACAGGAAAAACATTACTGTCACTACTGTCACTAAAAGTGTGGTGAATCATTGTAGTGCTTAAGCAACTGAAATTTGTTTTCAAGCTGCTCCTTTACTCTTATTGCATGCTCACAGATACCTTGATCCTGCTAGTGTGCTTAACAAAATATGACTGATGTTGTGTATCTAGAGTTCAAGTTGCTCTTGGCAATGTGTGATAACGTCCATATCAACGTTATCACATGTTCTTTGAGAGATTTGTAAGTATCTTATTTGCACGTCTATGATATGGTTTTGGTTCTTATAGATTAGTAATAAGCTGGAATGTCTTTCTTAAGTGAAAGTTACGTTATAAATGGCACATAGTTGTTTTAAAACGATTCATAATTAAGAAATCAATTAAAGGATTTAAATGACTGATTATGTTGCTCGATGTATCTATTTCCTTCCAATAAAATGCTCAGTCCTTCATTTTTGTTTGGACTGATGACTATTCAGAAGAACCTCACAGGCATCCATGATACAAAACAAGAGTAGAACAAGGGTCAAACTCATCTGTAATATTCTTTATAGACTCTTCATTGCACTATCCACTAATATTTCTAGCACTATTCCAACTATAATTGTCCTCGATTAGTATTATTATAAAGAGGGTCAATTCATGTCCAAAAACCTTGGTTAGGAGGTTAAGGTCATCAACGGAGCTGCAATGTAGTTTGTTGGAGAGTGTCAGGCTATCATCTGTACGACCAGACTTCCACATGTCATCGCCGTAAATCAAAGGTTGAAGACGACCATACCATTTGTCACATCATCAACACATGTCAACCTAATTCAAATTCCTAGAGAAATACTAGTAATCATCAAGAAAAAGTAAGTTTTTCAATGAATAGCAAATTTTTCAAGGATCTGTAAGGGGGGGCGTATTTAAAAGTTTTGTATTGAACTTACATTGGGTGCAAATCCTAATCCAGTAGCTACTAAATGGGCCTCCTAGATCCAAATGAATCTCTTAGGAAAATTGCTTTTCTGACTTCAAAAACGTCATATTGACACATGGAAATTCCTTAAAATCCTCTAGCGGTAGATAAACACTAAAATCACAACTTCCAAATTTCTCCAAACTTCAATTGCATGAATTTGCGCCAAATTTCTTCAATTAATTCACAAGTAAGTTCTTTCCTTTCTATTTACATGCAATGTAGTTTGTTTAGGGTGTTAATTTTAGGTTAGGTTAGAAAATTGAAAATTTAGCATGGTTTAGATGTTTTAATGTAATGTTATTGCTGGAATTGTTGATTAGAGTAAGTATAGGTACAATGTAGTTGTTTAGAAGTTGGAATTTTAGTAATTGTGCTAGTAATTTAGAATGCACTTAAGGTGTTTGATGAAATGCCTAAGTGAGATAATCTTGCTTTTTTTGTGATTTTTTTTTTCAAATATGTTAAATTTTATTATGTATATATGTTATAATTATTATAAGCTTGGATTTTTACATTTTTTTGGCAAGTTTAAGAATGACATAATGTTATACGATACGTAAATGCCTAAGTTGAATGATTCTAAGTTTGGATTTTTATGAATGCCTAAGTAAAATTTGTGATATGTTACATGTTACTTGCCTTAGGTTCAATGCCTTGGATTTTTATGATATGTTCAATACCTTAGAATCATGTTACCGTAAAAGTATACATTGCCCACGTATTTATGCCTTCTTTTAATTTGTTTTTGTATAGATATGGCTGGGGAGGATGATGTGCAGGAGCGGCGTATTAGAGAGGGTAGGGTGCGCAAAGGTAAACCTGCTATGACAAATAGCGCTAAAAAGGAGATGGAGGTTGAAAACCCGTATGTTCCCAAGGCCCGGAGATGTAGGGACTTGAGGATAGGTGGAGAAGAGGGGTCGGGTTCACAGTCACATATGGATTACTCCTCCCAGGTGGTTGATCCGACAGAGGCGCATCAGAATGTCGAGTATGTGGGTGAGGGATTTCAGGGATATGATCGGATGGAGGAGGAGGCTATGTTTTATCAGCCGTAGGAGGAGGCAGAGGATGAGGAGGTGGCAGATGATGATGAGGTACCATAGGATGTTGTGGCAGATTATCTTGCGGCAGATGATATTGTGCTTGAGTCTGAGGCTGAGCTCGAGACTCGGCGGCGACCTCGTCGTCATGTACCTTTGATACCGCCCTGCCCTGTTGTAAAGCCTCCCTTTCCTGGAGGTCCTGAGACCATAAGATTGTTGACCGACTACGCGAGGCATGTGGCGATCCCTCTTTGGTTGAACCATCATAATGTAAGTGTTTAAATTCTTTATTATTCTGCAAATGCTTTAAATTGATTAAAATTTGTAGCGTAAGTGTTAAAATTCTTTAAAGAATGTAGCGTAAGTGTTTTAATTCTTTAAAGAATGTAGCGTAAGTATTACAATTC
>Ga0315915_1008207_pt1 | contig 12265 bp, 8 predicted proteins | sample MpolbnodulesMG_FD_207738 | JGI IMG/M metagenome (GOLD analysis project Ga0315915, IMG submission 207738) | Medicago polymorpha root nodule microbial communities from Los Angeles, California, United States - branched nodules | ecosystem: Host-associated > Plants > Roots > Nodule | place: USA... | reverse complement strand
TATTAATTATAATAGAAAATACATGCTATCATTATTTTAAAAATGACAATATTTTTAAAAATGGTAGAATATCAAGATAATAAATAAGGAATGATCTTCTAATCCCATCAGGATAATTTCTAACCCAACTTATACTCATGATAGAAATTACAAAGGAAAGTCAGGATAGGATAGGAAAATGATTTATTTTATCCTATCCCTTTGGTGCATCAAACATGAGATTTCAGTAAGATATGATTAATGTATCATATCTGTCTCTCTATCCTGACCATCAAACGGACCCTAAAAAGAAAGAGTAATGATGAGTTGAAACATTTTTAAAGAAACCGACCATTATACCTCTAAAAACACAACTAACCGACAATTATTGTACAGAAAATAAAATATCATGAGAGAGTCACGTGAATTTTCCACCCCACATTATGAAAGTGGCACTTGACCGACTAAATGGCTAAACCGTAAATCCCAACTCAATAAAGGGGCAAAGAATACAAAATTCAAGTTCATTTCACTTTTTGTCTCAAAAAAATCTAAAACCAAATCCCGCGTTCCAAATAAGCAGAAAAGTGCGTTTCACTTTCACACTCTGAAGTGATTCTCTCAACAGATTCCGTGTTTTCGCACATTTTCTTCGGATCTAACTTCTCACCATGAATCGCAACCACGATCCCAATCCTTTCGAAGAAGAAGAAGTCAATCCATTTTCGGTAATCTCTCTCTCTCTCTCTCTCTATTTCCATTTCTATTTTTAGTTTTTTTTTCTCGCTCAGATCCAGCATTCTCTAGATTTGTGATGTACATTGTGATAATCTATAAAATTGAACTGATTTTGTGATCCGTTATTTGATTTCGGATCTGTTGTTAATTTGCGTAATTATGACTTCATTTTGATTTTTTGTTCGTTTGGTTTTGAATTGAGGATAAAGTTAGTTGAGTTAGATTGCGAATCGGTGTGGAATTTAGTTTCCATGTTTGTGGAGGACTTGGATCTGGAGAAATTAGGTTATGTTGTTTTATTTGTGTTCATGCAGCAGTGTTTTTGTGAATTAATTTTGTAAAAATGATTTTAGTTAAATGTAAGTTGAATGCATTCACGAAATAATGCATTTGAGTTAAAAGTTACAAATTCTAATTTCAAGTTAGAATCAATTAGGGGGACAAAATCAATTCCAACTGAAATCGTCAAAATCAATTTTATGTGTCTGGAATCACTTCTAGCCCTTCCTACCGTGAAATCAAACAGCAGCGAAGTAGATAGGGTTTTCTGTTTTGTTTTAATCGTGGTTTTGTTTTTGTTTTGTGACGATTAACACAATAATGAGGGTTATGCTGTACAATGTATATAAATAAATATAAGTATAAATGTAAAAGGAATCCATTAGAGGGAATCTATTTTGACATTCATGGGCATAGAGAGGTCTGCAAACACTATCTTTATAAATTATAACCGGGAATATGAAGTTTAGGAACTAATATTTTTAGATTAGTTCACCTAATTGTGTACACATCTGGGAAGATAAAGTTTCTGTGGTGTGGTTATCTGTAACACAGTGTAGAGGTATTGGGTATGCTGAAGGCACATGATGTTTTGTTGACTTTTATAAATTGTACACCCTCCGGTCACTAATATAAGCAAAAGTTTGATTTTTAGATTCATTCATTAAATGACGTATGTAGTCTAATAAAGACTACATACGTCATTTAATGAATGAATCTAAAAATCAAACTTTTGCTTATATTAGTGACCGGAGGGTGTAGACGCCTCTGCTGTGTGTTAAACATATAAACATATCTTCTGTGAAATCCCTGGGCCAATGCATATATGAACCACTATTTATCTAAGCAAAGTATGCCATTGCCTTATAGATGCAGTATTCAAATTCCATGCATATTCTTGCATTTTATTATGAAAAATTATTGCACATAAGTGTGATTGTTTGATATGATTGGTAGTTGTGTTTCATTGAGTTTTCAGAGGGCTGTTTCTGTAAGTTTGATGCCATTTCAACATCATAAAATAGTATAGCCATCATTATTTTCAATTTTACATCAAAAGTACAAATTGGTAGTTTTTGGAAACCTCGGCATTTGATGTTTTTTTTCGTTTCATTGAAGTTATTACATTTGTTTTCATTCTATTTATTGTGAAAATCTTACAGAATGGTACTGGATCAAAATCACGTGTTCCTTCAGTGGCTTCTGAACCACTAGGCTTTGGTCAAAGACATGATGCTACTGTTGATATTCCTTTGGAGACTTCAAATGTAATCTCATTTCTTATGAACGGATTTTCATAAAATGTTTAAGATTCTTTTTGGTAGGGGGCTGAATTTAATCTTTATGATGTTTATTTAGGGGGACTCCAAGAAAAAAAGTCAAGAGCTAGCAGTGTGGGAAGCTGATTTAAAAAGGAGAGAGAAGGTTGGTTTTGAATTTTTTAGCTGCTGGTGTTGGTTCTTTGGCATTCATTTACAGTAGTATTTTAATTGTCAGCATCAACAGTGATGTACAGTGTACTTGTATTCTCTTAAATGCCTGCATAGACAAGTTTTTGCTTCTGCCACTATTAGTCAACTGGTATCCTTTGCTTTTGAGGATTTTGACTCTTTCAAATGCATATGTAGGATATAAAAAGAAGAGAAGATTCTGTTGCTAAAGGTGAATGACGAGATCCTACCATACCAGATTTTCAATTGTCTTTTCATTGCATCTTTATATATACACATTAAGTCAAACTTATTTTTTCTTGTTTTCAAAATATGCTTACCAGCTGGTGTGCCTGTTGATGATAAGAATTGGCCTCCATTTTTCCCAATCATTCACCATGATATTGCCAATGAGATTCCAGTTCATGCTCAGAGACTGCAATATTCGGCCTTTGCTAGTTGGTTGGGTATGGTCACTTAATTATATTATCTATTTATTAATTATTTTGGTCTGAATGTTTTCGAGAAATGTAACTTCTTACCAGTATTTTCTTGGTTAAGTAGCAACTCCATGTCGTTAAACCAAAGCAAAGGGCATGCATGTTTTTTTCCCCGTGATTATAGCTATAAGCTCTAATGGTGGGTGAAATGGAATGAATTGAGATGTTTTCTTGGCAAGACTCGTTCCATCGGGCATTTATATCATATTATATGCATGCATGCCCTCAAACACAAACATCTACTCTAGAAATCTTGGTTTTCTTTTACTTTTATGTTTTCTGTTCTATTATAGAGTCCTGTCTAATTATCTTTTCTTCCTATTTTGATATCATTTGCAGGAATCGTTCTCTGCTTAGTTTTTAATGTAGTTGCAGTGATTGTCTGTTGGATCAGAGGCGGGGGTGAGCTTATTCTATTACTTTCATGTTATTTGCCAATTCTCTAGTTTCGTGTTGTGGCTTGGGACCTCACTGTGAAGTTTACAATGTGCAGGTGTTAAAATATTTTTCCTTGCAGTGATTTATGCGCTGCTAGGGATTCCCCTTTCATATGTGCTTTGGTACAGGCCCCTCTATCGTGCTATGAGGTAAATTGCAATTTTCCTTTGTATATCGTCTAGCACTTCAACACTGTTTAAACTGTAAACACAGGCAAATGATAGTTACAGGCAAATGATACATTATGAAATGTTCCCTCCTAACCTGATTGTGCATTATGGTGGTTGTTGCTTATGATTGTTTCTGTTATGCAGGACTGATAGTGCACTGAAGTTCAGTTGGTTTTTCATGTTCTACTTGGTATGTTGATCCATTACAAGATGTTAGCATGTTACTTAGTGACCGAGTTACTAATCCTTTTGTTAATTGCTTTGACTTGATGCAGCTTCATATAGCATTTTGCATCTTTGCTGCAATTGCACCTCCAGTTGTTTTTCATGGAAAGTCATTAACGTAAGTTCTACAAGCTGTATTGCAGGGTTTAGTTATCCGAGTGTAAAGTTCTCGATCTCTTTATCTGCCTGGTATTGAGTGTAATTTTTGAAGTATACATCAAAAGATAAATCATCCCAATTTTTTTTTAAATACATTTAAATACTAAATAAAAAAACAATTATTAATTAATTCCATGTCATTTAAAATGTCACACGTGGACTTACGTTAGTCAAACACGAGTTTACTTAATTAATAGTAGGGACTAAACTGTTGATAGGAAATTTTGCAGGGACTAAAAGTTGAAGATTTTTATAGGGACTAAAAATGAATTTTATAAATTTTATAGGGACCAAAAACATATTTAACCCATAAGAAAAAAATTGGATCACCGTAACTGCAGATCTATGAAGCACAGACTCAGACATGACACCAGACACGGCACAGACATAAACACGTCGACACCGATAATAATTTGAGAAAATGACACAATTCAATGTAATCATCTGTCGGTGTCGGACACGATATGTATCTGACACTGGACACGCCTAATCTGAGGAGTATCTGTGCTTCATAGGTGCAAACGAATGCCTCTTACATGTTTCAGCATAAGTCAGCAATGAAACAATATAGTGGGATATATGTTCATTCTTGATGTTGTTTCAAAACATTTTGGTCTTTCTCATATTGTAGTTGGATGCCATTTTGTGCTGTTATCTCTTTGCCACCCTTTTTTAAGTCATGCTCGTATATTAGCAACTTACTAAGGTATTCATTTTCTGTTGCATTTGAATTAATAAATTTAAAATTGCAGGGGCATCCTTGCAGCGATTGATGTGTTCTCAGACCACGTACTGGTTGGGGTAAGTTGTACTCGTCCATATTAGCATTCATTTTGTTGGTTGAATATATTGCACTGGATATTTAGAAGCAGTTCTGTTTAATATTGTTATCAGACATATAAGATTCATTTAGTGATGAAATATTTGCATGCCAAGTTCTAATATTATCCATTTATTTATCTGCAGTAATTTAAACCTAAGGGTCTGTTTGATTGTGTTTTGGTTTTTTAAAAACTGTTTTATAAATCAATTTTGAAAAACTGTTTTTTACAAGCATTATATGTTTTTTTTTCCTTTCCAAAACAACATATTATTATGCAACAGTTTTACAGAACAAGCTATAATCAAACAACAATACTTTTTTAATTTTCAAAAACAGAAAATTGTTTTAAAAAACAGTAATCAAACAAGCCCCAAGTCTTGAAGGCAATTAGTGTTCTCAAGCTGATCACCTCTTTCTCCTCTCCTATGGAATTATGATTTTATGTATGCATGAGTGACATTAAGTGTCACATAGTTTAACTACATTTTTCATTGAGTTTAATTGGAATACTCTGACAGAGTAAATAAACTTTACACCGTCGACCAATTAAAATCATTCTTTAAGACAAATCAGTTTAAATGTTAAAAAGGGAAAAATCAAATAAAATCTATACCAATAAATGCTATAACCCACATTCCTTATTAGTATAAAACCCTTGTTCCCCAATAAATCAAATCAATAGGGTAACAAAGCTTGTTTTGATTATTAGTCAGAAAAAAAAAACCTTGTTTTGATTATAAACTACTACAACATCGTTTACCTTTCCCTAACCTTCTCCTACCTCTATGCATAGTTGCCATCAAAGCACAAATCATATTTCGTCATCAATTTTCGTGTAACAAATTCATCACACTATAGTAATAGTTTCTACGATTATCAATTTTCTTATTCAATTTCTATGATCAATTTCCTTTCAATTTTTTCTAAATAAACAATTGATTTTGTCGTTATAAGTTTGCTTGGTTTCGTTGGTCTCTTTCTTGTCCCAATCATCAGTGTTCTAGTCCCGTTGTAATTCTCATCAGTGCAGCAGATTTAACAAAATTCAATTGCAACACATAAAATTCATCAAGCCTTGTAATTCTCAATCAGTGCATCAGTTCGAACAAAATTCAATTGCAATACATAAAACTCATCAAGAAATTATTTTAATTGGTGTCCTCTTGGTTATGTCATTTATTAGTATAGATTTTATTTGATTTTTTCCTTTTTAATGTTTAAGTTGACGTGTCTTAAAGAATAATTTTAATTGGTTGACCGTGTAAAGTTTCTTTACTCTGTCAGAGTATTCCAATTAAACTCTATCGCATTTGGTAACTTGAAGTAGTTGAAAGAAAACAAATGAAAACCTCCCTACTTTTCATTTTGAATTTCTTATGTAATTTGTGCAGAAGAAAAATAAATTTCATAACCTTTTAACTGTACTTACATGCTTTGATCCATCACTATTATTGGTATTCTTACAGATATTCTATTTGATTGGATTTGGTCTGTTTTGCTTGGAGGCTCTTCTAAGTTTGTGGGTAATTCAGGTGAGGGACAATAGCTTTGATTTACATTCTCAATTTTTATATTGCTTCTAGGCAACATGATAAGTTATTGTAGTTAAAAGAATATGAATTTGTACTATTCTCTGCCTCGTTTTCTGTTGTTTTGATATGAATTATAGCGTGCTATTATAGAACTATAGACAACAGGGAGTTTCTTTAGATGAGGGCCAGAGTAAATTAGAATGGCCTTGTAAGAGTTTAAGCGCTCCTTCTGAAGACTGAAGTATGTTTAACAGTGAATGATTCACCAGTGGTTCTTCATAGATACAAATGGTTTCTTGCTATTGGGGGGATGGGTAGCCCACTTGGTTGAGTTTCAGGAAACTAAAAGTAGTAGTTTCGTATTGGAAACTATAATTTTTAAACTTTTAAAAAGTTGAATTCACAACTTTTCACCATTTTCCAACACAATATTTCTATTGCAAAGAATGGAAAAGATGATTGATTAAAAACTAGGATTTAAATACAAAGGCTTTTTTTTGCTATTGTGGACTCTGGGAAACTCAAGACTATGTTTGGCTACTATTTTATTTAGATAAAGTAGACCATGACTTCTGTGTTTTTCACTTCACCAGCTACACTTACAAGTTTCTTTCAGAAGAAATGATTGAAATATTTGCCTGATGGTTGTTTCCTTTTATTTTTGTTGCTTCTGCAGAGAATATACATGTTTTTCCGGGGGCACAAGTGAGACTATGCTCAAGATTTTGTTCTAGCGGCTTTTATAGTGTCAGTCACTATCCAGTGTGGCCTAGTATATTCTCTTTTTTCTCAATCCTCTTCTCCATTCTTTGCAATATCTTCGTGTGGTATTGTTCTGTTGTTTCTCTGTAGTGATTGTACCATAGTTTTGTCTGTACTGACAGTATAATGAGAATTATGTGAAATTGAGTATGTTTTTAGAATTTCTCTTGAAACAATATTTTACTTTTGATATGCATATATGTATTGGATTTCCGGTGTGGATCTAGTGTAGATGTATTTTTTTTTTCTTTCCATTTTTTTTAACAGCAAATCAAATAGATTCAAGTGGAAATTATGTACAAATGTGAACAACCTGGGATGAAGTACAAGGAACCAAAAACTAACCAAAAAAATCAATATACCTCCCGCATCCAAAGGGAGCAAAAATTACCTTAGGGTACAATCTAAGGGGTTAATGAGCCATTAATATAAACAAGAAAAACCATTTCTTTTTTACTCCAAGAGCCATTTGGATTTAGGGTGCGTTTTGTTTCAACTTTAAAAAAAAATAGATTTTGTGTCAAAAGAAACTAGAGATATTTTTTTAGAGATTTTAAAAAAAATCTGAAATTATTTGTGTTTGCCTATCCATAAAAATCCATTAAAAAAAAAAAAAAGAGTTCTAACATGCACATGTGTTATCTCCATGTTGAAAAAAAATAGATTTTGAGAAAAGCTAATCATAATAGCTTTTCATTTTAGGGTCAAAATAGATTTTTCTGGTAAAATGATTTTTCTAAAAATCCTAAACAAACACTTAAAAATAAAAAAAATGATTTTTTTTGAAAAAAATAAGAAACAAACGGGCCCTTATTTAACAAATAAATCATTTTTATTATTTTAATAGTTTTTTGTAGTGTTTGTTTTAGATTTTTAAAAAATCTATTTTGTTAAAAAAAAATCATTTTTAGCCTCAAAATGAAAAGCTATTTCAAGTAGCTTTTCCAAAATCTATTTTTTTTTTCTAAACATAAGGAACTCAAGTGTAAGAACTTCAAATCTTAAAAAAATGATTTTTATGATAGTAAACAAATAGAAATAGCTTTAAGTTTTTTTAAAAATCTCTAGATTCTTTCAAATCAAAATCTATTTTTTTTAAAGTTAAAACAAACGCACCCTTTGTTTCAGACTTAAAAAAAAATCTATTTTGTTAAAAAAAAAAAAACATTTTTAACCTCAATGGAAAACTATTCCTAGTAGCTTTTCAAAATCTCTTTTTTTTTCTTTCTAAAAACAAAGTCCTTTGAATCCTATCCACTCAAAAACTTTGTACCACAATTGACTTGTGGAGTCGCAAATTGTAAAAAGGTGATCTCATCTTCTCTTACACTCCGTGGAAGTCATAATGACGTTTGTGTAATTTAGGGTGTATTATGAGAGGAAGATGAAAAAGAAATAATAAAAAATTAGAGAGAAAATATTATAAGATAGAGATAGACACAAAGTCACAGTGACTTTCACACTTTAAAATTTAAGGCGGAAAGTCTCATTGACTTTTGTGTAATCTAGTGTGTTTAATAAGAGAAAGATGAAAGAAATAATAAAAAGATTAAGAGAGAAAATAGTATAAGAGGGCTTGGTATTTTTTATTTTTTTTGACGTTAGCTTGCAATTGAATTCTGCAGAAAAGTATTTGTGCACCAATCCTTGACAATAGTTCTTTTAACTCTGGGAGGTGATATATTTGAAACTTGCATGTAAAAGTAAAACAGCTCTAATGTTTATAATAAAAGCTTCTGAAATACTTCATAGGGCATGCTTCTGAAAATAATCAAATTAAGAACAGCCAAATAACATTTCCACCAAGTGATTTCAACAACAGAACTTGAAGAGGAGGTGTAGTGACTCACCTAGCCAAAAAGAAGCGTTATACACCAAAACAAGTACCTCAACAAAGAAAGACCTAAAATATACAACCACATTGTCTTGGCAAGTAAAATCCATGACAGAATAATACATCAAAACAAGCAGCTCAACAGAGAAAGACACCTACCTAAAGATCAAACAAAATCCGCAACCAAAACTAACACTACATAATCTGCCAGAGACCACTCCAAAACGTGCTCATCCTACACTCCTCTAATTCAAAGTTCGTTTGCCAACCAGTTACGTATCTTCTCAAGTTTCTTCATATCAGGAGGTGTAGTACCGATTGGGTAAACTACCAGCAAATGATACATCTGTATTATTTGTTGTTCAAGGGGGAGAATTAGTAATGTGTCATTACTGTTTCTCTTCTTCTTGTTGTTTCTTTCAAAGGGATCTTGGACTGAAGCCCGGTCATTTAAATCAATATGACAAGCTAATGGTTTTCTTTTTCGTCCTTCCATGCTTTCTATACAAAAAACAAAAAACCAATTTCATCAAATTTGAATTATATCGACATGCATATTTTTTAAATGGTAAAAATATGTTAGATACCAGTTAAATCTTCTTAATTCTTAGTCCCCAGCCTCACCCGGTTTACTCAAAAAACGATGCCTTAATCAAATCAACTATGCTTTAATCAGATCAACTAGCCAATTATGTGAGTTAACAAAATGAAAATTACTTGGCCAAGCCTTAATCAGATGAACTAGCCAATTATGCAAGTTAACAAAATTACTTGGCCAATTACTCAAACCAATTACAGAACCATAATGAGAAGATATCATAATGTCAATAAAAACACTCATCGTAAAACATCATGTTGCAACTAAAAGCCACTTCAATGGTATCAAAGCAAGAATATTGAAAATTAGTGATTCTTACCTTGTCCTGCTGCCACCAGGGATACATGCTTAGGATTCGCAACATTCGGATAAGGTCCTGAACCAGGTGGGAAATCATATGCAGGAACAGCAATATGAGGTGGAGGTGCCACAGGGCGAACATTGCGCTTGGGGCCTGGCTTTTGATAGCTTGGTGATGGCATCTTATTCATCGGATAGAAGTTTCCAGAACTGTTAGCCTTCTGTTTAATCACAGATCCATAAACAGAAAATCAGGCAAACACGAAAAAATAGTCAAACCCAGAGTTAACAATATTGTAGAATAATATTTTATTTCCATCGAAGGAAAGAAAAAAAAAACAATATGACCTAAATAAATTTGTCGACTCTCCAATAGTTTTTACTCATCGACTCGTTGTTTAATACTGACACGTCATATTTTAATTGTTACTCAATTATACCACTCTTATGCTTGCAATAATATGGCTAAAATCATGAAAAATAAATCAATACAAAACATGTTTATCTTAACAAAAAAAAAACTCCATCAAAATCACATTACACTAACATGATCTTTTGCATTTCATTCTCAAACAACAATGCTATCAATTACTATAGAGAACAAACGAACCTGAACAGAAGGAGCTCTAGGAGCAAGGTGACCAACACTAGGCACAGAAACCGCTACATTTTCACCCTTAGCAGAAACATCATCAACATGATTCTTAGGTTTTGGAGTTTGAACATCAGAAAGAGCTGGCCAAGACTTGGTACCGACAACCAACACAGGAACATCAACACTTTTCTTGTCTTCTGCCCAATGCACCCTTTTTCTATTTACTCTCTTTGGGGCATGACTTTCTCCTGGTGCTGACTCAGCTTGAATTAAGTTATTTTCGTTAGTGTTTATAATCAATTTCACGAAAGCACGATCCAACTCAGTTATATCAGTGTCAAATTTCTCCTGTTGGTGTTGTTCCATGCTATGCTCAGAGGGATCTTGGACTGAAACCCGTTTATTTAAATTAATCTTACGGGTAATATGTATAATCTTCCTTCTTCGTTCCGTGCTTTCTATATAAAAAAACCAACTATATGAATTTAAAACCAAAATTTGAATTATATCGACATGCATAATATTTTTTTAATTGTAAAAATATGTTAGATACCAGTTAGATCTTCTTAATTCTTAGTCCCCAGCCTCACCCGGTTTACTCAAAAAACAATGCCTTAATGAAATCAACTATGCCTTAATCAGATCAACTACCCAATTATGTGAGTTAAAAAAATTAAAATTACTTGGCCAAGCCTTAATCAGATGAACTAGCCAATTATGTAAGTTAACAAAATTACTTGGCCAATTACTCAAACCAATTACAGAACCACAATGAGAAGATATCATAATGACAATAAAAAACACTCATTGTAAAACATCATGTTGCAACTAAAAGCCACTTCAATGGTATCAAAGTAAGAAAATTGAAGATTAGTTATTCTCACCTTGTCTTGCTGCCACTGGGAATACAGGCTTAGGATTCTCACCATTCAGATAAGGTCCTGAACCAGGTGGGAAAGCATATGCAGGAACAGCAACATTCTCAACATGATTCTTAGGTTTTGGAGTTTGAGCATCAGAAAGAGCTGGCCAAGACTTGGTTCCAACAACCAACACAGGAACATCGTCACTTTTCTGATCTGCCCAACGAACCCTTTTTTTCTTGCCAAAACTTGGGGCACCTCTCTTCAATATTGATTTAGGAGCACTAATCTCCCTCTTGTCCTCACTAATCTCATTATCAGCAATCACCATAATTGCGTTTCTTCAAATAGCAAAAAGATTGAAACTTTACTACCTTCTTGGTATCAATTAATGATGCTGAAAACAAAAATCAAGAGTTGAATCAGTTGAAAAAACCAAAAGGGTATTAAGATATTGACTTAAATAAAATGAAAATATAGGAAAAAGATTAAACCTTTACTTGCTAATGATGTTGAAAACAAGAATCAAGAGATGAATCAGTGGAAAATTAAACTAAAAAAGCTCCTTTTGAAATTGTTTGACAAGATTATACGACGCCTAATCTAATGATAATCGGGGTCGGCAACATGGATCAAACGAGCCCATACAATGTAGGTTACAGTTATCAAATTTTCAGTTATTCAGACCCACAATGCACAAATTGGGTTTCTGTTACCAAATTTCCCATACAAAATGCCTCATAAAAGCTAGAATCTTGAAACTTAATCAAGAAAATTATGAGACTAAAATCTTCAACAATAACAACAGTAACAAAAATATCCTTATAGCGTATCAGAAATCAACAAAAAAGTAACTACATAAACTCAATGAAGTTGATTCAAACAGAAATGTAAAAATTAAGAGAAGAAATTTACCGCAGTTATCACTTCAAAGTGACAAAACCCTAACTTCCAAGTGAAGAAATCCTAAATTTGTGAGCTTTAAACCGAGAAGGATGAGTTAGGTGTTGTGAGATAAAAGAGAGAGAAACAACGAACAG
>Ga0315915_1008206_pt1 | contig 12265 bp, 5 predicted proteins | sample MpolbnodulesMG_FD_207738 | JGI IMG/M metagenome (GOLD analysis project Ga0315915, IMG submission 207738) | Medicago polymorpha root nodule microbial communities from Los Angeles, California, United States - branched nodules | ecosystem: Host-associated > Plants > Roots > Nodule | place: USA... | reverse complement strand
TTTGTTGCAAGCATATAAGAGCCACTGATGCACTTTCCATGTCCACTGGACTCACGTTAAACTTATTGTAGATGAAGGTTCTATATGCTGCATTGTCTAGATAGAACCCTGCACTTGTTCCTCTCTCTACAAGCACAACCTTTGGTGTCGTTGTCAAGCATGTGTCTGAGTCTATGCACGCATCTAGCTTCATTTCCTGAAAATTTATATTCGAAAAAATCATAACCATGTTATTTTGTTTTTGTTTTAAGAGATCGTAAAAAATGTTGGATTGTCTATTTGTGGTTGCCAATAAAGACACAATTTATATTTATATATAGGAGTATATTAAATAATTAGGCAGTGCCAAAAAAACGTCAAAACACAATCTATGTGTGATTGACAATGAACGTGTAAATTAGTTCTATATACAACAATCATTTGAGTAAAAATATTTCGATGAGTGGTTGCCAATATTTTGTATTATTTTATGTACTAATAACTCTCTCATTCTATCTCTCTGAGCTTAATTCCAGACACCTCATTTATCCACATTTAAAATGTGTGAGTTCTAGCCACTAAATCACTCGAAAAAAAAAAAAAAACTCTCTCATTCTCATTATTTTAAAAAAAAAAACACTCTCATTCTCGAGGTAATGAAATGAGTAATTCCGAAAATTTGGTTGACGGGTAAATAAAATTTGTCAATTTTTTTTTTTAACTGTGACAAACTTTTTTAAACAAAATAATTACTTTTAGACATTCTATTGCAATTTTTTTTAATGAGAATTTAAAGGAATTTATAATCTAAAAACTTATTTAAATTAGAAGTTGTTTTTAGTAGCTTCTATATATAAAAAAAAATCATATTTTTGGATAACTAATATCAATTTTTTTTTGGTCAAGTAGCCTAATGGCTAGAGCTCACACATATAATATGTGGAGAAGTAGGGTCCCGGCCCCTGCATATAATATGCAATATCCCTTACCAACTCAACTAAGCTCACGGAAATAACTAATATCGATTTTTATTATGGTAAACAAACACAAAATTGTTTTTGATTTTATAAAAAAAAACATTAAAAATTACTGATCCGATCTCAAATTTAAGTATAATTTAATCAAAGGTAGTCGATATATTTAATCCAAAATTTGGAACAAAAACATCAATTTTTATGGTATATTTGAAAGGCGAATGATCTTTGAATATGGTATGGTTGGAATCCTAGACCATACCTCTAGTTTTTTGGCAATACGGTAGTACTTGGAATCAACGGGGACCCAAAGAGCATGTTGCCTTTGTTCAGGAATGCCATCAACGGGAAAAATCTCTTCTGGTTGGTACCAAAGATTGTTGAGATGATTGTCAACTGTAACACTGTCAGCAGCACTTATGTTTGAGGTAAAATCTGAAAATTTCAAGAACCCTACGTCCCTTGTGTAGTCACCATTGTTTTCTAGTGGTAACGTATCATCAGCACCTTGCCCATACCTCTGCATATATTAATATTAGTCAAATTAGAATTACACAACACACCCACCGTTAATATACAATTCGTTAATCTATCTTGTCGACATAATTAATTAACTATGCAATCAAATCCAAAATGATAAAGTATTTTACACCATCTTAGTTAATTAATTAACTTAGTCAAGAATCCATATATATTAATCATGGTATTTGTCCTAGCAATGACGACATGAGAGCCTGAGAGGTAAGTTATGAGACAACATGACCACACATTTGAGGTTAAATTCTAAGATAAGCTAATTCTATTTCCTTCTTATGGAAACGACGAAAGATCACCAACGTCATTTTTAGGTTTTTTTTTTTTTTTTTTTTTAAAATGTATCATACGTATAGTTTTTTTTAAGGGGTATCATTTTTATAGTTGTTTTGTGAAAATAAAAATCATTTTTATAGATGAATCATTTCTAAATAAAAAGTTTGTAAGACTATTTTTTTTTGGTTACATGTTTGTAAGACTATTTAAAAATATATATATATATAATTTTAATTATGTAAATAGACGCAAAATAAGGCCTGTCTTTTAAAAAACATTTAAAAAGTTATCTTAAATTATTGAGTATTAAAATTACATTTTTCTTTAAATTAGTAACAAACAGGCCTTTAATTATTTTTTTTGACAAAGCAGGCCTTAATGTTGTTTTCAACTACATGATTTGTAAAAAACAAAATTACCTACAGGTAATTTGATTAAGCTATTAAGTTATTTGAATAAAAAAGGTTATTTGAATAAAATAAATGTTTTTGGAAACTAGTTTAATTGTCGCATAACTCGTAGTATTTTTAAAACATTGTATGACTTGTAACAAAAAAAACATTGTACGAATTGTCTCATATCTTATAAGTACAACTCCATTGTTAACTAAAGAGACATTTTAGTGTTAGGACATAATCAAATATGCAATTTCTTTTTCTTGGTTAAAAGAAAAGAAAAGTTGGTAATAACCTTTTTTCTAACCTTCAATATTTTCATTTCAATAAAGTCTTACTATCTAAAAAAAATCTTTACCTATATTTATAATTTTAAAGATATTCTTACTCTCAATAATTTTACTTTAAAAATTGAAGAGTTAAAAATTAACCGCAAAAATCTAAAATTACATACCCAATATACATGTAACTATAGATTCAAATTCATGTAAAAAAGTATAAATTATAGGTGTATATATTAAAACGCACTTGGAACCTTGAAGTGTGTTTCTCTTAATGTCTCAAGTTCGATTTCCACCGACCAAATTTGATGTGCTAATTCATACAAATTTTTGCTCTTGCTTTAAATTTGGCTCACATAATTGAACATTGAGATTGGACTCTCGAATTAATCGGTCTTTATTCTGAATATCCAAGTTTTTTTTAGTGTACGTACAAACATACATACATACAACATACATACGTGTGTGTACACAAACGTATCATTTTATATCAAGTTGGAGTACTCACTTGACTTCTGTTTTAATTTTGGTTTATTGTGGAAAAATAGTGGTTTTTCCTTTAAAAAAACATTTGGTAATTAATTTTGTAACAACAAACATATAATATTACTATATTAGTTTTTTTTTTAAATCCGGAAACAATATTCCCTTTTTTTTTATAAGAAACAAAATTAGTTTTTTTAAGGAAAAAACAATATTTGTTCAACCTTTCTTTATTTGTCGTCGGTGTCTATAATGATTATGGGTAAAGTCTGCAAATCCTAACTCAACTGATAAAATGCCGAAACTGTTAGGTCGGACGTCCATGACCAGAGTTCGAACCCCGGTACCTCCTCTTGTGTATGTGAGTTTATAATGACTTTGTCATTTTGTCTATCTACCAAAACAATTGATTATGGGTAACAATTTTTTTTTTTTTATCTCCACGTATTATTTTGCATTATAAAGTGATAAAATGGTCCAATATACGAGCACATTAATATTATATTATATGTTATATATTGTTAAAAAAAAGGTGTTGATTAGTCCATTGATAAGAGTATAACATTTTAATTCGAAGGGATGATGTTCAAAGTCCTTCGAAGATAGTTATAAAACAGTCCAACTCAAATTTTTTTTTTTGGTCAAAACTCCAACTCAACTTTAATTTATATATATATTATATTAAATTTAACAGTTGAGATTTTTATGGACAAATAAAAAAGCCAAAAGCTAGCTTGAGATATAGAAAATACTAAATTTTTGCTTTATTTATTTTTTATAAATGATTTCTTCAGTAGTATTTTTTTACTATATATTCATAATTTCATGTTAATTGTTTATTGATTATATACTGTATACTATGAATTATTGTGGACTGTACTACCTGCCAGCTCCAAAGTGCCAAATGAGCCCAATAATGTGGAATAGCAACATCTCCAATATGCAAAGAAGGGTTTGCATTTCCAGCAATCCCGTAATGAACAACTCCATCTACTGTGAAAAAGCTTAACAGAAGCTGTGTTGTTATAGCTGCGTTTATCTACATTTCATGCATGCATCAGTACAAAAATATTAGACACATTAATTAAGTAATTCTAATAATTAATTTAAATAATCTCAAAAACTAAAACCATACGTACCACACTCAATCCCGTCATGACCAATATAACTGGTTTGTCGCCAATGGATCCAAAACGAAATCTCCTTCCTTCGTTATCAGCCATAAAAAAAAACAGTAAATAAGAAAATTAAAAAGCATACATTACTAATAGATTATTACTTTTATTTTTTATTTTTGTTCTAGTAGATTATTAAGTATTTCCTAGTAAATTTAATTCCATGATTATTTTCTGTTGATGGTGTTAGAAGTCGGTGAAGGTTTATAAATTAGTTTGTTATACTTGTTTACTATAAGTGCAGCTCTAGTTAAAATAAACTTGGATTTTTCATATGAATAATTTAATCTTGGTCCTCTTAAATGGGAATAGACGCATGTACTTACCTGCAAAATCTATGATGTTGTCACTAGCAGTATAGCCTGGATTTTGAAGAAGAGGGTTAAGTTCAAAAGAATTTGGTATGATTAAACCCAAATAAGGACCCTCTTCGTTGATTTTAGCAATTTTGTTTTGTAACTCTGATGTTAAAGCACAACTCACGAATGCATTTTGGGTATTAAACAACATAAAGGCTGCAAGAGACATGAACAAGACTATTTTCCCATGAGTAGCTGCCATTTTTATCTACACCCAGACACACGCAATATAGGAAGACAAGAACCGTGGGATTTGAGAAATGAAGGACCTAATGGGTTGGTTTTTATAGAGAATAGAATGAAGGGTAACCCCTTGGGTTGGTCTGGTTAGGCCGGAGGTGTTAGTATTTTAAAACATGACCAACAATGTATAATTTTTCTGTGATGACAACCATAAATATTAATCATTTAGTCACACCCATAAAATATATACATCATTAAAATATTTAAAAAAAACAATTTTTTATTTAATTTTCTATTTATGTGAATTTGTCTAAATATTTTATATTTTGACTTATGACCATGTAAACTTTGCTCTAATTCAAACTTTAGTTAAGATGTGTCTAATTGATCGGGTTTTGAATAGGTTAACTTTATCTAAGGGGATCAAAACCAACAAAAAAAGTAAATCAATGGATCTTTATCTTTCTTTAAATTGCAAGGTGAGACAATTTAGAGAAATGTTTTGCAAACACTCAAATCTCTATTTGACACCTTAAGAGAGAAAGAAATAAAAAGAGTGATATTGTATATGTGATAAATTTGTGATGAGATTCCCCGTGAGTTTAGCTCAGTTGATAGGAACATTGCATAATATATGCAGGGGTCAGAGTTCGAACCCCAGACACCTCACTTCTCCACATTTAATATGTGTGAGTTCCAGTCACTAAGTTACTCGACCAAAAAAAATTGTGATGAGATATGAAGACAAAAATAAAGAGAAAGTTGAGCGTTAAATGAGTGTTTGAGAAATAAAAGGTGTCTACTTTATTTTTAACAATTTAATATTATAGATTTGTGAAATGGAAATTTAGTTTTTAAATCAAAGAACGTGGGTTATATTTAGTATATTGTTTAGAATTTAACATCGTAATTTTAACGGTATCACTTATTTTGATGAATGTTGTCTGAATAGATTTTTACAGATGAATAAATTGATTCAAAATTTCATTTAAGATATTAAATTATTATTTCATTTTATAATTTTAAAGTACTAAATTATTCGATGTCCTTATAATTTAAAAAACCAAAATACTACTAATTATATTTCATTATTAATTAGTACCTCATTTGCAATATTTATTTATCTGAAATTATTTGTCATTTAAAAATATCAAGGTAACATTTATTAAGTTTCTTCAATTCATAAATCATCGATTTAGTCAAATAAATTCTTAAACTATATAAACATATATAGCAGCCCTTATAGTATATGTAACATGTCAATTTAGTCATTTATGTGTGTGCATACATGGTCCTGCTAAGTGAAATAAAAAATGGAAATAAAAACTAGTTTCACATTAAAAATATAACCTTTGAAATTTTTAAGATGTTGAATACATATATTTGATTTCTTAACTTGCGTCCAAATCTTCTATTTAACATATTAATGGTCTTTTTCTTCGAAAAAGATGTTAATGGTCTTTAAAAAAAACCATATTAATGGTGATGAGAGTCATAAACATTTTACAACTCATGTTACAAATGAGACTTTATAAATTCAAGTTATTCCCTTTGAGTTGAAACTTACAGGACAATTTACTTTCATATAATTTATGAACTATTCTCTCCAATCATATTTATAATCAAAAAATAATTTTTTAGGTTTATTGAATAATTAATGTATTTGATTTATATATAGATCGGATACATTGGTTATTCAATGCATCTAAAAAATTGTTTTTGCTTATAAATATAGCCAAATGAAGTACTTGGCAACAAAAATCTAGATTTATAAATCAAATTAAGAAAATGTTAAAAAGTGCTCTTATAATATTGATTAAGGAAACATAAATATAGATATTACACTAGAAAGTGGTAAAAGGTAGTCAAATCAACTTAAAAAAAGATTAAAAAGTATTGAACTGTTATTTTATTAGTTACCTTAACAAGTGTTTTGAAACACCCAAATTTTGAATCTGTTTTTTGTGGAGACAAAACATAAATGTAACTCCAATGAAAATGATCATTCATTTTTGTAGCAAAATTTACTTCGATACGTGGCTCAATCATTGTTTCTCTTCTCAGCCGACATTATCTCGTTAATGGATAAGATTTCATCTCTCGCCATATGTACCACATCCACGGGCTACAAACAAGGTACAAACCGACGAGCAGAAGCAGTGATACGAGTTAGCGTAAATGTGCTGGAATAATTGTTTGATTCCTCTATTCATAAAATTAAAAAATTGTTTAATTCACCACGTGTAGCACGCGTGTAGACTGATATATTTCAATAATGATTCAAAATGATCCAAGAGGTGATTTTAAATAGATAATCTAAATTTAACGAGCTTACTTAACAAGCCACATATGAAAAATAAAAGTAATTAAACATATTATTATTTACCACACTCCTTCTCAAGCTGGTGAATGGACATCTATCATATCCATCTTGCAAGTAAGTTGACTGAATTTTTCGATTGATATACCTTTTGTTAGTAAATATGTCAGCTGATGCTCATAAGGAATACAAATTGTAGTTATCGATCCACTATCCTACTTCTCTTTGATGAAATGTCAGTCAATCCCAATATGTTTTGTCATGTCATACTAAACAAGATTATGCGCAATACTAATGATCGATTTATCGTCACAAAACAAAACATCTTCATAAGACCTTCACATTGTATCTATCAATGTGCATGAGGAATTTATGTTTATAATAACGTCATATTTTCTTAATTGTAGGATTGGTGTTAAGGAAGAGACTTGGTTCTTGGGGTACTAAGATGCCATTCTTACTAGGATGATCGTTCCTAATTAGGTTCTAAGTATGATCCCCTTTCATATATGTTGGTGCTTCAGAAAGGTGTGAGGGGAGTCAGTTAAATTACAAGGAGTTTGTCCCCACGAACTTAGCTCAGTTGGTAGAGACATTGCATAATTTATGCAGGGGTCGGGGTTCGAACTCCAGACACCCCGCTTCTCCACACTTAATTTTGTAAGCTTTAACCACTAGGTTACTAGACAAAAAAAAAATTACAAGGAGTTCTTTGGAGTGGGTTACATAAGAATAGGATTATCAACTAGGTTATATGAGGGGATTTTCACAAGCCGAAAAGGGAGGAAGTTGAAGATTATATACATGAGGGTAGTGAATGTTAGCTTATTAGCAAAAAGGAGATGAAAATTATTTTCTCAGAAGACACAGAGTTTTGGAAAGAGCTTATAGTGGAAAAGTATGTATCACATATTGTGGGGAATTTAGATCTAGGGGATGGGGTGTTGTCGGCGATTATATTGTTGCGGTGGAAAGATATTTGTGCTATGGAAAATAATTCTAAATGGTTTCAAACGCAACTACAAAGAAATTGTGAATGTTATGTGTTGATGAAAGCTGAAAATTGCTGAGGACGACTAAGTTTTCTCAATTGTGATTTCATTTGTTTCAAGCGATTGACGCTAAGGGAGAAACTTTGTTCCTTAGTTATGGGTTCCTTAACTTCTCCAATAGAGCATTAAGTACAATTATTTTTGGATTTAAGCTACACTAAAAAATATATAAAAATAAAAGCATAAAGATAAAGGGATAAATTGCGGAAAAAACTTGGGTTTATTGTGTTATTGTCCAGTTCCACTATGCTTTTACTCAGTTCCTAGCCTCTGAAGACCCACGTTCTAAGTTAGTAGTCTCAAGAAATAATCAACTCCCTCACTCGGTTACTCTAGCATTGACCGTTTTGGAGGCTTCCTCGCCAAATAGTACAATCACATGTTTTTCAACATCGACTGACAAGACGATTATTTTTAGACGTAAACAAGTCTCCCCTAAGTTGTATCATCGGTTCACCGATGAGAAATGAAACGATGCGACACAGTTTATAAGAGTTGTGCGTGAACATGTCACTATTGTGCTGTAAGTAGAAGACAAGCTTTTATTCGGCTTCGGCTTACAATTGCTAACAAAATCATTAACTCTTGTAGACTTCACTATTCCCCCCTAAGATTTGAAGATTTTCATCTTATAATAATAATGATCCAAGAGAGTAAGTATTATGTCAATTTAGTAAAAGAAAAACGTAACAATTACAATAAAAACATATAAGCAAGCAAATATCCTCAAACCACAAATAAAATGAAGAATTAGATTATCCTCAAACCACAAATAAAATGAAGAATTAGATTCTGTCCCCCCAAGTCCCGACAGTGGAGTCCCTTTCGATAGTAACAGCCTAGCAGGCGCAGTACAGGCTCGTGTAACACGTTCGAATAATATAAACCTAACGTACAATCAGGTGACAAGGACGTCAAAATTCAAAATTTATGTGTAACCAAAAAAGTATACTTATAATATAAACCTAATGAAGAAAACCATAATTTTGGATCAACTTAACTTTAAATATACTTATTTTAATTTTTTGAAACAAAATACACCTCAATTAAAAGTATGTGTAACCAAAAAAAGTAAGTAAATCGAATCAATATGCATATGTTGGGGAAGAAGATCTTTGATTTCTGGTGAACATTTTGAAGAATATTAATTAACTCTACATAACAAAGCTGTCGAGCGAATATATGTAGACTGATAATCGAACTCCAAACACATCACTTATTCACTTTAAAATGTGAATTTCTAATCACTAAATTACATAAAAGAACATACAAACGAATATTACACTAACAAAGCATGTTGGATTTTCTTGAGGGACCGAAATATATATATATATAACCTAAACTTCACTAAAATTGCAAAAATGCTCGGGCTTTGGCCCTCTTTATAATAAAAAAAAATGCAAAAAAGATGAACATAATTGATCTCAAGTCTTTTTCAGTCTCAAAAGAGGATGGGGAGATTTAAATTGAGTCATGGAGGTAAATGTAAAATTATATTTTTCACTCATATAATATTCAATATCATATTGTCAAAAAATAATATCTTAGTAATATTTAAGATCACATTCAATGAAATTTCCTATTAACATTTAAGAGCAACTTTGATGGAAGATGTTTTTGTCTATTAACATGTAGGATTTTTTAACTACTCTCATGATCCGGTCCAATGAAACTTTAGGCTATGATCAAATATTAAAAATGAACACCTCATAAAAAAACTTAAATTTTTTTAAAAAAAATTATCCTCTATTAAAATTGAAAATAACATAAACCGAAACACAATTTTTTTAAAAAGAGCCATCATTTTTTTTGTTTAACCTTTACATATAGACAAAATCGAAGGTAGATTTAAAACTAAACATTCAAACGGCCTGAATATCAATGAACTTTTTATCTACAAACAATTGACATTTAGTGATAATTTTCATATGTCGTTAAAAGCCAATTTTCTTGTTTTTTTAGAAATTAAGCCTAAATTTTTTTGAGACCCTTCTCTTTTTTTGTTGGTCAGGGTTTGAACCCCGGACCTTACATATATTATGTATTGTCCATATCAACTGAGCTAAGCTCAAGAGGACTATATATGTATGTATCTCGCATATATATATAAAGAGAAATTAACTACTAATATATGTATATGCAACTTCTTTTAACATGTTTCAAAAAAAATTGTGCTACTTCTTTCATCAATTGCAACGACTTTCAAAGTATATACAACTTCTTTCCTCATTTTAAATAAAATACAATTCATGAAAATGCTTCGCAAATAAAATTTATAATTTTTATAATCTAAAATATCATAAATAAGATAATTATTATTTAACAAATTGATTATTATTAAAATGTAATAATATAAAGTTATTAGTGAAAATCATTTAATAAATTTTTCAGTTACTAAGATGAAACAAATGAGTGTTTATTAAGTATTAATATTAAGATAAAATTATGTATACACATGGAATGCATCTAGAACCATTTAAGTTATAGCAACCGTGATTATACTATAATGTTTTTGTAGAAGCAAATCAAAATTAAAATAGAAACAAACACTAATGAAAGTCTAACATATACATGTTTGATGAATACATATAGGGGTGATTGAGATTTATTTATTCACCCGCAGAAGGGAAGAAACACAGAAAGTGTCAGAATTTGAGATGGACAAGAGAGATCTCAAGAGGTTAGAGATGAAATACATGGCACACAGATTTTGCTCTAAATGTGAAAAAAGTATGAGATTTTCTTTTCTCATCTTTCAGGTTGCTCGTGTGCCCTACCATTTTGAATTACATAATTCGAGAAGTGTAAAGACACGTCAAAAACTCCTTCAACAACCTATAATATTGCGGATTTAATAATCTGAATCAGGTCGGAAAAGAAATTCAAAAAATATCTTAAAACTAAAACACCTAATACCTTTGTTATTTACATTCTAAGCCCTCTAAAAAATGACTATTTCTTTTTCCATTTTACTCTTTTCTCATGCGCCCTATTTTATTATGAAAATACTCTCGTTCAAATTATATAATTCAAACTACTTTTTGGATATTTTTGGATTATAAAATCCGAAACCAGCTAAAACCCAGAATTTGTATTTTTTTTTAACAAGCACCCAAAATTTGTATTTTAATTGGTAAGGTCTCTACTGACCACCATACTATCCCCACATAAATTGCGAAACAATTATTGGGGATATTATCTTACAAGAAAGAAATTTGTTGAAAGAATAAAAAATGAAAAATGAATGATATAATGTTAAAGGATGCAAGATTATCATATATAGCCATAAAACGTTTCTTGACTATAATTACAATAAAAGGAAACATTTTGAATTAACACATCACAAGCTTTCCAAACCTTGTTTGTAACACCGCAATCCACAATTTGGGATGGTTTGGACTATATAATCCGAATTCATTCCCAGATTACTTCGGATTATATAATCCGAACCAGTCTCATACTGTATTAAACTTGAGGTTTGGAGAGTTTGACAAAGTTTAAAAAACAAGAAATTTAATTTCAACATACATTAAAAATAACAATTTCAAAAACATGAAAAATTCAATAACGTAATTCAAAAGCGTAAAATAACTAATAAAACACACAATATCTTTGTCAAAAAAAAAACACACACACAAAATATCATGGATCGACCAAACTTGAATCATCACCTGATCCATCCATGCAAACCCTGATTTCTTCGTGGGTCCTAGGTGGAATCAAAATTTTCCAAATATCTTGGAAATATCTTATCAAGGGAGTGTCCATATTATATAATCCGAACAAGTTCAGAATGTGGACGATGGTTTGGTTATCAAGGCTAATTAGGGATGACAAAAAAATCCGCACCCATGGATATCTGCGGATAAAATTCATCACGGACACGGAGCGAATACCTTGATGGATATCCATAGATAAAATAAATAGATGTTTTGACTACATGCTAATTAATGGATACGGATGCGGATTTAATGGTATCCACATCCGCGGATATCCATATCAATTATTAAACCGAGTAAATTACATAAATAACCTTAGTACCTTTCAACTTCCTAAGCAAAAAAAACCTCGGTATTGTGAGTGTTATTAGTTATTACACGACTGTTTAAATTTGTATTATGCTCCTTAAAAGAAAGTGAAAGTGGTCGGGAAGCAAAAAGCTTTGTTTTTTTTAATATGATAAGCTTTATTTATACTTTTGTTAAATCAAAGAACTTTATTTTTATTAAAAGCGAGAAGCTTTATTTATGTTTT